>Ga0247808_10000084_pt1 | contig 75795 bp, 83 predicted proteins | sample UWRJL089202R1_FD_179914 | JGI IMG/M metagenome (GOLD analysis project Ga0247808, IMG submission 179914) | Plant litter microbial communities from Arlington Agricultural Research Station in Wisconsin, United States - UWRJ-L089-202R-1 | ecosystem: Environmental > Terrestrial > Plant litter >...
CAACTTCCCCCTTCTTGCGTTCGATGCGCCGCAGCTGTCGCTGATGCGCCTCTTGTGCGTTCGGGCGGATGATGACCGGCTCACGGCCGGCGCTCTTGGCCTTGCGGTCTTCGATTTCCTGCCGGAGCTTGGGGATGCCCTGGGTAGGACGCTCCTTGTCTTCCGGGTTGAGGGGCTGCAGTACTGTGGTCTCCGACGAATCGGAGGTTGCAGTACCAACATCACCGTCAACTTCTGCATTACTCAACTTGCTCACCTCACTTTCGTTTGTGGCTTCGGTGGGAACTGTGGAAACATCGACGAGCTTGCGGCTTACAGCCGGTGCGTGAAGCTTCTCCGGGTCGTTACCTTCGATGGTCATTTTTCATCCTTCGATAGTGGTCTTGATGGATTAGTGGTTTGTGGACAGTCAAGGTTTTAATAACATATGCCTAACTGTAAAAGTGCATGTTCCTGAGCGAAAATTTCTTCTCAAACCCAAGCCGAATAATTAGTATTCGGTCACAGCTTTTATGGCTCGCATGAATGCTGTCATCGAACGCCAATTCTTCTCTCACGGAGGAAGTATGGGAATACGTATAGTATACTCTATTTTTAATATATTGCAATTTATTTGTCAGAAGTGGTATTAAATTTTATGATAGTGAAAATTTTCACAAAACTCAATGAAAAAACGCCCGTCATCTAGCTACGAAAACTAGATGACGGGCGTATCTCTTAACCCTTTCTTTGAAGGCTTCCCTGCCTGATTGCATCACGCAGCTGCTTGCCGTCGACGATGAACTTGAGGTTTGTCCAGAACTTGGCGTTTCGGTAGGCCTCTTTCTCTTCTGGAGACCCTTTCGGGTCGGGCATATCTGCGTCCAGACGAATGAGAATCCGGTACATGCCCAGCTTCTCTTCAATCCATGTCTGCGCGTAGTTGCAGTCATTGACGTTGTTCAGATACAGCTCGCGACTAAGCGTGGGCAGAAAGAACACACCCTTTGCAGGTCGCTGAGCACGAAGTACCCCGCCGTCTCGCACGATGTCGAGCCGAGACCACTTGTAGTACTGCATGAGTGCAAAGTACAGCAAAACGACGCTTATTACGAGGTACGCAGCCGACCAGTATGAACTGACGCCTACGAGCTCTTCGACGATGAGGAAAAGCACGCCAAGCGCCAGACTGACGACGATGAGTGCGGCCCGAGTCCAGCGTTTGAACTTTCGACGAGTGTCTTCATCTTCGATTGTCGCTTGCTTCTTGTTGATGAACCGAGCACCGAACACGATTGCGCTCGAGATGATCAGTACACCAACAAGTGCTGCGCCTATGTTGCCGGCGAGGTACGCGTATGCACCTGTCAACACTACGAAGGCGAAGCCGAAGCCAGCCAACTGAATGATGACCTTGAAGGCGTGAAGCCGTCGGTGATACTCAATGTCGGGCTCCTTTTCACTTTCGTGCTGAAGATCAACCGAACGCTGCACTTCAAGCAGCATGTCGATGATTTTCGGACGCAATTCTGTGAACGCAAGCTTAATGGCGTCCGCGAAGACTCGCGTTTGAGGGTCGATGGTCGGAAGTGGTGCGGTCGGAGGCTCTTTCGAGGCCTCTTCTGTCACCGGCTCCTTTTCGACAGAATCGATTTTTTCAGTCGGAGTTTCGTCGGCTTCTTCGTCAGGAGTGACGAACTCTGCCCTGAATCCCTCGTGATGACGCGGCTCAGTTAATGAGCCGGCAGGAAGAGGCTTTTTCCCGATAATGTGCATCTCGGGAGATTCGCCATCGTTACTGTCTGACATTTTCTCACCTTCTTCAAATAGTAGGAATTAAGAGTACAATAAAGGTTTTTTACACCAAAATCTAAATATATTTATACATTTTTTTGATTTATTTGCAACTATCGTGCAATTAAAAAAACACCCTCTCGAGTGTTTGATGCACCTAGATATGTTCCGGACCGTCATCGCCGAGGCGAGAGATCCGGAACATATCCAAGTGTGTGGTGGTTAGAGCTGTTGCGTGAACGTGTTGAAGATCTGCTGCGCACTCGCCACGATGGTGTTGACTGCTTGCGGCAGTACACCTCCGCCGGGAGAAGCTCCCGAATACGTGATTACGGCGCCAATGCTGAGGATCGACAAAACACCAACCACCAGCTTTGAGATCCAGCCTTCCGACCGCAAGAACAGCCAGATGAGACCTACGGTCAGAATGATCAGCGACAGGACGATTGCGTCAGTCGTCGTGCCCTTGAGGAGCAACACGAGCAAAAACGCGCCGATCGAGCCGAAGATGAACGACACGACCAGCTGGTTCGCACTTGTTGGACCCTTGGGGTTGAAGATTGCCGCGACGACCAGACACAGTACGACCGGGAGGAAGTACGTGATGTCCAGGAAGCCACCCAGGAACTGCATGACCATGTTCCATATGCTGCCAATTAAGGAGAGAATATCCATTATTCACCCCCTTTCCTAATTCAAAGAGCGCCGAAAAGGTTTCGGTAAGTACATTTAATCAATAAAATACAAATCTTGCAAGTAGTACGTCTAAAAGGATATACTTACAGTAGTGAAACACGTTAAACGCAGTCCTGGCTTCCCTCTTCTCCCTAACCCGGCCTTATTTTGTTTGGTCGGAGAGAAGCGAAAACGTAAGTATCCTACTCAACTCGAAGCGGAGCTTTCTTCACCCGCTAAAGAACTACAGCAGTATGTATGTGAGTATTGTGGCTTTTGGCATAATGGCAAAAGTAGCCGCAAGCAAGTTTAAGTGTTCTTTTGAGCACGTATCGCGCGCTTGAATTTCTTTTCAGCCATAGGGTCAGCGTAACGAGCAATCGGTTCATACACAAATACTCGGTTCATTTTATTGCGAACGGTTGAGTCAACCTCTTTAATAGCATTCACAAAGAAGTTTTCGATAAGCCATTCACGGCCAGGCGCCGTCTCACCGGTAATAGTAATTCGGTACAGCGAATTGCCCCACTCTTCAGGTTTTCCAATCTTAAGTGGTGTTGCGAGCATCATTGCACCTATTGGTACTGCTTTTGCGAGTTCTTTGAGAACTTGTTGGCCTCTATCTTTGTCTCGTACGAACACGTCTACGGCAATAGTACGAAGGCCGCGAGGTGTCACGTGGGCTGCTTGAATTTGTTGGTTATGTATCCAGACAATCTCACCACTGAGGCTGCGAAGTCGTGTTGAACGTAATGTTAATCGTTCAACGACACCTGAAACATTAATGAACGGTTCGATTTTAACGAAGTCGCCAACGTTAAACCATTGTTCGATAATCATAATAGAACCCGCAGTGATGTCTCGCAAAATAGTACCGAGGGTCTGGCCGGCAAACACAATAAAGAAGGCACTGGCACCGATTGCTGCGGCACCACTACTTGCAACCGGACTAATCATTCGCCATACAACGTAGGCTACGACAGCTACAACAGTAGCTCTAATGACTGCAACTGCAACACTTAAATATGTTTCAATTTGTCGTAGGCGTATAAAGCGTTCTTCATTCGATTCTTTATCGGAACGCACTGAAACAGCTTGGGCAATTTTAATAATTGCGTCCGCTAAAAATTTACTTAATATATACGATAAGACAATCGCGGCTACCAAAATGAGAACCGAGCGATATGCGTTCGGTTCAGAGAAGAATTCGGTTACTTCTTTAAAAAGTGGGTCAATGTTCATTATTCAATCATAACAAAATTATTAATCATCTGCTTGAGAGTTTCGGCGTTAACATGTGCGCCAAATACAGCACCGCCCGGTTGGAGTTTACGTCCTTCAGAAAGATTACCAATAATAAGTGGGTCAAAACCGAAGCTATCGACAACTTGGGCAACTGTATTCACGTCTTGAGGGTCGTCGCCAGCAATTGCAACGCCTTTACGATCAGGTGCTCCGAAAGGTCGTGTTTCGTTGTGTAGGTCATGGTAGCCAATGTGATTAAAGGCTTTGACTACACGCGCTCCCGAGAGGAACTGTTGCACAACTTCACTAGATGATACTTCACCAGTCAGGTCTGGGCGGTCACCGTCAATTTCCCACCAATAGTTCATTGAATCGATCACCAATTTACCGTCAAGTTCTTCACGAGGAAGTTCTTTGTAGCGACCTAAGGGTATGGCTAGAATAATTAAATCGGCTTGCTCTGCTACTTCGGCACTTGTTAGTGCTTCAGCACCTGGTACCAGTACAGAAACGGTCAGGGCGATTTTTGAAGGGTCACCAGAGCCAGCAATGAGTACTTCATAGCCTGCTTTTGCCGCAAGCTGGGCGAGTACAATACTCACTTTGCCAGCACCAATAATCCCAATTGTTCTAATAGGGTCGTTCATATTATTTCTCCGCAAGAATTTCGCGTACTCTAGGTATGACTTTTTCGCCATAAAGTTGAATCATCTTAAGTCGTGCACTCGCAGCCATTGGGCCGCCGCCGTACACTAAATCAAAACGCTCTACGTTTAGGGTTTTAATAGATTTTGCAATCTTCTGTGCAACTGTTTCAACTGAACCGATATACAGTGAGCCATGTTCAACCTCATCAATAAAGTGGTCGCGTTTCATTGGTGTCCAACCGCGTGTTTTACCAATACGGTCAAAGTTTGCTTTGTGAGCAGGCCAAGCGATATCGCGAGCTTCTTTGTCGGTATCTGCAATGAAACCTGGTGAGTGCATGCCAACCGGGTGAGCTTCAGTGCCGAATTCTTTTGCAGCGCGTTTGTATAAATCAATATACGGAACAAAACGGTCGGGTGAACCGCCGATGATAGCGAGCATTAACGGGAAGCCGTAATGAGCTGCGCGGACGACAGATTGTGGAGACCCGCCTACACCAACCATTGTTTGTAGGTGTCCAGATTCAGTTTTAGGATACACATCAGCGTTGTCGAGTGGTGCACGCATCGTACCTTCCCAGGTGACCGGCTCTTCTTTAAGGAGTTTTGAAAAGAGTTCAATCTTCTCTTCAAACAATGTTTCATAATCAGTCATTTCATAGCCAAAGAGTGGAAATGATTCAGTAAATGAACCACGACCAAGAATAACTTGCGCACGGCCGTTTGAAAGCGCGTCTAAGGTAGAGAAACGTTCAAACACGCGCACTGGGTCATCAGAACTTAAAACAGTTACACCCGAGGCGAGCTTGATATTTTTTGTTACGGTTGCGATACCCGCAAGAACGGTTTCAGGGCTTGAGATTGAGAAGTCTGGACGGTGATGTTCACCAAGGGCGATGACATCGATACCGAGCTTGTCTGCAAGTACAGCTTCTTTTACTACTTGGCGAATGGCTTCAGCGTGCGTAAATAATTTACCGTCTTCGTCTACAGGAATATCCCCAAATGAATCGAGGCCAAATTGAATCTTTGCTATTTCTTTGTCAGTCATATGCTTCTTCTTTACTTAAGATTTGTTGATTACTATATTAAGTATAGCAAACTTTGTGCTAATAGTGAAGGGGTTCAACAGGGAGTCCACTGATAAACTCTTTCATGCGTGTTTTTAGCCGTTCAACTCGTTGCTCAATAGATAAGTTTTCACGTAACTGTGCACGTGAGGTGTGCGCTTCGGGTGTTTTGGTGCGTACATGCATGCTACATTTTAAATCTTCACAACATAAATAGCTGACGCTTGAAGTTCTATCTTTTGTAAAGCTGATACTCCCCGATTTATTCCCATACTGCCACGTTTGACAGAAGTCACAAATAATTGATTGTGAGCGACCAGTTGATGAGCTTGTAATGCCCGATGAAAGTTCATACGGCAAAACGTACATATCTTCGTCTAACGCGACCAGTAACACACCTTTGTTCCCATTGCGGTCAGTTATGGCAAGCAGTTCCCTATCATTCCATTCTTCGTCAGATAGCTTTTCAGTACTTTGAATAAACCGTAGTTCAGTTTTAAGGCGAGTTTTTATACCAGCTTCAGCAATAAGCTCGTTAAACGTTTCAAGAGTAAGTTTTTTCATAATTATTGCTTTACAAAAATTGCACGATTATTAAAGTATTCGAAGAATCGTTCAATTGGTTCTGCGTGAAGCGTTGAGCCTGGCTTGTGTTCAGGATCCATAATAATAAACGTTTCGCCTTGTTCGGTGAACTCCCTACCAACAATGACTACTTGGTGGTCACGAGTGTTGCCGCCGAAGCCACCTTTCATACTGGTGATAACAGGATTTTCACTGCTAAGAGCATCGTTGATAGATAATAGCTCGCGGTCATGAATAGTATCAAAAGCAAGCTCTTCTAATTGCTGTGTATCGATAGCCTCAAGTTGTTCTTCAGAATAGTGCTCATTATCGGCTAACCAAGCGCTATTAGAACTTGGCGCATCCCAATTGCGACGCCATGCAATAAGGCCTTGTGACTTCAAAATGTCTACTTCTACGGCGTGGCTAATGCCGTTTGGCTTTGCATCATCCGCAGCGTGGACTGTCTCAAGTAATGTACTAATGTGCGGGACGTCAAAACCGGACTTGTTGTTATAGTGGTCAACAATTGATTTAACGCATACAAGGCCGCACATTGAGCGTTCAGTGCCAACTTCAAAACCCCATTCAGGGTCAAGTTGCGAGTAATGCGAAAACATCAGTCGAGATACTGGTGCGGATAATCTTTCTACGTTGCTTGTTGGTATTTGCGTCATATATGTTTTTATTATACCAACAATTCTTACGGTTGGTGTATTGTAAGAACATGAATAAAAAACTCTTCAAAACCATCAAGAAAAATAAGCAATTTGTAAACGAATTACGACGCGCGCATTTTATGATCGCACTGCTCGCAATAGGTATTGCACTCCTCGTGTCAATTAACTCTATGGCCTACTTTGGTGTTGGCACATTCTTAACAGTAAGCTTGATTGTACTTTCAATTATTATTGCTATTACATCTATCGCAGTTGTTATTGGTTTATCTGTAAAGAAATAACTATTTAGCCGTACGGCCCTTTTGTCGATAGATTTTAATAAACCTTCGAGACCCTGCAATATACAGTGACGGTGAAAAACGATACAACATCCAACCTAAACGTGTGCTCATTGCTGTGTGAATAATTGCTTTGTTGCTGGCTGTCGCTTTAATGATACGACTCGCAGCAACTTCGGGTGTCTGGATTGATGGGCCTTTGAAAAACTTCAATGCTTTTGATTTATCAACTCTATTATAAATAGCAGTGTCGTATAAGGGTGTGTTGACGACCGTCGGGCACGCAACGCTCACTTTAACGTTGAGGGTTTCAGCTTCGATGCGTAAGCCTAAAGACATGCCGAGAATGGCAAATTTAGTTGAGCCGTAGATACTCATAATAGGAACTGGGAACAAACCTGCAGCTGACGAAAAGTTAATAATGTGACCATGGCCATTTTGCTGCATAATTTCGTATATAGATGTTGTGCCGTTAATTATTGGTTGCAGGTTACTTTCCATAACCGTGTGCCAGTTTTCAACGGGCGTATCGCGCATTTCACCAGCCATAAAAATACCTGCAGCATTAAAGAAGTAATCAATTGGGCCGTAGTTATTGTTGAGCTTCGTTAACAATACATCTAGCTTTTTGCTATCAGTCATGTCAATTGTTTCAAAAATAACTTCAGCACTAAGGTTATTTTTCAGCTCCTTGGCGAGTTCTGTACCCGCATTCTTATTACGATCAAGAATAATGACCGTCTTACCAAATGAAGAGAGCTGACGAACCAAGTGCTCGCCAATACCAGATGCGCCGCCGGCGACAATAATAACTTTGTCTTTAAATGCTGTGTAGATAGTCATTCATTCATAGTAACAAAAAAGGCCCCGATGCCGTCACTTTTTAGGTGATGGCATCGGGGATGTCCCGTTCGCTACTGGGGGAAGAAGTGTCTCGATTTGTTCCGGTCGTCGATGATCCTCATGATGTCTGCTTTTTTCCCGAAACCAAACAGTTCCAGAATTTCCGCAGTAGCCTGAGGGCCGTTTCCGCCGTAGCCGCAGATTGCGTTCTTGAATCGCCAGGCTCGCCGTGAGGCAACCAGCACCAGGCCTTCCAAGCGGTCGACGCCGGCGTGGTCGATGACCAAGCCTTTCGCCTTGAGCTCCTTTGCGATTGTGACTGCGTCGAAACTGCTCGTGTCTCCAGCTTCAGTGGCTTTCACCACCCTTCCCGTGTCGGGAAATGTCAGTTCGAACATTATTTCACCTCAAATGGTAGGTACGTATGGACATGTATATTATAGCATAAAACTGTAAGAAAAACAATAAGACACCGAAGTGCCTTATTGAGTGTGGAAGAGGGTTTAAACTAGCGAGTGCTTCGTTTTACATCGTCAGCAGATTGCTGTGCTTTGTCTTTAACAGCGTCAGCACGAACAGCCGCTTCTTCTTTAAGACGGTTTGCGGTGCGCTTTGCGTCGCTTGCTGCATCGTGAGCGATATCTTTTACAGAATCAACACCTTCAAGAACTTCGTCCTTTACGTTGTTAACACCTTTTTTCGCTTCACGAAGGCCTTTTGAAGCCTTTTCTTTATATTCATCAGCCTTAACTTTAATGTCTTGGCGAGTTTCTTTACCGCTTTTAGGGGCAAGTAAAATACCAGCAATGAAACTTCCCACTGCGAGTAATAGTACGCTTTCAAATTTCTTCATATAATTCTCCTTCTATCGATTCTTAAATTTTGCAATTGCCTTAGCGAATTCAGTAAATACTTTAACCGGTGAAAGCCAGTCGGTAATATGAGCTGCATTCTCGGTCGCTTGCTTTACGTTTGCTGCTATTTTATTTAGCTTCACAATAAGTAAAATTCCTACCGTGATTATTACAATAATAACCAGTGAAAGAATAACGAGGTTTACTGTGAGCAACGAAATTGCTGTTGATACTTCCATATTATTCCTTTATTACGTTTGCTGAGCTATGAACTCTTTCTCTAGTATATGAAGTTACTGTCATTAAGAATGTAATTTATATTACATTATTCGCCTTTTCTTATAATCTTCTTATGAAGCTGGTTCGAAACGCTTAAGTGTCTCAAGGTTGAGGAGTGCCTGTTCGCTAAATGGCAGGTCGTGTACATCGATAGTCGTATCTTTTGTACCTATGAAATGCTTTGTCGACTCGTGGTCATGTTCATCTGCGGTGTTTGTTATGAAAACCGCAGCCCCATCAATATACTTTTGCCAGGCAAACGTCTTGCCAGTAATAAATTCAGTTTCATTATGTAGCTTTACGCTATTTTCAATAAACTCATCTGTTGGGCCGCCAATGTTTGCAATGTCAGAACGGTGCAGTATAAGTTCGTATGGCGTACGCAGTTCTTTGTGTCCCGCCCAAGTAGCAATGATTGCTGTACGCATGATTGCCCGTTCTAAGTCACCAACAGGTTTATCAGAAAGAAATTCATCGAGTAGAGCAGCAGAATATAATTCCTTCGTTTCAAAACCTTTTGCTTTGTGGTCTTCGTGATATCCAGCATCGTGCCAGGCAGCTGCTACGGCTAAGGCGCCTTTCGCAATAGTCAACCCGCGTGCTTCAAGTTTGCTTGAAATGACTTCTGTTCCATGTGCAACGTCAAGCGCATGGTTCCAGTTGTGATACGCAAGGTCTGGACGATAGTGTTTTTCAGCTTGGACAGAGTATTCAAGTACTTGGTCGCTCGTCAGTGTTAAATCACGTTTAAATACCTCAAATCGACCGAATGCCATCTTACTCGTGCACCTTTTCTTCATTCAGTAGCTTTGTAAGCAACTCTCTAAAAACGTTTCGCTCGTCGTCAGTTAAAATGTTTGCCAATCGTTCATCTTCAATACGCAATGTTTCATGTAAGATAGATTCTTTAATAGCCACACCAGTGTTTGTGAGTGCGAGTAACTTTACTCGGCGGTCAGTTGGGTGGTTAGAGCGAGTAATAAGTTTGCGAGCCTCGAGGCGGTCTACAAGACCAGTAATTGTTGAAGCGTCGCACATAAAGTAATCAGAAAGTGCCCGCATGGCTTTAGGGTCGTCTTGAGAAAGCATCCTTAACGCCGCCGATTGCATAGTAGTAAGTTCGTATTTTTCAGCAAGATGATTAATGCGATGTTTGCTTTGAAACATCAGCTCCATAAGCTGCCAAGAAATAGTTTGATTATCCTTACCTGTATTCATTGCTACTATTATAGTCTTTTTGTAAATAGTTGACAACACCAACTATCTTGAATTACAATCATCTACAAATATAAGTAAATCTTCTTAGGGGAAATATAAAATGAAAGTTCATAAAAACCTATTACTAGGTATTCTGGCCTTGGCCCAGTTTATGGTAGTACTAGACGCATCAATTGTTAACGTAGCCTTACCGGCTATCATGGAATCACTAAAATTTAGCGTTGAGAACGTGCAGTGGATTGTCACTGCGTACACGCTCGCCTTCGGTGGTTTCTTGCTATTCGGTGGTCGTGCCGCTGACCTATTCGGTCGTCGTAAGATGTTCCTTACAGGGCTTATTGTATTTACCATCGCTTCTATGTTCGTTGGCGCTGCCCAAAACGAAGTTATGATGATTGCTGCTCGTGCTGTACAAGGTTTGGCTGCAGCGTTTATGTCACCTGCTGCCCTATCAATCGTATTAACAGAGTTTAAAGAAGGCCCGGCTCGTAATAAAGCCCTCGGTGTGTGGTCTGCTGTTGCTGCCGGTGGCGCTGCTGCAGGACTGCTTCTTGGCGGTGTTCTGACACAATACCTTGGCTGGCGTTGGGATTTCTTCATCAACGTACCAGTAGGTATTATCCTTGCCTACCTTGCTATTAAATACGTTCCTGTCCACAAATCTGAAAGCAAGCACAACAGCCTTGACCTTCCAGGCGCTGTACTTGTAACTGGTGGTCTTGTGACACTCGTATTCGCAATTACAAAAGCACCTGAATGGGGATGGACTTCTGTCGCTACGATCCTTTCATTGCTTCTCGCGGTTGCACTGCTTGTGGCCTTCGTATTTAACGAATCACGGGCAAAGCACCCGCTTATGCCACTCTCAATCTTCAAGATTCGTAACTTGAGTGGTGCAAACTTAGCGCAACTTCCAGTGACTGCTGCTATGTTCTCAATGTTCTTCTTCGTTTCACTGTACCTACAAGAAGTATTAAAGTTCAGTCCACTACAAACTGGCTTAGCCTTCTTGCCGTTCACAGTTGTGATTGCAATCGTATCAACCAACGTTTCACGTTTCTTCGGGAAAATTGGTTACAAACCATTCATGGTTGCTGGCCCGCTATTCATCGCGACAGCACTATTCTTCCTCAGTAACATTAGTGTCGAGGGTGCGTACCTTACGAGCGTGCTTCCAGGTATTCTATTGCTCGCTTTCGGTGCAAGTATGTGTTTCGTATCAATCTCAGTAGCAGCTACTTCAGGAGTGCCCCAGCACGAATCTGGCCTTGCTTCTGGTTTGCTTAATACTGCGCAACAAATTGGTGGAGCACTTGGTTTAGCTATCCTTTCAGGAATTGCTGCAACAACATCTGTTAACATTTTTGCTAATGACCCAACAACTTCTATTGCAGCAGCAACTGTTGGTGGCTACCAAACCGCACTATTCGTAGGTGGCTTCATGGCTATCGGCGCATCACTTATTGCCTTCTTCGTTATCAAACAGAAAAAAGGTGTTAAAGGTAGCACTGAACCTGTTGTTCTTGCGCACTAAGGTTCTATTTGAGTAGTAGCCAAGCGGAAAGTAGCTTGGTGATATCGGCCTTCGAGTTGACGATATCATCAAGGCTACTGAATGCAAGCGTTCCTCTAATATCAGAATTCCATTTAATTAAGCCGGTCTCGTCTTTCATGATAGGGTCGGCTTTTTTAGTTTCCTTACGGGTTGCGCCCATGTGAATAAGAAGTATGGTTTGGTCTGGGTAATGCATGTTGAAAGTAATGCGGTCTTCGCCGTCGAGTACATAGCTAGGAGAGTTCCATTTGATATGTTCTGTAAGCTCAGGATTAACAGACTTGATAATTGTGCGGAGAGCTTCGACTTGTTGACGACGCTCCTCAGAAAGGTCGGTTAAGAATTCATCAACACTTACGTATTTGTTCATGTCTTTATCATAACAAATAGTAAAAGCCCCGCAACAACGAGACCTCTACTATTAAGTTAGGTACGTTGCGCGAGGCTTGAAGGCCACTGCCGCTTGCTACTTCGAAACAACCTTTACGGTGTGCCAGGCGACACTAAACGCCCGCATGAGGTTGAACGGCTGTTCTTCGAAGGGAATCCCCGGCAGGTTCGAGCCAGGGAAAAGTCCACTCTCGAACTCACCGTAGATATCACCAGCACTGATGATACGACGCTCGAGCAGCGAGTTGAACATCAGACGGGTCAGGTCGACGATGTAGGGGTTGTGTGTCTGTTCGATGATCTCCTCAATCTGAGCAGGAGGTGTGTACGACGGCTCGATTGAGATAGTGTCGTTGGCTTTCACCGCCTCGAACGCCGGCTTGAGCCCCGCAAGCGAGTACCATTCGCCATAAAGACGAACACGTCCCTTGACGACGGTACCCTCTTCAGCCTCAAAGTCGAAGACGATTGCGGCCATCTTTTTTGAAGACTTAATCTCTAAGAACGGAGATGACATGATGCTCCTCTGAACGAAGTGGACTATAGGTAGTGGTCTGTGCAATTACGCGACATTGCTATCTCTGTAATATACGTAAACAATACCATTCAGTTTCCAAGGTGTCAAAACTAAACTTGTGTAGGGTTTTTAATTCCTATTGCAGAAACAATACCACCGGCAATAAGAAGCACGGCACAAATAATCATTCCAGTGTGAAAACCACTTAACGTCAGGCTGGTACCGACGAATACGCCAATAACCGCAACGGCTAATAATCCTGCAATACGCGATACGGCGTTGTTTATAGCTGAGCCTATTCCCGCTTGAGCGGACTTGATTGAACCAAGGATAGCTGAGGTTAATGGTGCAACAGTAATAGAAAGCCCTAAGCCGAATAATATAATTCCCGGAAGTAGTTGCGTCCAATAGTTTGTCGGAACGGTTACTGTTAACATGTACAGCACGCCGAGACCTGCGATGATTGGCCCTGTAGCCATAAAGACTCGTGGGCCGTATTTTCCAGACAACGCACCAAATTTAGATGACAAGAAGAACATAATGAAAGTTATTGGCAATGAAACAAGCCCAGCCGCCGTTGCTGAGTATCCTGCAACCTGTTGTAGGAATATGACCATGGTGAAACCTTGAAGCGACAGCGCAGCGTAGATAAAGAATGTTGCTACGTTCCCAACACTAAAGTTGCGTACATTGAATAGGTTAAGCGGGAGCATTGGTTGCTTCGCGCGGCGTTCATGAAGTACAAAAGCGATGAGCAGGGCGACACCAATGGCGAATGTTACCCAAATGATTGGGTTATTCCAACCAAGACTTCCCTGTTCGATTAATGCGTATACAATACCGCCAAGCCCAAGTGCGCCCAGAATAATACCAAGCACATCGACTTTTGCACGAACTTTTATCTCTTCTTCGAAGGTGAGGCGTTTGAGTAATACTAATGCAATGGCGATTGGAATAACGTTAATAACAAAAATCCAGCGCCATGAAGCGAAGTCGACAAGCAATCCACCAACAAGTGGGCCAATAATAAAGGCAATTCCTGTCCAGGCAGTCCAACGACCAATTGCTTTCGCCTGTTCGACACCGCTGAAAGCGCTAATAATTAATGCCAATGAACTCGGTACAAGTAAGGCGCCGGCAATACCTTGTAGTGCACGGGCAATAATAAGCACCTCTGCAGTTGGTGCAATTGCACAAAGCAGTGATGTGATTAAGAATCCGTACAAACCGATAGTTATAATCTTTTTGCGGCCAAAGATATCTGACAATGACCCTGCTGCAAGAATTAACGTTCCAAGGGTAATTAAGTAGGCATCATTCACCCATTGTTGGGTTAAAAGGCCGCCGCCAAGGTGTTCACTAATTTGAGGTAAAGCGACACCAACGACCGAGCCGTCGAGGAAGGCTACGAATGATGACAAGATGGCGATAAGAAGGACAAGTTTTTCCCGTGTTTTCATTCCCTCAGTATATAATAGATATATGACTAAATCAGACAAACTCAAAGGCGCATTACTCGAAGACTTTCTTCCACTCGGTAAAAAGACTAAAGTTACCGAATTACAAACTATAGATTTCCTCATTGGAACCGGCGAAGAAGCCCCAGTTGGTGCAACTATTACCGCTCACTACACCGGCGCACTCGCTGTTGATGGTACTATTTTTGAAAGCAGTAAAGACTCTGGCCGCCCTGCTACCTTCGGACTCCACCAAGTAATTGATGGCTGGACTGTTGGTGTACCCGGTATGAAAGTTGGCGGACGTCGCCGATTAATCATTCCTTCAGAAATGGCGTATGGACACCGTCGTGCTTCAGCGCAAATTGCACCAAACAGCGACCTTGTGTTTGATATCGAACTTATCGACGTTAAGTAACCATTGATTCGTACTCAAAAAGACCCTCGTAAGGGTCTTTTTGTTTTGAGGTAAGACTCTAGACTGAAATGCTATAAATCAATTGCTAAGCTATTCAAATATTCCATATCTTCAGCTGAAATTTCGAAGTTCAAGTCGGTGTTTTGAATGATACGAGCTTCATTCGTTGATTTCGGAAGTGGCAATAAATCATTTTGAAGTACAAAACGAAGTGAAATTTGCGCAACAGTTTTATTGTATTTATCAGCAATCGCAATAATCTCTTCGTTATTAAGCAATGCACCCGTAGCAAGTGGTGAGTAAGCTTCAGTTAAAATACCTTTAGCATTTGCAGTTCCGACAGCGTCGGATTGCGTATTACCGATGAAGTAGCGGATTTGGTTGACTGCAGGTATAACTTCGGCAGTTTCAAATAATGCTTCAAGGTCAGATACGACGAAGTTAGATACGCCAATTGCCTTAGCGCGGCCAGTTTTATAGATAGCTTCCATTTCAACCCACACTTCCCCGTTTTCTTTACGGTAATCAGCACCTCGCTCAGCCCATGGCCAAGGAGCGTGTACTAAGTAAAGGTCGACGTATTCAAGGTCAAGGTTAATCATTGAAGTTTCGAACGCTTCTTGTACTTTCGAAGCATCTTTAATTTCAGCAGGAAGCTTAGTCGTAATAAATAGTTCACTGCGGTCAATGCCACTATCGCGAATTGCTTTACCGACACTTGCTTCGTTTCCGTAGACGAGTGCGGTATCAATATGTCGGTAGCCATTCTGTAGCGCAATAAGTGTTGAGTTGTACGCTTCTTCACCGTTAGGAATTTGCCATGTGCCAAAACCAATCTTCGGGATAGTTGCACCAGTATTCAATGTAAAAGTTTCGTCTAAAATATTCATATACTTATTATAGCAAGCGAAACTGAACTTTACTTGAAGTGTCGATAGTTTATTGAATCAACGAGACGGCACGCGTGCTACGAGAACCGACTAAAAAGCAATTCTATTAATAGTTACAAGCTGTTGGTATATTGAAAGTATCTAATGAAAATAATCCGCCCCTCACTTCCTAACTCCTTACGAAAACCCGACGACGTCATGGAGTTATTTAGCAACGAAGATGTCATTGATGGATACCATATTGAAGACACGTGGCTTACAAGTTCTGACCTTCAAAAATCAAGTCTATCAGAATGCCTATTATCTAAAGTAGATTTCACCCAAGTGAGCGTTACGAGGTTTGACGTAACGGATTGTGACTTTCGCGGATGTAACTTTACCGCAAGCAAGTTTCCCGAAGGCAGTTGGCACCGCGTATCTATTGACGGTGCTCGTTGTAGTGGGTTGCAAATTACTAATGGCACACTTAAGAATGTTGACTTCAAGAACTGTAAACTTGAACTTGTAAACTTCCGTTTCTCGCATTTAGAAAATGTTGCGTTTGAAGATTGCGTCATTGACGATGTTGATTTTTATGATGCAAAATTAAAGAATGTTGAATTTGTTAACTGTACTATTAATAAAATTACCTTCGCCAGCGCACGGATGATGAGTGTTGATATTTCAGAATCAAGCGTTGAAGGTATTAACGGTATTAACAGCCTTCGTGGCGTAACAATGAGCTACGACCAATTGATGCAGTTAGCGCCGACTTTCGCAGCTGAAGCTGGCATTAAAATTAAATAGTTCATTTTTATCTCACATTACCACGCTATACTTAAGGTAATACGTAAGGAGTAACTATGAATAAAATACAGCGCTGCTACTGGTCTGAAACAAACGAGCTGTTCATCCCCTACCACGACAAAGAATGGGGTGTGCCTGTTCATGATGACCGCCTCCTCTTTGAAATGCTCAACCTAGAAGGCGCACAGGCGGGCCTTAGTTGGTTAACTGTCCTCAAGAAACGAGCAACATACAAACAAGTATTTGATAACTTTAATGCTCGTAAAATTGCTGAATATACAGAAGAAAAACGTGCTGAGCTAATTGCTAACCCTGGTATTATTCGTAATCGTTTAAAAATTAACGCAGCAATTGAGAACGCAAAGGCGTACCTGAAGGCTGTAGAAGAATTCGGTAGTTTCGATACCTACATATGGCAGTTCGTAGACAACCAGCCACTTACTCATAAACAACAATCAGAGGCTGTAGAAGCCAGCGAGCTCATGAGCAAGATGCTCAAAAAGCGAGGCTTTAAGTTTATTGGCCCGACTATCTGTTTCGCGTTCATGCAAGCAACAGGTATGGTTAACGATCATGAAGAGTATTGCTTCAGGGCGTCAGAAATTAAATAAAATACACCGAGAAACATATTGAGGTTCTTTTGTCTAACTCCAGGGCCACACTTTAGTTTCAGTTCCAGGCTGTATTTCCTGAGTACCCCAAACTAATGCATGCTCTTTCCAAAACGGAACACTGTCAGCCGTCGCGGTCGGTGCGGTTGGGAAAGATGGCACAATTAGGCCAACCCAAGTACTGCATAGCTCATAATAGTCATCGTGCTTGTATAAGACCACTGTAATAACAGAAGAATCAGCCGGTTCCGTATTCATTATAAAACGGGTGTAATTATCGCGGTTGAGTCGCTTGGCATATATAATTTCATCGCCAGGCTTTGTAGCTATGAGGTCAGACTTTCCTACTAGCTTTTTGAAGTCATATTCAAAGTGTTCTTTATCTTTCGTAAGATTAGTATTCTGAAGCAGCTGTATCACTAGTCCTTTGAGCTGTGGAGTATCGGCAAAGTGTGTTGCAGCATGCGAGCTAATCATATCGTAATATACTTTGACACTATTCTTGCTGGCAGATAACAGTTCTGCGGTGCTGGCATCTTTCATATTAATTTATATCTTCAAAAGCTTTTGCGACACTAGGACTATTTGAAGTTAAGCGCTTAATACTCAAGTCTGTTGCCTTATTGTTTGCTAGACGAAGGTTATTATCTGACTTTAATAAGTTATCTTTCACTTTATTCAGGTGGTCGATGGTTTTATCAATCTCATCGATAGCTTTTGTAAATTGGTCAGATGCTAAGTTGTAGTTACGTCCAAACGCTTCTTTAAAGGCATTCATATTATTTTCAAAGTTCGTAACATCAATATTCTGATTATTCAGGACATGGATTTCTTTACGAAGCTCCTGCGACTTCATATTGCCTTGGCGAAGGAAACCAATAGTCGTAATAAAGTGCTGAGGGCGAATTGAATACATGTTTGGATATTCGTGAACCGTCACAATATCGTCATAATATTCATTATCTTTCTCAAGTAGGCTCACAAGCACTGCAAACTCACACCCTTTTTCGCGACGGTCTTTATCAAGCTCTTTAAAGAAGTCTTTATTTTTGTGCTTCGTGGCTGTCTGGTCATCTTCATTCTTCATTTCGAACATAATAGACAGAATCTCATTGCCATTCTCGTCGTTCTCACGGTAGATGTAATCACCTTTTGAACCAGTAGCTGATACCTTATTGTCTTTCGTAAACTCTGCATTAGGGAATGCAAACGGACGAATTCGGTTGAATTCGTTTTCACAGTGTAGCTCTAATGATTCGCCAATCATCTTAGTGCTCATCTTCGAACGCATTTCTTTCAATGAAACCAAGGCAGTCTCGCTTGAACGCAATTGTTCTTTTAACTTTTCCTCATCGAGTTCTTTCTTGTGTCGCATGTCGCTAATTTCAGCCTCTTTGTCGGTAAGCTTCTGTCGGTAGGCCTCTTCAATACGCCGCTGGTCTTGAAGTGCTTTCAATTTCACATCAGCTTCGGTTTGGTTCGCGATGCTTTCAACCTTCGAAGCAAGGGCAGCGATTTCTTGCTCTTTTTTTGCAATAGCATCTTTAGAACGTTCGAGAATTTCTTGTTCTTTAAGGCGTGCCTCAAGTTCTTTTTCACGCTCAATGTTCAGCTTTTCTTTATTGAGCTGGGCATTAAACTCGTCCATCTTGATTGAGTTAACGATGCTTTTAATAGATGCTTTATCAATGTCAGTCTCGTGGATTGATTTGAGGTCGATTAAATCACCCTTCTGGGCGTCTTCTTGAAGAACGAGGGTGTTTTCATCCTGAATAGATACTTTGATTGTCTTCATATTCTATTCATTATACAGTCATGAAGCTTACAATCACATTCATCTATTGAAATAAATAAATCTGGTTGTCGCCCGAGAGTTTTTAGGCTCTCGGGCTAGGTGTTACTTGGATTCCGAGTTCAACCCAGCGATGAGCTCGAAGTGGACGAGGATGCCGGTGACACCTTGAACCAAGCCGATACCGAAGCCGATAAACGAGCCGAGGATTGCAGCCATGTTCACGATGAAGACGAACCCGTCGTGCATGTAATCCGCGTTTCCTAAGAACATCTGAAGAAACAATCCGGTGAGGCCGATTACCACTATGACGAGCGAGCCCTCTACTTTTTTTCGGTTAGCTTTCAAGGCTTCCTTCTTCGCTACCGAAGGGTCGACGGGTGCTTTCTGCGCATTTGTCATTTTGTCTCCAAGTTGTATAGCCAGCCAAGAGCTGGGTGGTGCTCGATTGGTCTGGTGCGCTCACTAGGATTGGCCTATTGAGAATTATATAATAGCACAAACGGTATAAAAAGTCAATACGCCTATGCTATTTAACAGATGGGAACGAGATGTTAATCGATGCACTTCGGTGCAACGCTGAGTTACTTGCCGTGATGTCACCGCCCAGGTGGTTCATAATCAACTTGTCGAGGTAAAGGCTCAATCCCATACCTTCAACAGTCAAATCATCCTCATGTGTCGCGTGGTTGAACGGTTCAAACATTGCAGTCAACTTCTCTACTGAGCCGAATGAGCTGTCTTCGTTAGTAATAGATACTTGCGTCGTCTTGCCATGCTTCGATGTGTCGATATCAATAATACTGCCAGGTTTAGAGAACATCACTGCGTTATCAAGCACAGTACCAGTTACATACTTTAATAATCGTTGGTCTTGGGAAACGGCAGCGTTCTCGTCGTACTGTTCAACAATCGCTAATTTCTTATCAGTAATCGTTGATTGCAAACGTTGCACGCTTGATTGCACCAGGTCTTGCGGAGTGAATGATTCGACAACTGGCGCCATGCCGTTAATCTGTGCAACCAGCGTCAGCTTCGATACAAGCTGCTCTAGGCGCTGCGTCGCATCAAGGATGATTGTCTTTACGTTTTCAGGAATCATCATCGGAGATGACAGTGTGACGCGCAGTTGTGCAATTTCATTCGCAAGGTCATTTTGAATAGCCATAATGAAGTTTGATTTGGCGTTGAACAGTTGTGCACGGTGAAGCTCCATAACTTGTTTGGCCTCTTCTACTTCTTTATTAATAAAGACCGTTCGAGCGCCAAAGCCAACAATCAGTGCGAGTGCAACAGCAATAATCACGGTATAGACGAGTGCGCTATTCAAATCAGCACCACTTGCCGCTACGTTAAATAATGTAGTGACGGCAATTGTTAATGCAATCGATATGATAATCGGTAACCAGAAGTAAATAGACTTGAATGCACTGCGTGTTACCTTTTCAACATCTGGGCTCACGATTTCAGCAAGTGATGTTGCCGCGCCGTTTTCAAGGAGTGTATTTGCTTTGTTACGCAGCGAAGTTGCCACAGCACTCAACGTCGCACTTGTCGGAACCATGCTTGAAGCCGCATCCAGAATCGTAATTGGTGTTCGAAGGTAGTGTGAAGCAAGTGACAAGAACGTATTCTTATCTGCAGCCAACTGCTGTTCACGTTTCAGTACTGAACGAATACGGCGAATACGCGCCCATTCTTTATATGATTCACGTATTAAGAAGACACCGACAAAGATTGTCGCAGCATAGGTTGCAACAACACCTGCAGCAATCGCAGCATCACGAGCGCCTTCGGTATCAGACGGATTGACTGTTTCTGGAGTCGTCGGTGGGGTTACTGGTTTGATTGGCACAACAGGAGGAATTACAGGTTCAACCGGTGCTACAGGGGCTTCTGTGTTGTCCCCTGGGCTTGTTGGGGTATCTTCATCAACAGGAGATGTCGGTACAACCGGATTGATTGGTGGAACCTCATCAATTGGCGCGGTTTCGAGTACGGTAAATGGTTCAGATACCACTTGTGAGGTTGTGTTACCATTCGCATCATACGTAACGGCTAGTAATTTGTACGAGCCACCAAGTGTCGCAATTCCAGCCGGAATACTATATTCAAGTGTCGAGTTTGGTAATGCAAAACCATCAACATGTACAGCACTGGCGGTGTTCGTAGCGTCAGCAGCAAGCAAGAAAATGTTTGCAGTAGTTGGGCTGGTAAGCGTATTACCGTTCCTGAAACTGATTGTTGTTTCAATATCTTCGTTATTTAAAGCGTACTTAGGCGCTGTAATGCTTGTTTTCCACGGTGACACCATCGTCTGCAATTGCTTACTCACAACGCTAAACGTATCTGAGAACGTTGTTTCGGTTGTTTCAGCAACTGCGTAGAAATCGCTTGCACCGGCAGTAGTTTGAACCGGGTCGACATTGACCGCAAAGCTTGATAGGTTGCTTGCAGTGTTGCCCTTGATTAGGTTCACACCTTGGCGCCATTGGGTTCGCCATTCAACCGCAACTAACTGGTCGTTTACTAAGTTACGTGAAGTGAAGTTGTTTGTCACCTTACCATTAATAACTCCGGTGCTGTTTCGCGCAAACAATTGAGCACTTGTTTCGTATTCACCCAATGCGTTTAATGTTTGCACAGTTCGAACACCATCAACATAAGTACGGTGAATAATCACATCAAGTGTTGCGTTATCAATGGCCAAGCTATCAAGTGCACCGTCCCAGTCTGAAGCTGTAATTGTTGCATTGCCAACTGCAGAGTCGCGGTAATAAAGGTTTGCGTAGCCGATATTCTCAGGGACACTCAGCACCAAAGTACTTACCCATGGCCCGCCAGCACTCGTTGCGAATTGGCCAGTCGCCGTGGTGCTTGTAACACGAATATCCATACCACCCGCTGGTGCATTCGTAGGTAAGCCAGCGCCGTCACGAAGTTCAACAGTAATATTTGGCGATACTGTATTTGGTGCGATAGTGACTGGTGATTCCGGTTGAGTAATAACCAGTGCTGTCACTGGGTTAGTATTTCCCTCGCCTACTGTAATATCAGTTTGCTCACCTGAAATACCATTCACGTCAGTTGCGATGACCGTCTTTTCGCCTTCGCTTGCGAACGCTACTTGGTTCGTAAATACACGGACACCCTTGTCGCGGCTTGGTACAAATGTGTAGGTGTCTGGAAGTTGTGCATCAGGGTCGTTGCTTGTAAATGAAACCGTACCTGCGTAGTCTTCAACAATATACCCATCAACATCACGAGCAATCAATACAAGCGAGCTTTGTGTCCCTTGGGCTTGGGGGTCAGAGATATTGGTAACGAGGAAGTTATTAACAACGCGCGGAACATTTGAAGATGGCACAACACTCAGTTGCTGTGTCGCGTTTACTAATAATACGTCAGGGTTGAGCGGTAATGTATCGCTTGTAGTAATTGTTCGTTGGCCGTCAACAGTATCCTGATAGTAGAAGTTCGCCGTAGATGAACCGTTACGCATGATGACGCTACTTACGTCCCAGTCGGTCTTTGAACTACCAAATCGGCCGGTTGCAGCACTGCTCGTAAGATGAATAGTCTTGTCTGCACTTGTCGGTACAGCAATGCCATATTGGTTTTGCTGCTGAACTGTTAGTACGGCAGATGGGCTATATTGGTTAACTACGATTGGTTGGGTAATAAACGAAAGCTGAGTCGGCTCGCCATAACGAATTGTTACCGAACCGGCTTTGCTTTGCTGCTGGCCTTCGAATGTTGAGAATACTGGGTACGTATGTACTCCAGCTGCAGATACTTCATTTCGATAGTAGAATTCACCGGTTGTTTGGCCATTAGGAATTGTTATTTGAATTTGGCTGGCGAACGAACCATTTTTCGATGACGAGTATCGTGCAGGGCCATTTTGTTGCCCGATTGTCACTACTTGGCCGCTACCTGTGGCAGCTGTCGGTTCATTATTTGCATTCAATAGCTCAACTTTAATTGCATCAGTTACGCCACCACGTTCAAGTGATGCGCTCGATGGATTAATTCGGAAGGTCTTAGGGGTACCTGCAACTACTTGGCCGGTATGGGTAATTGCATTTATTGCACCGCTCGTGCCGGTTGGAGAATCATCGACAGTAATAGTAAACGGCCCAACTGTATTTTGTTTGTACACGAAGGTTGCGTTTGAAGCGCCCGCACTAATAGTGAACTGACCATTATTTGATATCACACTTGAAGCATTCGAAGCTGCATACAATGTTAATGAGTTAGTGATCGTAGCAATATTACCGAACTCGTCATACAGGCCGACTCTATACGTACCGTTCACACCAACGTCGAGGGTTGTCGGTGCAGTCATGAACCTAATTTCAGCAATGCTATCTCTTGAGATGACATTAATAGTTACGTTAGAACCCGTTAGGCCTGCGGATTGCGCTGTGACCGTTCCGTTGCCTAATTGTGTTTGTCGGTACGCGCCCGTCGCCTGTAATTGACCTGCTGGAATAGTGATTTGCGTAACAACATTGCCATTTGCGTCATATATCGTACCGCTTTGATTATTAGTGCTTAATGTAACAGCCGTATTAGCAACTGCACTCACGGGCAACCCGTATGCGTTCAATAATGCAGTTGTAAGAGTCGTTGACTCACCTACCTGCGCCGTTGATGCTGCAGCAGTAATCTTTACCGAAGCTGCTGCACCATCAATATAGGTAAGGTTAGCGCTGGCGTCTATTAAGCTTCCTAATTCATCAGCCGAACCTGCTTGGTCGCGAGCGTATATAGTTACTTGTCCGGCAACGTTGTTGCGGTACGTAACAGTGTTTGTCGATACACCAGGGTTAAACACGACATTAGTTGTATTGAACACTCCATCAGATGAAGTAGACATTGTAACAACCGTTCGTACCTTCGCGGCCGAAATATCACCATTTTGGTCAAGTAATGTCACCGACACACTTCGCGTCTCACCCTTTGTAAGGGTTGTTGATGGCGCTGTTAAGCCAATGCGGATTGGGAAGTTACTATCTGTAATAGTCATGGTTTGAGATGCAGATGACAACCCAGCTGCAGATACCGTTAAGTTACAGCTTCCTTGAATCATCGCTTTGTAATAGAAGGTAGCATCGGTACTCCCACTCGCAAGCTCAATGCTCGCAACTGGTTGCCAATTAAGACTATCTTCAGAGAAAGTTCCGGTCTCACAGCTTGATGCAAGATTAAGAGTTTTGTCACTTGTTAATGCCGATGTATTGCCATAGCTATCGCGAATAGCAACGTGTACAACACCTGAAGGCTCACCTTCGCCAATAGTTTGCGGCTGAGTTGTAAATGCCAGTCGAGACGCTACTTCTGGTGTTACTGTCACCTGTTGGGTAGCAGGGCTGGCTACACCTGACATATTAACGCTGATAGAACGTGAACCAGCTAGTGTTCCTGAGTAGTAGAACGAAGCTGTTGATTCACCGTCCGCAACGGTTACTGTGCTGATAGATGCGGTGTCGCCGGCGTTCAGATAGAATTGACCGCTCGGAACGCTTAATTGGAGCTGCGTATTACCGTCTTGGACTGCAGGAGTACCATCTGCATTTCGAAGCTGAACACTAATCACATCTGTTTTATCACCCGCTTTAATAGTTCGAGCTGGGGTTGTGAAGATAATATTATCAACCAGGTAGCTTGTAATGGTAACTTGTTGCGATGCGGCCGTAATGCCGGCAATCGTAGCCGTTACCGTACAATCACCAGGTGCCGTGTCTTTATAGTAGAAGTTAGCATCGCTTGAGTTAGCGGCAATATTAATTGCAGTAATAGGCTGCCAGTTTGAATTACTTAACGAGAACGAACCAGTGCCACAACTCGATGCCAGTGACAATGTCTTATCGGTATTGAATGTCGCTTCGTTATTATAAGCATCACGGATAACCGCACGCATAACCGCAGTTGGGACATTTGGCGCTACTGGTGCAGTTTGTGACTGGTACACGACCTTGCTCGGAGCCGCTGCTTGAACAATCAATGGCTGAGTGGTTGAAGTGCTCGTGCTCGCAACTGTCGCGGTGATCGTTTGAGCACCAGCCTTTTCACCGTAGTAGTAAAATGAAGCTGTTGCAGTTCCTTGTGCTATTGCTACAGAACCAATAGCAGGTGCTGCTGAGTCAATAGTTGCAATAAATTTACCATCAACAATGGAAATGTTAACGCTCGTAGAACCATTTTGGATTGCTGGACTACCATCTGTTTTGCGTAGTTCGATATCAATTTTGTTCGAAACATTTCCAGCAACAACTGTCTGTGCTGTAGAGGTAATCGCGATGCTCGTCACCGCTTGGCTTGTGATAGAAAGTGACGCCGTCGCATTGGCGATATCAACATCAGGGTTATCAAGCGTTGCTTTATCGCTGGCTGTTAGTTGTAATGAACCGCTATAGAATGTGGTGTCTTTTGCAAAGAACTGTACCGATGATTGACCAGCGAGAATTGCGACTGGGTTCAGGTTCCATGGCCCCGTTGCAGATGCTGCAAAGCGAGTCGTTGTTTGATTACTATAAGGATACACATTCAAATTTGCATCTTGAACAACAACGTTTCCAAACACATCGTAGCCAGTAACGGTAAACGCTTCAGAACTTTCATCAAGCGCAGCTGAGCTTGTCAAAGGTGTGATACCGAAGCTCGCAGTATCAGATGAGGTAATTTCAACTTGATCAGGTGTCGATGTCATACCTGCACGGCTTGCACTTAACGTACTTGTGCCAGCAAGCGTATCACGGAAGTACACTCTTTTTGCACTCTCACCTTGAGCAAGCGTTACAGAGCTTACTGGCGTAAATGGATTCTGTGTTAATGAGAATTCACCACTTGGTGTTGAGCTACCCAAGCCAATGACAGTGTTTTCAATGGCTGGAGCTACTTGGTTCGCACTATCTAATAGTTGAACATCCACAGCAGTTGAATCCCCTGCTTCCATTGTTGCCAGTACTGCAGATAGCGTAATCTTTGTCGGGAAAGCTGCAACAATTTGCACGTCTTTTGTCGCATCTTGTAAACGAGCCGTTTCGGTCATTGGTCGTCCATCCACAAACGTGAGTGTCGTAAAGTTATTACCAACACTTAGTGTCGTATCACTGAAGGCAATTGAAGTTCCTGTAAGTCCTGATGGGATAGTAAATTCTGTTGGGCCTACAACGCCGGTTGTTTCAGTTGTTGGGAAGTAAAAACGAGAAGTCGATGTGTCACCGTCGACACGGATAGTGATATCTGAGTCTGCACTTACAAGGTTACCAGCATCATCGAGCAGCTCAACTAAGTAGTTCGACTTCTGACCACTGATCATCGCTTGCAAGCCTGTAACACGCATCTTAGTAGGTGGTGACAAGCCAGTCGTAATAGATTGGTTTGCATTCAACCAACCAAAGTCTCCACCAGTTGCTTCACCGGCATTATCCATAGCTTTAATAGTTGTCGTATGGGCAGCTGAGTCGCGGAAGTATACGTTCACGGATGATGAACCAGCTTTAATGATGGCAGTCACCGGCATCACACCCGACCAAGTTGTGCCGTCAGTGCTAAATTCACCTGTTGCTGATGGAGAGTGGAGGAAAATCTGTTTGTCAGCTGCAACAGGGATACTTACACCGTCGACATCTTGTGTTTGAATAGTGATTGGTGAGCTAAATTTCCCAGCAGTAATGCGCTGTTCTGGAGTGATGATAGCAAGCTTACTAATTATTCCAGTGTTTGGCGCTTGAACAGTTATGCCACACTGCTGTCCAGTTGCAACTAAGCCATCTATAGAGTCGGAAGCAGTTACACAATACTCACCCATACTTCCCATAACCACACCATTCGTGAATGTCTTAATACCATAATCGCTTGCTTTCATTGTGTAGTTTGCTGGTACTGTAGCCGCTGGGTCGGTTGAACTAAATACGATTGTGCCGGTGTAATCGTTTCGCTGGTTGCCGTTTTTGTCGGTAACACGAACCGTAACAGAACTAGCCACGCCGGCCTTAATTGGGTCACTTACCCCAGTTACGACAAACCTGAACGGTGAAGATATAGTAGCATTTTGCGTAAATGATGTTGCGCCCACGACCGCACCTGTAATAGTTGGAGTGCCTGAAATTGTATCTTTATAGTACACATTGACCGATGATTGTCCTGCCGGGATGACAACTGTTGTATATGTCCAGCGAGTTGCAATATCTTCTGTAAGGTTTCGCGCAAATGCACCTCCCGGTGATGTCGAAGCTAATGTAACTGTCGTTGGCGTTGGGGATGTAACTGGGTTGTTACTCGCGTTGCGAGCAGTAATTGTCAACGTGCCTGCTTCATCTTTTGCTAAGTCGAGAGCGGTGTTGGTAAACGCGTAAGATTGCGCATTATAGGTAAAGCTATTCGCCAAAGTAACCATATTCGTATAAATGCTTGAAACGGCAACATCCTTTAGGCCTATAGCGCCAGACGGTGTGCGTGCACTAAGTGTCGTTTCATTAACATAGGTTACGTTCGTTGCAGCTACACCACCTACATTCACCTGGTACCATGTCGCGCCGTCAGGGTTATTAACAAAGCCGGTTCCGGTGATCGTAATTGTTGTGCCGCCACCTATCGGGCCAGCTGCTGGGGAAATTGATGTAAGAGTTGGGTCAGAAAGTCGATATGTAAAAGCATTAGTGAGTGTAGAAATCTGTCCGTAATCATCTTCAACCGCAACGCTATATACACCAGGTTTCAAACTAGCCGGGGTAACAAAAGTAAGCGTCGTTCCGTTCACTACCGTAACTGTTGGAGAATAGACACCATTAATCTTAACTTTTAAGTTCCCCGCAAAGCCCGAACCTGTCATGGTGATTGTATCTCCACCTGAAATATTACCTGTTGCAGGACTGATACTTGAAGCAACTGGCGGATTAACATACGTATAAGCGTTCGACTTTGTAACAACCTGGTCGTCGTAACTTGTTGCAACGACATTCGTTATGCCAGCGGCATGCGCTGGTGTCACAGCTGTCATTTGAGTCGGTGAAACGACCTGTACATTTGTAGCTGGAGTACCGCCAATACTAATGGTCATTTGTTTCGCAAGTGCGATATTTGAAACAGTAACCGGCACAAGTGAATCTGCGAGTGAATCATTTCCGAGCTTACCATTGCCGTTCGTACCCCAACAATACGCTTGATTATCAGATGCCTGCGCACAGGTATGATAGTACGAACCAGAAATTGACGTAATTGTTTTTCCGTTTAATACACCGCTCATATCAATAGGAGTTGGAGTATTTGAAACAGTCGTCGTACCGTTACCGAGCTGACCGTCGGTATTCCTACCCCAGCAGTATCCTTTTCCTTCGGTGGTAATGACACATGAATCCCATTCAGCCGACGAGAGTGAAGATATAGTTTTACCTGCCAATACTCCTGAACTAGTTATGGCGACAGGTACGAGTGTTGGGTTATTAGAACTATTACCGAGTTGTCCTTCGTCGCCAGTACCCCAACAATACGCATTATTATCTGTCGTGAGTGCACACGTGTGGCTATAGCCTGGCGCAATAGTTTTTATACTCTTCCCCGCTAACGCGCCTGAAGTAGTGACCGCAACCGGTACGTTTGATTGAGTAGAACTGTTATTTCCTAATTTACCGCCGTTTTCACCCCAACAATAAGCCTGGTCATCAGAAGCAATCACACATGTGTGATACAGTGTGATTGCAATAGATTTAACTGTTTTTCCGGCAAGTACACCAGTTGTCGATACGGCGGCAGGAATAGTCGACTGCGTAGTGGAGTTGTTACCAATTTGTCCACGAACATTATAACCCCAACAGTACGCTTGGTCGTCAGAGGCAACAGCACAGCTGTTGATATACCCAACATCCATAGATTTAATTGTTTTTCCAGAAAGTACACCACTTGTATTGACCACCACTGGTACCAAAGAACGAGTCGTTGAACTGATACCAAGCTGGCCATAAGTATTATCACCCCAACAGTACATTAAATTATCCGAAGCAACAGCACAGGTATGTTCAGACCCGGCAGAAATCGACTTAATTGTCTTTCCGGCTAATACACCCGTAGCCGTAACTGCTATAGGAACCTGAGAGCGAGTTTGCGTGCCATTGCCAAGTTGGCCAGATGTATTATTTCCCCAACAATATGCTTGTTGGTCGTAAATACCACAAGAGTGGTTCCAACCTGCAGTAACTTGAGAGAGCTGTTGAAAACCAGGAATAAAGTTTGTACCAGTAAATGTCACCGTTTGCCCACCTGCGGTTGGGCCGCCAGTAGGAGAAAGTGTATCAATTGTCATCGCTGCATTTTGATACGTTAATCCATTTATAGAAGTGGCAGATTGATTATATTCATCCTCAACTGTAACATCAACAGAACCAGCACCCGAAGCCCCCGGGCTAACAACCGTGAGCGTCATGCTGTTTATAAAAGTAACAGGTGTAACATAATTAGCTCCAAATTTTACTTTGCTAGCTGTCGTAAACCCTGTACCAACAATAGTAATGGTGTCGCCACCTACTTTCGGTACTTTATTCGGAGAAATAGAACTTAATGACGGGCCAGATGAGTAAGTGTAGCTATTAGCTGCAGTTACTGTACTTGCATCATAACGGCTAACACTCGTATCAGTTACGCCGGCCGCATGAGCTGGTATTGTAGCTGTCAATGAATTATTACTGAGTCTTTGTAGGTTTGTCGCTACGTTTCCGCCTATTGTTACGCTCGGATCGGCTGATACTACAGGGCTCATTGCGACGGGTATATTAGAGGATGTTGTCGTGTTGTTTCCAAACTGACCGTTTCCGTTATTACCCCAACAATATGATTTAAAGCTAGTGGTCATCGCACATGTTTGATTAATTCCCACTGCGAGTGATTGAATTGATTTATCGGCAAGAACGCCAGCCGTATTAACGGCAATTGGTACATTTGAGTTTGTAGCAGAGCCGATGCCTAATTGCCCGCTTGTATTTGCACCCCAGCAGTATGCCTTATTGTCAGACGCAACCACACAACTGCTATTTCCACCTAGTGCAACTTGCTTTATTGTCTTCAACGACAATGCACCAGAGTTTAAGACTGCTGTCGGCACATTATTAGCCGTGTTACTTCCTACACCCTGCTGTCCTACATTTCCGTCACCCCAACAATATGCAAGGTCATCTGATGCTATAGCACAAACATGTGATGTACCAGACGATATAGATTTTACCGTTTTTCCTGAAAATGCTCCCGTTTTTACAACAGCAATAGGTGTGTATGATAAATTCGTATTTCCTGTACCTAACTGTCCTGAGCTGTTTGTACCCCAACAGTACACTTGATCATCTGAAGCAATGGCACACGTACTTGCAGACGACGCGGAGATTGATTTTATCGTTTTACCAGCAAGTCCACCATTGGCTACGGCAACAGGTACATTTGTTTGAGTCGTTGTACCAGTACCTAATTGACCAGAACTGTTTATGCCCCAACAATAAGCCCTATCGTCAGAAGCAACCACACAGGTGTGCGAGTCGCCAGCAGCAATTGATTTTACTGTCTTACCCGCTAATACGCCAGCTCGACTGACAGCAACCGGTGCTGTCTGAACTGCGCTATTGGCGTTCCCAAGCTGTCCATTAGTACCAATCCCCCAACAATATGCTTGGTCGTCAGATGCGACAGCGCAAGCATGACTTGAGCCTACCGCAAGCTGTTTAATAGTTTTACCTGCAAGAACACCGGTCTTCACAACAGGCGACGGCACGTTAGATTGAACTGTTGTACCGTTTCCTAGCCTTTGAGCGAAGCCCCAACAATAGGCGTCACCGCTATAAACTCCACAGCCGAAGCTTGAACCTGAGCCTATCTGGGATATGTTTTTAATGCCAACCGAAAAATTCGTACCAGTTATAGTTGTTGTTCCGCCACCAGATATTGGACCACTATTTGGAGATATGCTCGAAATAGTCATTTGGCTTTCTTGATAGCTATAAAATACCGATGGCGTCTGTTCGCCAAAACTATTTTCTACAATAACCTCAGCATTAATCGCAGAAGATTGTGAAGGTGTTGTAAAGGTAATCGTCGTACTGTTAACAAGCGTAAAGCCACTTAAATAAATATCATCAAATCGAACCTTTGTATTAGCGTCAAAATTAGTTCCGGTAACAGTAACAGTATCACCACCTGCAGTAGAACCTGAAGTTGGCGCAATAGATATTGGAGAAATCGGTGGTGCATATTCGTAACTACTCGCTGCAGTAACCGATTGATTATCGTACTGAGCTATACTGACATTTTTTGCTCCAGCAGTGTTTGCTGGCGTTACTGCAGTTAATGAACTAGGAGAACCAAGTTGTACGTTTATCGCAGGAGTGCCGCCGATTGTTATAACAGGAACGCCTTTCGTCATCACCGCAGCTGCAACAGGCACAAGAGTATTTGAAGGTGTAGCAGACCCTGTACCTAACTGACCACTGGTGTTACCACCCCAACAGTAAATTTGATTATCCGAGGCAACCACACACGAATTATTCGATCCATTCGATATAGATAAGATAGATAGCCCATTGAGAACACCTGCTTTATAGACAGGAGTTGGAGGGTTAACGAACGAAGCCGTCGAGTTGTCTCCACGTTGCCCGCCCGTACTTCCACCCCAACAGTATGCTTGGTTATCTGAGGCCACAAGACAGGTTGTGGTATTCTTTGCTACAACCTGTAGCACTTTTTTACCCACCAGCTGGCCGGTCATATCTATCGCAACAGGCACTGAGGAGTTTGTGTTAACAGTTCTACCCAGGTAGAATCCAACACCCCAACAAAAGACAAGTCCGTCTTCTGTTAATGCGCAGTTATTGGCTTGGTTCGTCGCTACAGACACAGCCACCTTGCCTGCCATTGCCTCAGACATCGTTACCGCAACTGGTGTTGTAGAGTTAGTTGTTGTACCGTTGCCTAGTTCTCCGTTAGTGTTGCGTCCCCAGCAGAAAATTTCGCCAGTGGTTGCGGTTGCACAGCTGAAATATAACCCTGTTGATATTGAGTTTAGTATTTTGCCTGTCAAGGCACCTGTATCAGTAACAGCTACAGGAACGGTCGAAGTTGTAGTCGTGCCGTTTCCAATTTGTCCATTGGCATTAATACCCCAACAATAGGCTTTTCCTTCCGTGCTAATAACACAGGTTGTATCATTATTAGCTGCAACTGAAGCAATTGTCTTACCTAGGAGCGCTCCGGTCATGGTGACTTCTACTGGTACTAATGAACGAGTCGTCGATCCAATACCGAGCTGCCCATTACTATTCACGCCCCAACAAAATAGTTTGCCGTCGGTAGTAAGCACACAGGTGTGAGCAGCTCCGGCAACTAAAGATTTAATTGTTTTTGTCGCGAGTACTCCACTTGTATCTACGGGGACAGGCGTAAGTGAAGTAACGGTTGTCCCAGTCCCTAGTTGACCCGATGCGTTAGTGCCCCAACAATACACAGCACTATCGTATAGACCACAGCTAGACACGCTCGTAGAGACGACTTGTGTTGCTTGTTTCTTGCCTTCTGAGAAATTAGACCCATTGATAGTTATAGGCTGTGCACCGGCCACAGGTCCAATGTTAGGGCTTATGCTTGAAAAAGTTGGTGCAGCATCTAGAAATGTAAGGCCTATAGTTGCATTTATTCGCTTGCCATCAGCGTTCACAACAGTCACGCGCTTTGACCCTGCAACACTTGCAACAGTAGTGATAGTAAGTGTCTGAGCATCAATAAATGTAGACGTCGTTACAATACCATTTAATTCAACTTGCGAAGTATTTTCGAACCCAGAACCCGTAATTGTAACAGAGTCACCGCCAACTACCGAAACGGAGGCGGGTGTAACACTATCAACGAGTGGCGCAGCCAGGGCGTCGACAGGGTTGGCAAAAAAACTCACCGTAAGTAGGCTGAAAATAAACAAGAACACAGACACTACTGCGTTTCTGGTCATCCTAACGTACCTTTGATTTATATTCCCTATCACCCGTTCCCTATCTATTAGTTTTGCTCTGAACGTTTCCCTGCTTATTTCAATCGTTCAATTGCAGCTTTTGCCGCAACATTCTCTGGGTCATTCGACAATATCTCTTCGTATGTCTTTCTTGCGTTTTCGGTATCTTTCGATTGTTCGTACGCGACGGCAAGCAACTGTTGCAACTGTGTATTCTCTGGCATTTCTTCAAGTCCTGCTTTGTAGGTTGCAATGGCATCCTGTGGCTTGTCTTTGCTGTACAGCTGAACATTGGCGAGGTTGGCATACGTATTCAATGACTTAGGATTGATTTCAATCGATTTCTTATAGGTGTCGATTGCTTTATCAACCTGTCCAAGGTCACGGTACGTGTTTGCGAGGTTGTTTAGTACAACAGCGTCTTTATCATCAAGCTTTGCTGCTTCTTCGTACTGTTCTTTAGCTCCATCAAGATCGCCAGTTGCGTACAGTGCAACGCCGTAATTTTTACGAGCAGTTGCATCATTAGGGGATTTTTCAACTGATTCTTTCAGTTCTGGAAGTTTTTGTTGGTACTCTAGCCCAATTGCAGTCTGTTTTACTTCAGCTGGTTCATTTCGAGACATAATTGCAATGATGACCGTACCTGCAATAAACAAGAAAATGACACCAATAATAATGATGCTAATAATTTTATGCTTCTCAGCCCAAACTACGGCTACTTTCACTTTGCTACCAATTTGTTCAATAAGCACTCGCAATGCGCGGGACACAATATTCCCTTGTGAATTTTTTACGTTCATATACCCCCAATGTATTGCGTCTATAGTACCAAAAACCGTAACCCTTTTCAACGGGTTACGGTTGTAGATAAAACCTGTTTCCTCAGTTTAAAACAAGTTAAGCTTTGCCGCCCTCGTTCAAGACAGATTTGCCAATTACACTGCCGTCATCACTAATTTCATAAATGACAACTTCACCAGTGCCAATTTCAAGTTCGTGTACATTGCTATCGTCAATTTCATCCAAATGTTTCATTAAAGCACGAAGTGAATTGCCATGTGCCGCAACAATGATATTCTTGCCCTCTTTTAGGTCTTCGAGGATTTGCTCTTCGTAGTATGGAAGTACACGGGCATGAACATCTTTTAATGTCTCTCCATTCGGTACCGGGTGATCCCAATTGCGTCGAAGCTTAGTAAACTCTTCATCGCCAATTTGGTCTTTAATCTCCCATTTGTTTTTCGCTTGGTAATCACCATAGTGACGTTCGTCTAATGCTTTATGTTGAACCGTCTCTAAATCAGTGTGGCTTAACGCACTTTTAATTTCTTCAAGTGTTTGGTGTGTCCGACTGAGTGAAGAAGTGTGCGCTTTATGCAGCGTAATATCACGCAGGTGCTCTGCAGCCTTACGAGCTTCAGCTTTCCCTTGTTCAGTTAGCGAAACGTCCTCTTGGCCTGTCCAAAGGCCAAGAGCGTTCCATTCGGATTGTCCGTGTCGTACAAGTACTAAGTAAGCCATTATTAGCCCCTCTTCAATGCATTACGGCCAGCAAACACAGCGTTCTCACCAAGCTCTTCCTCAATACGAAGCAGCTCGTTGTATTTTGCAACGCGGTCAGTACGTGAAAGGCTTCCAGTTTTAATTTGGCCAGTGTTTAAACCAACTGCCAAGTGAGCAATTGTCGTATCTTCGGTCTCACCAGAACGGTGTGACATAACCGCAGTCCAGCCAGCATCGTGGGCCATTTTTACAGCTGCAATCGTTTCAGTCAATGAACCAATTTGGTTTACTTTAACAAGAATTGAGTTTGCCGCCTTTTCTTCAATACCACGCTTTAAGAATTCGGTATTCGTTACGAGCAAGTCATCCCCTACTAATTGTAAAGAATCGCCAAGTTCGGTCGTGAGTGTTACCCAACCAGCCCAGTCGTCTTCAGCAAGTCCGTCTTCGATTGAACGAATTGGGAAACGGTCAGCAAGGTCTTTGTAGAACGCAGTCATTTCTTCACTATTCAATTTCTTACCTTCTGTATTAAGAACATACAGACCGTCTTCAAGAAGCTCAGAACTTGCAACGTCGAGTGCTAATACGACGTCTTCGCCAAGAGTGTATCCGGCTTTAGCAGTTGCTTCGGCAATAAGGTCGAGGGCCTCAGCGTTACCGTTTCTTACAGCTGGCGCGTAACCACCTTCGTCACCAACAGTTGTGCCGTAGCCTTTATCGTGCAGCACCTTACCAAGTGCTTGGAAGATTTCCGCACCAATTTGAATACACTGGCTAAAACTCGTAGCGCCAACAGGCATAATCATGAATTCTTGAATATCAGTACTACCCGCAGCATGCTTACCGCCGTTAATGATGTTCATCATAGGAAGAGGCAATGTAAATTCAGTGTTTCCTGCTAAGTTTGCAACGTAACGGTACAATGGAAGTTTTTGTTCAAGTGCAGCAGCTTTAGCGACCGCTAAAGATACGGCAAGAATTGCATTTGCACCAAAACGAGCTTTGTTTGGCGTACCGTCAAGGTCAATCATTATTTGGTCAATGCCGGCTTGGTTGGAAACGTCTTTACCAATAAGCGCTTCCTTGATTTCAGTATTTACGAAACCGACAGCCTTTAAAACGCCTTTTCCGCCATATGCTTGGTCACCATCGCGGAGTTCAATCGCTTCATGTGAACCAGTGCTTGCACCAGAGGGTACAGCAGCGCGGCCAAGTGTGCCATCTTCAAGAATGACGTCGGCTTCAACGGTAGGATTACCTCGGCTATCTAAAATTTGTCGAGCTTTAATGTTAGCAATATTCATTAGGTTCTCCTTTTTAACAACCTTCTTATTATACGCTGATTATGAGGAGATGTCTGAACCAAGTTGCTCAATAATACGTTTTTGCCTGGCATCAATCGTCTTTTGGCTCTTTGCTGTTTGCAGTTGCCAACCGATTGAATAGCGTGCAGATTTACTCATTGCATCAAACTTCGCCTGTGCTTTTGGATGTGTATTTAATTCTTTAAGAAAACTATCGGGAATAACCATAGAGCTTGGGCCGTCGTACGCAGCCTCCCAGCGGCCATCGGCTTTTGCCTTATCTATTTCATCTAACCCGGCTTGTGTCATAAGGCCAGCTTCAATCAACCGCGCAATGTGCTCGATGTTTCTTTTCGACCATAAACTTCTATGGCGCCGTGGAGTATATTTTTGCAGGAAAGACGTCTCGTCAAAACTACGTCGTTGTCCGTCAATCCAGCCGTAACATAGCGCAACGTCAAGTGCTTCGGCGTAGGTAATTGATTCTAAACCGGAATGTTTTTTATGAAGTTTTAGCCACACGCCATCAATAGAATCATAATGTACATCAAGCCAGGTTCGAAATGTATTACTATTACTAAATTCTAATGTTTCGTATGAATCATTCATTACTTTTACGAATAAACGTTAAGTGACGTTACAATCGCCTTCTTTGTCCACTTGCCATCAATAAGACATGCCGGAATATCTTCTTCATTTACAAACTTAATGTCAGTTCCATCAGTAGAAACCTTGTATACCCATCCGCCTTCTTCTTTTTCTTCAGCGTTGATAATTTGCGCGAACGCCTCTTCGCCTTCAATGATAATCCATTGCAAGGGCAGGTAAACTGGTAATGAAATCATGAAAACTCCTGGCTAGCTATTTATACTAGTATACGCATATGCTTACAATATCCAAAGGTATGTCTGTATACTAACTATATGAATATATATACAGATTGGTTACAAACGACCGGCGTCGCTATCGCCTTTATTTTTGTAGGTGGAATTATTACCTATATTATTGGTACAAAAATATTGAGTGCTATTACAAAGCAAATTGTCCGCGGGCACTTACGCAACTCACCTAAAAAGGATATTGAGAAACGTCAAAATACCTTGGCTAACCTCGTTACTGGTATTTGGCGTATTCTTGTAGCTGTTACTACCTTTGTTGCCATCTTTAAACAGTTCTTCCCCGCCGTCGACCTTTCGCCACTCTTCGCAGGTGCGGGAATTATCGGTATTGCCGTTGCCTTTGGCTCACAAGCCCTCGTTAAGGACTTCCTGACGGGTATATTTATTATTACCGAGAACCAATACCGTGTCGGTGATTACGTCACTATTAACGACGCCGATGGTCGTGTTGAATACATTGGTACACGTTCAACCGTCATTCGCGACGACAGCGGTAACGTCCACTACCTTCCAAATGGTTCAATTATTCACGTCGTAAACAAGACTATGGGCTTCAGTAAGGTGAAATTCTCTATTATGCTTGATGCTTCAACCGACCTCGACAGCGCTATCAGCGTTATTAACCAAGTTGGCGACTCACTTGCCGAAAGCAGCAAATGGAAAGATAAGATTCTAAGCCCGCCACAATTCAGTTCAATTGGTACCTTTACTGGTAGTTCTGTAGAAGTTACTATTTCTGGTAAAACACAGCCGTCTGACCAATGGTCGGTTACGGCCGAAATGCGCAAACGGCTTATTAGTGCCTTCGAAAAGCACGATATTAAACTCGCTTAACACTGCAATGATTGACGGTATTCTAAAATACATATCAGAACACAGGCTCGCCACCTTGGCAGTCTACTTTTCAGTCTTCATGCTGCTGGTTGTCGCATTCGTTGAAATTGTTGAAGAAGTATTTGAAGGTGAAACACTTTTTTATGACGAAGCGATATTAAAAGGTATTAACGGATTCTCAACACCGTTCTTCGACACCTTCTTTGTAGTCATTACGCAATTTGGTGGTGTTTTTGGCATCATTGCACTCACAGCAATACTATTAGGGTTATTACTTCGACGCAAAATGTACAAGAATGCGCTCATTGTAGGTGCAACCGTTGCCGGAGCCGCGATACTGAACGTTATTTTGAAGCTCATCTTCGAACGTACTCGCCCTGATTTATGGGAGCAGCTTATTGTCGAAACCAGCTTCTCATTCCCGAGTGGCCACTCGATGATTACCGCAGCATTAGGCCTTTCGCTTATTTTCATATGTTGGAATACACGGTTTCGATGGCTCGCCCTAGCGCTCGGCAGCTCATTCATTATTGTTATCGGCTTTTCTCGTTTATACCTTGGCGTCCATTACCCAACAGATATTCTGGCTGGATGGGTTGTAAGTGCCGCATGGCTTTCAACAGTCGTGACTATTGTAAATGTAAACATGTTACGAAAAAGTATTAACAAATAAAATATACCCACCGTTACGATGGGTATATTTCGCAGTGAGCAGTTTATTAGAACATGTCAGGCTTTGATTCAACAATTCCACCAGCAAGTGCTTCAGCACCACCAGAGATTTGAACAAGCGCATCGTTTTCTAATTGGTAAGCTTTTTCAAAGTTACCAGCTTTGTATTCAACTGCAGCTTGGTTAAGCAAGTCTTCGTGAGCACTAAGGGCTTCATAAAGAGTGTCAGCTGGAACACTTGGGATAACACTGTTAAATACAGTTGCTACCTTACGGAGTTCAGCGCGGAGTGCAGTTAATGCAGTAGCCTGTGCCATTGTGTCACCATCAGCTACAGCTTGTGCGTAGTTGTTTGATTGAGCGATGTGCTCAACAAATGGTGCAGTGATAGCAGTTTTAGCGTCGTCACCATAAAGGTCACCGACAGTTGTTGCGATTGCGACCGCGTTAGCTGTTTGTGCAGCCTTTGCACCGTCAATCTTTTGTTGTGACGCACCGTCAACAATGTTTCGCGTAACAACAAGACTTGAAGTCACGTGTTCGCGAAGCATATTGTTGAGAGCGACGCGTAGGTCAGCTTGCTTCGTTGATTGTTGTGTTGTTGCTGATTCGTTTGTATCCATGTCGTCCATGTTGTTACCAATCATGTAACCACCGAATAGTCCGAGGCCAAGTGCAACCACGACGGCTACAATGGCAACTAGTTTAGATGTCTTTGATTCCATATGTTCTCCTAATTGATTTGTTTACTATCAAACAATACCAGTTAGTCCAGTATGCAATTGTAAGATAGCTTACAGACGAAATGTCTTGCAATGAAAAGAACCCGACACCTGCTGATGAATGATTCGTCGATAGGTTTCCACTATCGGATCTTTTCATAAACAGGGTCGGGTTATTGTTAGGCGGGTGCCTGTTCGTTCATCCCTCGAATGTTTCTAAGAAGCGTTCTCCAGTCTTTAACACTGAGAGGTACTTCAGCCTCAGAATCAGTACCACAGGCGTAATAGCCAGACCGGTCTATCGGCTGCGAGAACGAAATCAACCAAAAACTCGTTCGCACAAAGCCTTTGTTCTCGAAGAAGACGTAGACTTTTCCATTGTCCAAGACGTACGAGGCTTTTTCGTCGTATACAAGTCCTGGTATCTCCCAAGCCCGGTAAGCCACACCCTCTTCCCCAGTAGTCATACTCAACCGCGTCGGTACTTTCTTGGCCAAAAAAACCTGGACTTCTCTGGCAACTGCTTTTTCGAGCTCTTTCTTAACGCGCTTTTTAGCGCTCATCTCTCACCCACTCACTATCTTGAAACGGTAGTACTATTTATGGCGGAATTGAAGGGTATTTGCAAGCGTAGGCGGTGTGGCGTTAGTTGCTATATCTCTTAATAAAAATAAACCCGGCGGGCTAAAGACCAAAGTCTAAAGCCCTGCCGGGTTATAGCCGATTGAACGGTTAGTTGACGAGAGAGACGAACACGATCGAGGTTCGCATGTGTTCTTTGTGAACCTCCAGGCTGACACCTTGGTTGTTCATGTCGACGAACTCTTCACCAAGCAGGTTGGTGATTCCGTTGCGTCGAGGCTGGGAGTGCCACTCGACGCCAAGCTTCGAAAGGAATTCGACGTCGCTGAAGCTCAGGACTTCGGTCGGCCAAGAGCCGGCCGGAACCTCGGCCTGTTTTTCGTAGCTGGTTTTCTTGAGCACCTCGCCAAGCCGGTACAGTAGTAGCGTCTTCGCAAGGTCTTCTGCCGTGGGGTATTTACTCATGTTGACTTCTCCATCGATTATCTTTCACGGTCACCACTCAAGTTTTAATTGAAGGTGAATAACAAAGTACGCTTATTTCTAAGTGTGCATACTATATCACTTTATTTGCATTATATCAACATTTGAATCAAGCCTCCGTGCCCGCAAAAACGCCTTCATGCGTCGCTTCAAAATTCTGTCTAACTTCACCGGCGCACCGCCACGGCTTGTTGTTTCTAGGTATTCGTTCCAAGTGTTTACATCATTGCTTTTATACATATCATTACTCCATAGTTTTAAAATAAAAAACAACTAAAACGAGATTGTTTAGCTGTAACGGATTTTATTGTATGAAGCTATCCGGTGGCACCGACAGACCGTTTATCTGTTGTACGCGACGGAGAACTGAAATTGTATATAGTCTGCAAGTGGAAACACAGTGTGAGTACTCACATAACTAACTCTATTATATACCCACCGACCTTAAGGGTGAACCATTGACTTTTTATACCGTTTATGCTAAAATAGTATTATAGTCACACATGCCTTATGTCGAGTTTTACTCCATAAGGAGTGAATACGACTTGAACCTCTTCAGAATGGATTAAACATGCGCAAGCCCTTCCTTTTAGGTGCCGTTTTCACCCTGTCCTTCATCTTCCTCAACGGTTCAATCGTCATGCCGACTCCGGTGATGCCTACTCCCTCGCTTACTGCGAGCGACGTTCCGGCTACACCGAAGTCTCCGAATGAGGGCTCCTACGCCCAAGGGAATGCTCCGATTGGAGGAGGCCCGAACGACCCGAACCAGGCAGCCGTCGACCCTCGCTGGTCACTACCTCCGGTAGTTGCTCGTGAAGGCGTAAAGCCGCCGCTGTCCGAAATCGCCGTTAACGCAACGGTTGTTTCCATCAGTGGAATGGCTCCTTACGGACCTTTCACCGAGAACGGCGAGGCTTCCGTAGTGCAAGTCGGCGACGTCTACGCCATCGGCCTGGAGGACGAAGACATCATGGCATTGAAGCAGAACGGAAACGTCTGCATCATGTCGGCCATCTTCGTCCAAACAACCAGTGGCCACCCCACACAGGAGCAGTTGGACAGCTGCAACCCGTTCGGTGTGATTGGCGTCACCGTCAAGTAGTACCGCTCGCCATAATTTCCACCTGAAGAGATAACCCCACGTCCGTTTACCGGAGGTGGGGTTTCTCATGTGTTATATTATCGTACTGAGCATTTTAGGAACAATAATCCTAAATCTCGTTCTTAATTAGTTAGAAGGTTAACTAAGCTACTAGACTTGGCTATATATCCCTTGGTATATCTCCTTCGTTCGCTCTCTGTCCTTCTTGCTCATATTCCAAGGCTTCGTCATGACCAGCACTTTATCAGCAGGGTTTATAGCGTGTAGTGCGTGAATCCCAATAAGCCGAGATGGTCGGGGAAGCAATCCAATCGAACCATTCTTCCCTTCAACGACAACCTCGTCATGCAATAATCCAGTCTCTTCGTCTGTAATTGATGCCATATCCACTAACCTAGCAGCGAGGGTATGTTTTGCATCAGTCGGGCCGCTAACATACAGGTCGTTTCTTGAGCCGATAATTGAACCAATCTTTTTTACCCGGTCAGCTACTGCGTTATTCGCTATATTGGTATACGTTTGAATTTCAGCTTCAAATGGCGTAGGTGTCGAACTACTGTCTGGCACGAGTGAATTGAACGTATCACGCGCCTTGCGAAGTTCTATGAGTGCCTTTTGTGCAGGTGTTGGGGCTTTTAACATGAAATCTTCGTCCAATGAATTGTGAAGGTTGTTTCCAAACGTATCAATTGTCCGCTGAACGACACGAGAGGCTTTTAGCAGTGGAACAAAGCTGGTGTGTATGCCGATCTTATCGTCGGGCATAGAACCTTCGGCATTCATGAGTTTTAGAGTGGTTTCATCGAATTCGGCTGGGAAAAGTTGTTTGGCTGAGAGACGTTCAAATGTTTTCATGTTCAAAGTATACTGTATTAGTGTTTAACATACAATAAGCCTCCATCATGAAGGCTTACTGTATTATTCAAGGCAATTAGGCAACTATTTTTCGAACGATGTCAGCGATTTTTACTTCCGCTGCTACATCAAGCTTACTAAGGTACCAAGCAACTTCCACAAGCCCCTCTTCCGGGCTTCCAAGTTCCGTAAGGTTCGTGCTTTCTGTGAGGCCAAAACTAATGTATTTGTCTTGTCTAAAGAAAACAACGACCGGGCCATCGCTTTTTACTGCGTATCCCGGCATGCCGTACCATAAACGCGGTTGTAGGTTGGGTGCAGTCGCCATGATAAGCTCGTGCAGCTGTTTCGCTACGTCGCGATACGTATCGTTAAAGGTTTCTATTTTAGCAAGTACGCCCTGAGCACCGCTATTATTCTTGTCGTCCATAGGACTCCTTCTATTAAAAGTTATTGAGAATAGTTGGTGATCAGTTTGAAGAGTTCAAGGTAATCAGTGCGTTAATTATACCATTAATAGCTGAGGTCGTTATCTTTGAGCTTTATCATCTGTTCGACGTCATGAATAACCGCGTGCAATGTTGTTTCGTTCGCATGGTTAACGATAGCTTGCAAGAGTACATTGTCTATTGTTACGTTGTCTTCAGTAATCTGCATAATTTCTTGCAGCTGTTCAAGCCTGATAATAAGTTCGTCAACGAGTTCTACTTTTTCCATGCACCTATTATAACAAAAGCCTCACTATTGAAGGCTTATAGACACTAAAAAGTTAGCCAGTAATTGGTTAAAGAACGCTGCGTTGTCTTGGTTTGCGTTATGACCAGCGTTTGGCACAACAACTAGTTCCGAGCTAGGTTCATACTCTTTCCACCGAATATTATTCTTCATCACTGTCCCTGTGGTGTCTTGGTCTCCATACGTAATAAGCAGCGGCGCTGTTATGTGCATGTCTGTAATACCAGCGACTGATATCGAGCTGGTCACTCCACTCCAGATACTTAAGAAATCTTTTTGAGATATTTTTCCAACCGTGTTCAGTGCGTAATCTTGAACCTCTTTCGTAACTGCCGTCTTCTTAGCCAGTGCTTGCATGAAGTTGCTGTAAGGCCACGCTTTTATAATTAATGTTGATACATTCAAAAGCCATATATCCATTTTGCTGTACTGGAGCATTATGGGTGAGCCACCAATAGAAACGAGTGCTTTGACAACGGATGGTTTAAGCCTGTAGATTTCTTGGGCAATCATACTCCCCTCAGATTGACCGATGAAAATGGCAGAATCGATATTAAGACTATCGAGAATAGAGAGTGCGTCATTCGCAAGGTTAGTAATTGTAAACGAACCTTGTACCGGCCTAGATTCGCCATGGCCACGCGCATCCCAGGCAATGACATTGTAATCTTGAAGAACCTCGAGCTGAGGTTTAAACATATCGTGATCCATTGCTGCACCGTGCATAAGGAACACGGTGGGTTTTTCTGGTGTATCACTCGTCCAGTACTTTATAGTCACCGAAGAGGTCGTAAAGGCTTTTTGTCTTAGAGGTTCCATAAACCTATAATCTCACACATTTCTTAATAAGTGACGGTTCAATATAACTACCTAAGCTCGGAGTATTTTGTCCATAGTTTTACCCTTAGCTAATTCATCTATTAACTTATCAAGGTAGCGGATTTCTCTCATGGTTGGCTGCTGAATTTCCTCTACTCGCACACCACATATGACTCCGGTAATAAGCGAACGAGAAGGATTCATTCTAGGTGCCTTTGCAAAGAATGTCTTGAAATCAGTTTGGTTACTTAATTCTGCATCAAGCTCACTTTGGCTGTAGCCTGTTAACCAGCGAATAATTTCATCGACTTCCGATTTGGTTCGGCCTTTACGCTCAGCTTTTGTAATGTAGTGTGGATAGACGCTAGCTACGCTGATTGAAAATATCCGGTGGTCGGGGTTTTCCATAGTACTATGATAGCAAAAAGCACCGAGAAGGGAGAACTTTCTCTTGTGATTACAATCAACAGTCACAACTATCTATTCACAATAAATAACTCTGGTTGTTGCCCGAAATTTAACGCTCTCGGGCGGCGTATTGTAGATTTAGCACATGACTATTTCAACCTTGACGCACTCGCCGAAGTTGAAGAAGTAAGCGTCCTCGCAAGGCACGACCCAGCCTTGCTCGATGCGGTCTACGGTCAACAGGTTGACCGTGTTTCGTGCACCGACATAGTCGTTGCCCTTCTGGAGTTCTCCAGGAATCTCCTTAACGAAGATGCCCGTGTCCTCGATTTCGACCGTCTCTCCGTCACGGAGACGGGTAAGGACGGTGTGTCCGGGGTGCTGGTTGAGTGGCATAGTATTCCAATCAATAGAGATGGATGTAAAGTTGCAAATCCTAACTCGGAGTATTCTCACAAGTACGTATACATTATAGCATAAGTAGTATGAAAAGTCAATATACTCTATCCCTGCACTAAGAGACTTTACTCGTACGACTCGTGCCGATACTTGCCTAGCACCGCATCAAGCTCATTACCATCAATCCATCGATAAGGGCAGTAAGAACAGACGTCCAGTATAACGTCTGTTATTTGGTACCGAGTCTGACGCATTACGCGTTCACAATGCGGACAAAACAGCTCTCCGTGCTTAACGTCGGTTACCTCTGAAATTACTTTTGGCGGTCGGCCGAACACTTCGGAAAGTTCTTTAATTATATGAGTACTGTCTTTACGCACATCCAACATATCGCTACCCTGAATTAAATATCCGTGCCCCTCCGGGCAAGCTAGCCATTGCTTACCTTCTTTCAATTCTGTTTTACAAACCGGACACTGCAGCTTTAGGTAGAAGTCTTTCAGCTCTTCTCCTACTTGCGTCACAAAGAGTTTGGCGTCGCCTACTGAGTTAACTTGCGGAAAGGCAGGCTTAATAAGGCGTATAAATTCGTCAGCAATATCAAGTGACGGCAACAGACCTTCGTCCAAGAAATATAGTGTATTATTAATAATTTCCCAGTGAAACTCTTTGCAGAAATCGATATTAAACACCATCGCTTGAGGGTCGAGGTGGTACCTACTTAAAGATTGTTGACCTTCCTCGGCATAAAGAGAGAAATACGTTTGATAATTGCCTTCAAGAATAACCGGCTCCATATCATTGTTCGTCAACCAAGCCTTGCCTGTCTCGCCAGAAGGAATACCAATAAGATGTAGCTCCGTTTTGAAAGGAAGAGAAAAAGCATAAATACCTTTAACCTCACGAAGGTTAGTTTCGGAGATGTCCCCAACCATATACATATAAGGGTTATTAGCAGCCGTGCGCCCACCGTTCCCGAATGAAACAAGGTTAGAGATTCCGTGGTTTAAAAGGATTGATTCTTTTTTGTCAGTCATAGATTAACTATAGCAAAAAGCCTCCGGTTCGCAGGCTTTTATACTGTTTATGCTTGGTAGTTATTTACAGACGAGCTTCGAGCTATTTCGAATAGTAGTAAGAAGAATATGAACCATTGTAGTTTTCAATGTACAATTCATCTTTTATATATCCTTTTCCAAACGTTCTATCTTTCGAGAATCCTTGATTCACAAGAAAAGAATCTACCTTACTGTCACTAGTAGCTAGTGTAAAATAACAGGTATTCCTTAATTCAACATCGTGGCAATCGTACGTACTGGGTGCAAAGCCAGAAGTTCTGAATGTGCTTACAGTATCATCTTCCAATCGTCCAAGCTCTTGTCCGTGCGACACCGACAAAGAAACTAACGAAATGACAATATATGCAACAATAACAAGTGGTATCAAAAGGATTATTGTGAGTACAGTTACTACAATAGATTTCTTCTTTTTAACTGGAGCTAGTGATATTTGCTGCTGAGTATTAGTTGATACATTAGAGTTTGAATCTATTTTTTGACCTGGAATAAAATCAATTGGATCGGGCATAGAATCATTGTTGTCGTTTTGCATGTTTTAATCATAACAAAAAGCCTCCAGAACGGAGACTTTTTAAAATAAGCTTCTTGGCAGAGAATCGTGAACGAAATTAGAACCAAAATGCAATCAACAGACTAAAACTGCCCACTTTCAAGTGAGCCAATAATCTTAAGCTGTCTAGCAGCTACTGTTTTCTCAGTTCTAGCTGTTTGTAGCTGAAACCCGATGGAGTATTTTTGACTTTTATTAAGTGAGTCAAACGTAAGTTTCGCCGCAGGATGCTTTTCGAGTTCATCTAAAAAGCTTGTAGGAAGTTGCATATTTGCTGGGCCGTCATAAGCAATTCCCCATCGGCCATCCGTTTTAGCTGCGTCAATCTCTTTTAGCCCTCTGGGCTGCATAAGTCCTTCGCGTATCAGCCTATGGACATGCTCGATATTTCGCTTTGACCACATGCTTCGCGTGCGGCGTGGCGTAAATTTCTGTACGTATGATTGTTCGTCATAGCTTCGCTTCAAGCCATCTATCCAGCCATAGCACAAGGCGACATCAAGTGCTTCGGCGTATGTGATCGACGCAACTCCAGATCCTTTTTTATAAATCCTCAACCAGATGCCGTCGACCGTGTCATCATGTAATGAAAGCCAATTAATAAATGATGGTGCATCAAGTAGCTCTATCGTTTCGTACATATCTTGCATGTCACCCTACCCTATGCAGCGCCCGCTGGTTCAGTTGTAATCTTGGCTATCAAATCTTCTCGAACCGTAGATACAAAGGTATGCTGATTTAGTGCTTTTGGTAGCGAGAGGATACTAAGTACTACGCCAGACGCTGATGCAAATGACCGAAAGATCGCTTCTTCTTTAGATATGCTCAAATAACCACCTTTATCCATTCGATCCATAATTTCATCGAATCCTTCAAATGCAATCCTTGCGGCTGAAGTTGTGAGCCCTGCGTACGAGTCACCGAACATCAACTTATATAGTTCTGGGTGTTCAATACCAAACTCAACATGAATGTCCCAGCCCTTGCGAAGTTCTTCAATTATACCCAAAGACGAGTCGAATTCAGGTTTGATTGTCATGTAGCGAGCAAACCCCTCCTCTGCAACGGCATTGAGTAAGCCTACCTTGTCTCCGAATATTCGATATATTGTCGGAGCTTGCACCTTAGCAAGGTCTGCGATAGTACGAATAGTGACAGTGTCCCTGCCTACACTGGAAAGCAGTTTCTCTGTAACGGATATGATTTCATTACGAGTTTCTTGTCTTTTCGTGGATGTCATGAGAATTAGTATATATCATCTTGCGTAAAATGTGTTAACGATGTTAACATTATATTGTTATCAATGTTAACAAACCTTAGGAGGGCATATGTTTAACGTTTTAGGAGATATAAGCTGGCTTGCAGTAATTTTAGCGGCAGTAATTTTAACAGTATTAGGTGGTGTTTACTTTGGGGCGCTTGTAGCAAAGCAGTATGCGCTTGCACTTGGTCGTGACCCATCGAAGAAGGCTGATTTTAAAGCAATCGGTATTGTAGGGCCACTATTTGCTAACCTTGCAACAATTATAGCGAGCGCTGTGCTCTTTCAAGTACTAGGGATCAATAGCTTGGGTGATGCAATTGTGTTCGGTCTTATTGTGGGTGTAGGCTACCTTGCAGCTATGACACTCAACATTGCAATTAACCCTAATTTTCCAAGGCCTTTTGCTTATACGTTCGTGAATGCACCGTACTTTATTGTTGGTAGCGTCATAACGAGTCTTTTGCTCTTTTTGATTTAAAAATAGTTCCATTTCCACGTTGCATAATAAAAAGTCAGAACTCATTAACAGTTCTGACTTTTATAATTTCCGGCTTGGCAGGGGTACGTGGAATCGAACCACGGTTTCAGGTTTTGGAGACCTACGCACTAACCGCTGTACTATACCCCTAAGCCTCACCATTGTATCAAAAAGCTGGTTTTTTCTAAAGGGTTACATTTAGTTTAAGTTAATCGACGAATTCAGTAGGTTCATTTACAAGGATGTCTGCACCGTAGTATCCACCCGAAACGTTCGTTTCAGCAGCATCACCATACTTGTAATACCCCCTACTAAAATTAACTCCGCTCGACATTGCTTCGGTATTGCCAGATAAGTAAATGCCTGGGCTCACACTAAGGTTAGGAGAATACGTTCCATCATTAAATGGGCTCGCTAAATATTTGTTAGGCGCGTCAACAAAATGGTACGCAATTAAAACGGGGGTAGCGGAATGAAGCTCTACTGGTGTATCCCATATAGCTTCAACCCATCCAGGTCGGTTTGTAATTGTCACTGTTTTTGCCTGCGTAGCTGGCTGTGAAAGGTCAAATACTGCCCTATTATCAACAACATTGTACTCAGTCCAAATACCAATCATTATTTGGCCATACGTTTGGCCATCATCCGGCACCCATACTCGTCCACCTACGGAAAAACGGTCAAATCCATATTCGTTTCCGTATGGATAAAAAGTAGTACCGAGAGTAATAGGCCTCGCATCGTCAAAAATACTTATTACACCAGGTGCATCATCAAGAAATATAGATAAACCATTACCCCCTGCCGCGGTTGGTAATGTCGAAAGGGTATGCACTGCGCTAGAACCCGACCAGTTACCTGTTGCATCTCTTGCCTGAACTTCAAAGTTGTACTGAGTACCTGCTTTTAAACGCGGAATTTTAATTGAAGTAAGCGTGTCGGAATATGGAATTGCCGTCAAACCAGCCGTGACTCCGTTTTTTAATACTCGGTAGCCGGTGACCCCTAGTTCATCGCCGGCATCACTTGAGGCGCTCCAACTAAAGGTTGCTTCGTAAGGGCCTACTGCACTCGAAACAAGGTTTTGAGGCACTGTTGGTGGTGTCGTATCACTTGCTGCGACAATTTCACTATCGATAAAAGCAACTCTTTGCTGAAGCCAGTTAATTAAATACGTCGCAGAAGCATTAGGGTCATTTGCATCTAAATTCCAAATTTGTTTGTCGTGCTTCAGTTGAGGATGCAACTTTACTGTCAGTTTATTGACCAGAGTATACAAGAAATCATCTGCTAACATTGAGTTTCGCAGGCTCACCCACCGTTGATTCATGACTGTTACAAATGTCGCATCTTCCATCATCCGCTTAATCCACGACGCACCGTTACGCGTCCACCATACGTTAGGGGCGTGATACGCGTAGGTGCCACCGACACCAATACTTCGGTCAAAGTCCCATAGTGGACCGAGAAATAGCTTACCGGGTGTTTGAGCTGTATCTCGTTTTTTATATAGCTTTACACTGGCTCCGAACCCAGAGTCGTTATTTGCCATAAATTCATTTACCCAGTACCAGTCGATGAAAGAGTTTATATCAACATATTTTCGGAAACCATTCACAGGGTCAGCGAATGAATTCGAAAACAAAACGTCTTCAAAATCTTGAATAAAGTTACGCATATACACAACCTGCGGAAGCACCTTACCATCTGGTTCATCGAAAGTAATTGGTACGTTCAATCGAGTACGAAAGCCTGGTTCGTTGTTGTCTTCCAAACGAACATCAATTTCCATAGAATAACCACCCGTCACGGCAAGCCCACTAACGTCCGCAGCAGTCATTTCGTTAATGTTGATGCGATTATTCTTAATTTCAATATGGTCAACAAGTTGGTATACTCCAACTTTCGTGCCATTTAGAACCACATCCACGTAACGGTACCCCGGTGTCCACGCCAAGCTTGTTCTATATCCTAATTCAAAAGCAATCGCACTCCGCAGTGAAGAAGGGTCATACCAGTTTGCCAGAAGTACCCAATCTTTTCGGCTAATCATCCCGAGGGGCGCAACTGCGTTCGTAAATTTAACCTTATAAGGCTTCTTAGGCTCGTTCCAGGTAGAATTGCCTCGCCCTCTTATTTGGCCAGTTTGAGTAAAGGGCTGTGTCGTATTACGAAGTTCGAAGGTAGCGTTTACATAGGTTTCTTTAGATGTAATTGCAGCACCACCTTCAGTTGTGATGGTGAGTATAGGCAAATTTAAAATGTGTTCTTGAAGCTGAACCTCAGTGCCGTTTCGAATAAGTTTCGGCGATAATGAGTCGTTATCATAAGATATGCCCATAGTATTCTAGCTTTCGCTTAACCAAATATCGCCATCAATGGTGTTCACAGGTCGCGTTACTCCACCAACCCATATAGCGTGGTTTGCAGCCGGTCGCACTTCATTTCCTGTTTGGACGAAAACGTACATAATATCAGGCTGTCCAACAGCGACATTACCATTCGCGTCAGGGCCAACACCGTTAACAGTTTTCAAGTAAGTGGCATTGGCAGTAGTTGCTGGTAGCGCAGCATCAGCTTTGCCAAGAGATGTCTGCACATCAGCACTCAACTTCACTTTTGTAACGGTTGTATTCTGGATTTGTGCAGCGCTGACCGTATTCGGTTTTAGTTGACCAACAGTATCGAGAGACACGGAAAGGTAGTCGTTAAGTATTTCACCCCAATTTCCTTCATCGCTGCCCGGTACTGGTAATCTTGACATAGTATTGTTGTCGAAAATCGACATTCCCCTTATGTTTCGTGTTGTAAGAATTATACAAGTTTTATTATGCAATTAATAGACTAACTTCAACCTTCGACAAGCCACTCTTTACGCTTGCGCTCTTCCCTGTTACCATAAACATAACAAGAAAAGGGAGTGGTGAATGCATGTAGTTGTCGTTGGTGGGGGTTTTGGTGGCGTGAAAGCCGCGCTTGAACTGAGCAAAAAGCAGATTGGTCGAATTACGTTAATATCCGACGAGTCGTATTTTTTGCACCATGCAACCTTATATGCAACTGCTACCGGCAAGAACTTTGCTGAATCTATCATTCCTTTAAATACCATCTTCGCCAACCACCCGAATGTTGAAGTGGTGCTTGATAAAGTAACTACTTTCGACCCAAAGCGTCACCTTATTGGTGGCAAAAAAGATTATCACTATGACAAATTAATTCTTGCGCTTGGTTCGGTCACTACCTACTTTGGTATCGAAGGTATGAAAGAGCATTCATACGGCATTAAAAGCATCCACCAAATCAAAGATTTCCATGAACATATTCATGAAGAATTGGTAAATCAAAAACTTGATAAGGAATACTTTGTTATTGGCGCCGGGGCAACTGGTGTCGAGATGGCTGCAGCCTTAAATGACTACTTAAAGGAACTTATTACTACCTACCGTCTAAAGCAAAAGGCATCGAAGGTAAGCATCGTTGAGATGGCCCCACGTATCACTCCTCACCTATCTAAAACTGCTTCGAACAAGATTTCCCGTCAGCTTAAAAAACAAGGTATTCGCGTTCGTGCCGACCACAAGGTAAATGCACTTGAAAACGGCCGCATTATTATTGAAGGTAAAGCCTACGCGACAACTACTGCTATTTGGACCTCGGGTGTCACTAATAACCCATTCTTTAAACATAATGCTGATAGCTTTGACTTAGCAGCTAACGGTCGCGTCAACGTAAACCCATACCTAGAAGCTTTAGAGGACGTGTACGTCATTGGTGACAACAATACTGTGAAACACAGCGGCACAGCGCTGCCGACCTTAAATCAGGCGAAGCATGTCGCAAACAATATCACCCGCGTTGCGACAAAACGTCCGCAAGAAAAGTTCCATCCTATGTCATACCCTTCAGGCATTCCACTGGGACCAAAATGGGGTTACGTTGAATGGGCCGGCGTATATATTTCAGGGCGAACCGGTGCACTCGCACGGCGTTTAATGGAGCTCTACGGCTACTGTCAATTACTGCCAATCAAGCAAGCAATTCCTGTTTGGCGCGCACACGAACTTCCGGCTGTGGAAAAATAAACAACAAACTTATAAATTAAGCTTAAGAACTGTTGTAAAAGCCTACGCTTACAACTATAATCAGGGCAGAAAACGTGGCCAGAAATATAAAGGAGCTATCGAGTCGTTACGGCGAGTCGTAAATAGGGGTTATGAAAATTTTAATGTTGGGCTGGGAGCTTCCTCCACACAATAGTGGTGGTTTGGGAGTTGCATGCTATTACCTCTCCAAGGCTTTAGCTCTCAATGGTGCTGATATTGATTTTGTTGTTCCGTACTCTGCGAAGCACGACAATGTCGACTTTATGAAAATTCACCATGCCACACAGCTTTCACCGCTCCATAAATTTGGTATGGGCGCATATGACTCTAACTTCCTCCTTGAAGAAGAAGGCCACGATGAACTTGGCGAACTGAAAACTATCCGCGATGTCCAACACCGCTACAACAAATTCGTCACCAACTTAGTACCCGGCAAAGAATACGACGCTATTCACGCCCACGACTGGTTAACAATGGAAGCTGGCATGATTGCCAAACAACTTACCAATGCACCACTTATCGTTCACGTTCACGCTACTGAGTTTGACCGTTCAGGCGGCAACCAAGGCAACCCAATTGTGCACGAAATTGAATACCAAGGCTTAATGATGGCTGACCGCATTCTTGCTGTGAGCGCCATTACCAAAAAGATTATCGTTGAAAAATACGGTATTCCTGCAGATAAGATTGAAGTTGTTCACAATGCTATCGACCCTGAAAGCCTTAACGACGGTTATGAATACGACAACCGTACCTACCGCTACCTTGAAGGCCTTAAAGACGAAGGTTACACCATTATTAGTGCAGTAACTCGTTTTACTATCCAAAAGGGCTTAGCGAACCTCGTACGCGGCGTTGCAAAAGCATCCGAGAAGTACGACCGCTTCGCATTACTCCTTGCAGGTGACGGCGAACAACGCGATGAACTTATTCGTTTAGCAGCCGACCTCGGCATCTCTGACAAAATCTTCTTCACCGGCTTTGTCCGTGGCAAACAATGGCGCGATGCCTACAGCGTGTCTGATGTATTCGTTCTCAGCTCAATCAGTGAACCATTTGGTCTTACTGCCCTTGAAGCTGCACATCATGACAATGCACTTATTGTCACGAACCAATCTGGTGTTGGGGAAGTACTCCAAAGCATCTTCCGATACGATTTCTGGGATACCGACCGACTTGCCGACCAATTGGTTGGTATTGCAACCTCACCCGCCCTTAAAGATTCTCTCCGCAAAAACGTCCTGAATGAATACGCTCGCCTTTCTTGGCACGATGTCGCTAAAAAATGTATGAGCCAATATACCAAAGTAGCCACCCCAGATGAAATACTAGTTGGAGCATTCGCATAATGGCAAAACGAGGCATCACGCTCTACATGCACGTTCACCAACCGTACCGCGTTCGCGAGTACAGTGTGTTCGACACCTCTACTGACCACAATTACTTTGTCGATGCAGATAACCAAAGCAACCGCAGCAATGAAAAGATTCTTAACAAAGTTGCCGACAAATCATACCGTCCAATGAACGCACTGCTTGAAAAACTTCTTAACAAGCACCCTGATTTCAAAGTATCACTTAGTATTACCGGTACATTCATCGAACAAGCTGAACAATGGGCTCCAGACGTTCTTGAAAGTTTCAAACGCCTCGTGGCCACTGGTCGGGTTGAAATTGTCGCCGAAACGTATTATCACTCACTCGCCTTCTTCTACAGCCGAACTGAGTTCGAACGCCAAGTTGAAATGCATAAAGATAAGATTCGCGAATTATTCGGTGTTGAAACAAATGTATTCCGCAACACTGAGCTTGCGTACAATGACGAACTTGCACAATGGGCAGATGGTTACGGTTTCAAGGGCATCCTCGCTGAAGGTTGGGACCCAATTCTTGATTGGCGCAGTCCTAACTTCGTTTACAAACCTGAAGGCACAAAAGACATCGCGCTGCTTTTGAAGAACTACCGTTTAAGCGACGACCTTGCGTTCCGCTTTAGTAACCGCGGTTGGGCTGAATGGCCACTCACTGTCGACAAGTACACTCAATGGATGGAAGCATCAGTTCAAGACCAACCGCTCGTTAACCTCTTCATGGACTATGAGACATTTGGCGAACACCAATGGGAAGACACCGGTATATTCGGTTTCTTCGAAGAATTTGTCGACCGCTGGTTAGAGGACGAAAACAATACCTTCTACACAACCTCAGAAGCAATTGCCGCAAACGAACCAGCTGGCGTTATTAGCATGCCTGAAACCGTTACTTGGGCTGATGCCGAACGCGACCTTACTGCCTGGGTTGGAAACAGCATGCAACATGAAGCGATGAAACACATCTACTCACTTGAAGCTGACGTTATTCGTACTCAAGACAACGAACTTATTGCCGATTGGCGCAAACTGCAAACCTCTGACCACGCCTACTATATGTGTACCAAATGGTTTACCGATGGCGACGTTCACGCCTACTTTAGCCCTTACGACTCTCCGTACGACGCTTTCTTGTATTACATTAACGCTGTCCGCGATGTTCGTTGGCGTTTACATGAAACACACCGCACTGGAGGCTTAAGTGGCTAGATCAATCGTATTAAGTAACGGCGAACTCCATGTTGGCTTAAATAAATACGGGGTGGTGCACGATTTCTACTACCCCTACGTTGGTTTTGAAAACCATGTTGCTGGCCCGTCACTTCGTCACAAAGTTGGCGTATACATTGATGGTGTTTTAAGTTGGACTGATGATGATACCTGGACATTCAGTCATCACTACCCAAGCACCAGCTTAGTTGGCCACACTATCGCTAAAAACGAAAACCTTGGCATTGTTATTGAATTCGATGATACCGTCGACTCTGATATGAGTGTCTTTATTCGTAATATTCACGTCGTAAACACCTTCGAGCAAGCTCGCGACATCCGTTTGTTTATGTACCAAGCCTTCGCTATTGGCGATTCACGAAGCAATACCGATACAGCACAGTACTTACCTGATAGCGATGCAATCCTTCATTACCGTGGCCGTCGTGCATTCGTTATCTCCGGTACAACTGCCGACAACAAACCGTTCGACCAACACTCTATTGGCCTATTCGGTATTGAAAACCACGAAGGTACTTACAAAGACGCCGAAGATGGTGAATTAGGTGGCAACGTTGTTGAACACGGCCGCGTCGACTCTATTTTAAGGTTCTCGCTCCATATTGAAGGTCGTTCATCTGCCCGTGTTCACTACTGGATTGCGGCTGGTATGAGTAACCGTGAAGCGCTCTACATTCACAAGCAAGTCCAAGACCAAGGTATTGATGCCCGTATCCACAAAACTGCCGCTTGGTGGCAAGAGTGGCTACAGCCAAGCATCGACTTTGCCCAAGGTCTACCGAAAGATCACCAAGACCTCTTCCTTGAAAGTATGATGATTATTAAATCGCAAATCGACAAACGCGGTGCAGTAATGGCAAGTACCGATACAACTATGTTGAACTACTCACGCGATGCCTACGCCTACTCATGGCCACGCGATGGTGCAAATACTATCTGGCCTCTCGTTCGTTTAGGGTACTACCAAGAAGCCTACCGTTTCTTCGAATTCTGCCAACGCGGCCTTCACCCAGGCGGGTACTTAATGCACAAGTATCGTGCTGATGGCGCTCTCGGAAGTAGTTGGCACCCCTATGTGCACGCTGACGGTGTAGTCTCACCTCCAATTCAAGAAGATGAAACTGCCTTGGTACTATTTGTATTCGTTCAGTTCTACCAATTGAGCAAAGACAGTTCGCTCATTAAAGAGTTCTACCACTCAATGATTCGCCCAATGGCCGATTGGATGTCTGAATTCGTTGACCCAATTAGCGGCTTACCAAAACCAAGCTACGACCTTTGGGAGCAAACCTTCTCAACAAGCACCTACACAACTGCCGTGACTTACGCAGCACTCATAGCAGCTTCAGAACTTGCCATTGTTGCAGGCGAAGAAGCGAATGCCGTTAAATGGCGCACTGCAGCTGAAGATATCCAAACAGCAGCTCACAAGCACCTCTTTAATAAAGAACGTCAGGTGTTCTACCGCGGTATTAATGTTGTAAAGGGTGAAATTCAGTACGATGCCGTGCTTGATGTTTCCTCTACCTACTCAGCATTCCTCTTCGGACTATTCGACGCTAACAGCCCAGAAATCCAGGCTTCTATTGCAACTATCCAAACAAAGTTCAATACAACCCCTGACAACCCAGGTTTGCCTCGTTCTGAAGATGACGATTACCGCCGTACTAAGCAAGGTATTGCCGGTAACTACTGGTACATTACAACTCTTTGGCACGCCCAATACCTTATTGAAAAAGATAACAACAAAGACGCTTTAAAAATTCTTAACTGGATTAAGTCACACGCAATGCCAACTGGTATGTTGAGTGAGCAAATCGACCCTGTTGATGGCGCATTCATTTCACCAGCTCCGCTTACATGGTCGCACGCTGAATACGTATCGACACTTATCGACTTTGTTGGAAAAGGTAAATAATGCCCGCACGGGTGGCCACTTTTAAGCACATGGTGCGGCGTTTTACGCCACAGCTTCGTAGCCGTTCGAAAGTGTTAAAGACATTTGCCAGTAAAATGGGCTTCGTGCACTTTGGCATGGTAAACCAGCATGATGATGACCACGATACTATTCGCGGCTTCACCGCATCTCTTACTCATTTAGATACCGATTACATTGTTGGCACCTATGAAGGCTATAACTTCCGTATTGTTGACCGTTTTGACAGCTACAAGCACGGTGTGCACTCACACGAGCAGCTGTGGTGCATTATTGAGATAGATTTACACGAGAATCAGGTTCCTCATGTATTCCTTACACCAACAGGCCGTGAAGCCGGCGAATACGATAAGCTATTTACCGTTCAACCATACTTACAGCCGCTTAACACTATGCTGCTTCAGAACCATAGCTCTGAATTACATGGCCGTTACCAAATTCTTGCCCGCACAACTCACACTGCTGATGTTGAACAATTATTAACGTCACCTATGGTTGCCGGTATTGCATCACGCTTCTGGCCACATGGCGTCGAGTTCAATAACGATAAATTATATCTTTATATAACACAACACCGCCTTACAAAGACGGTGTTGGAAACTTCACTTGCATCTGGACTATGGTTAGCCGGAATGCTCGATGAGCTAAAAGATGATTAGTCGGAAGACTAGCCCTTACGTTGCTTAACTTCGTTGCGTCCAAGGTTCTTCTTGGTTTCAACGTAGAGCGCGTGAGTACGAGCAATTGGGTCGTACTTACGAAGGCTAAGTTTTTCAGTAGTGTTTTGAGTGTTCTTGGTAGTGTAGTATGTACGGTGACCACTAAGTTCACTAACCAATCCAACCAACTTACGCTTTGTGTTCTTCTTTGCCATTAGATATCTTTCAACTTACTTTAAATAATGTTTTGCCTGTTGAGGCTTTCAGAGGTAAATTATAACAGATTGCTTCACCTCTTACAACCACCTTAACGGAAGTTAGTAAAAGCGAGAGGAAAATCAAAGTCTTGAGACTCAAGTAACCGCATAGCAGTTTGCAAATCATCTTTGCTACCACTCGTTACACGCACTTCTTCACCTTGAATGAGTGCTTTCACCTTTGGTACTTCATCGCGGAGTACTTTGGTAATTTGCTTCGCTTTATCTTGAGTAAGGCCAGCAATAAAGGGAATTTCTTGTGATGATTTTAGGTTAGTAGTTACAATCGGCTTCGTAAGGTCGAGTGTTTTACTACTTTGATTACGAGATGTCAGTTTCTTGCGAATGATATCGACAATACTTTCGATTTGCCATTCGTTTGCCCCAATAACCTTAAAACCGACCTTGTCGGCCATGAATTCAATTTGCGCTGGGGTGTTTTTAAAGTCATAACGATTAGAGATGTCTTTTTGTACAAGCGCAAAAACGTTGTTCATTTCTGCCTTGTCGTATTCGGATACAATGTCATAACTAAATGTTGCCATATAACTAGTGTATCAAACTAGCCTAGTTATAGACACATCAAATTGACATTCTATAGTGTATATGTTATTATATTTGCAAGATCAACCCGATCCGTTCTTTAGCAAGCAGACATCGAAAAGATGGAGTAATGATGGCACAAGTAACTATCGAATTCCAGTACAAGAACCGCGGTGTCGTTAAGACACTCACCGTCGAAGCCCCTTTTACCATTGCCTCCGAGACAATTGGTAATATCATTTACCATAAAATCACGGACGGAAAAGGTAGAATTCACCGTGTCAAGATTGGCCCCGACAGCTACCCGCGCAATCGCTAGCCAATACTCGTTCGCATAAACACGGACAACAATGGAATATACCATCTTGAGAGGCTAGAGTGAATTTTCCCTCTAACTTGTCTGCTTGCTATATTCTTTTGTTCAAAAACCCCGCAATAAGCGGGGATTTTTTATTTACTTAGTAATAAATGATTAAATTCAAATGGAGCCACGACAGGGATTTGAACCCTGGACCTCATCCTTACCATGGATGCGCTCTACCAACTGAGCTATCGCGGCATAGTTTTGTGTTACACGGAAGCGACCGGCTAAAACGTACGTTACTCTAGGAGCGCGCTCTACGAATTATTTGCGTTTCACGCAGGAGCTATCGCTAGCTATTTCAAGCTGCATCAACCTTGGTCAATGCAACTTGAAATAGTATACTCGAATTACTTTCGTAAGTCGAGGATAACGAGGTTCTCAATGTGCGGTGTTCGTGGGAAGAAGTTGTATCCCTTGTGTGAGGTAACATTATACTTTTCAGCAAGTAACGCAACGTCGCGGGCTTGAGTAACTGGGTTACAAGACAAGTACACAATTCGTTCTGGTGTTACTTCAAGTAAACGGTCGACTACGTCAAGGTGAAGGCCAGCGCGAGGCGGGTCAAGGATAATCACCTTATCTTCCGTAATGTATTCAGTAACGTCTTCACTAGCTGCGAGAACGGCTGTCGCCTTCTTGCCAAGCTCAATGATGTTGTTCTTCATTTCACGTACCGCTTCTTTGTTTAACTCAACAAGTGTCAAGTCATCGCCACCAATAGTAAGGCCGATTGTACCAACACCACTATAAAGGTCGAGCACTGGCTTGCCTTCAGGAATAAACGTCTTCATATCAGTAAGTGCTTGTTCATACACAGGAATGTTAATTTGGAAGAAACCTTCAGTTGCGTAGTTAAACTTCACACCAAGAATGGTATCAGTAAGGCGCAATGTATGCGGCGTAAGGTATTCTGTAATAACACTCGCTGGGCTAAGTGGGTTAGAGAAAATAACTTGCCCCTTTTCGCCTTCATCGAAGTAACCGATAAACTTGTCGTGTGCGAATTCAGGGTCTTTTACGTAAAGCTGCCAAGAAACATCGCCGGTAGCGTTAGAACGGATAAGCAATGTCTTAAGGTCGCGACCAATTACTTTCATTTCGTTAAGCACTGCGAGTACTTGTTCAGCCTTCTCGTTAATTACAGGTGCAGCAAGGCTTGTGCCCTTCACTGAAATTTTGCCATGTGTTCCACGACGGAAGAATGCTAAAGAAAGTTCTTGAGTGTCAGTTTCAAACCAGAAACTAAACTCAATTTTGTTGCGGTATTCGTATTCGTGGCCATCAGTAAATACTTCAACTGGGTTTGGAAGTACAACGTGGTGCATTTCAAAGGCTTCAACAATCAAAGCGGCTTTATAGTGCTGCTCTGCGTCCATAGTCATAATTTGCCAAGGGCTGGTAGAAAGGTAGCTATCAGCGTCACGGGGTTCAACGCGGTCTTTGCTAGCTTTTAGTACTTCGGTTACATAGCCTTCAACAAGCTTAGATTTCTTTTTTGTAATTTGAACATGTGCTTCTTCACCAGGGAGCGCGCCCCATGCAAAGAGTTTTTTGCCGTCTTCAAGGGTAGCCAAAGCTTGGCCGCCACCGACGATTTTATCGAACTGCGCTGGTACTATAGGGAGTGGTCTCATTGTCATTCTTATAATTATACCCCGAAAAGGCTAGCCACGGGGTAAAAATATGATAAAATAGTTCAAGTGCCGCCTTAGCTCAGCTGGTTAGAGCAGCTGTTTTGTAAACAGCAGGTCTACGGTTCGAATCCGTAAGGCGGCTCCAAGATACTATAACGATACATTCGTTGCCGTATCTTGGACATGCTGGAATCGTGTAGTGGCAATCACAGGAGACTGTAAATCTCCCACCGTAAGGTTTCGTAGGTTCGAGTCCTACTTCCAGCACCAAGTAAACTACCTCACGCAAGTGGGGTTTTTTATTTGGTAGAAAAAAAAGCTCCGCGTCGATGACCGGAGCTTTTTCTTTATAAGGACTTTATTCTTCTTCGAGAGATTTTATAATATCAACAAGTAGTGCCCAGTCCTCGTTGTCTTCTTCAGCTTCTTCAAGCTCACTGGCAAATGCCAAGGTAATAGCAAGGACATCTTCTTCGTCTAAGCTTTGTGCGTAGTCTGTAGATTCTAGCGTCGCAATGTTAAAGGCGATGTCTTGTCGGGCCTCAGGGTCGTCTTCAAGCGTCTTCACGTACGAAAGAATGTAGTTAATAATCAGCTGACGTTGAATAGCTGGCTCTTTAGTCTCTTGTACCGTGTCGTAAACCTTATCAATATCCATAGCGTTCCCTATTACATTACAACGCGTCGAGGTTGACGCACCTTGTTTTGCGCTTGTGGGATAATCATCTTCGCAGCACGTTCACGTAGGTTTAATGCGAGTTCAGTTTCACCTGTACGCTCGTAAGCATCGGCAAGGATAGTTAACGTCTGAGGAATTGGGTCAAGTTCAACGGCTTTTTCAAGTGAATCAATCATCTTGCGGTTGTTGCCAAGCTTTTCTTGTACCTTAGCGTAGGCAATGTGACGTGATGGCAGGTCGCTATCCATAGCGAGCGCTTGTTCGAAGGCAAGGCCAGCTTTTTCGTAGCTTTGGGTTTCAAAGTAAATCAAACCAACGTTGTGAAGACTACTTGCACTCGGCTCGAGGCTTTGGGCAATTTCAAAACATTCAATCGCTTCTTTGAATTGCTGTTGTTTCGAGTAAAGAATACCGAGGCGGTTGTATGCGCTGGCATTACGTTCGTCGACGCGAAGAATAGTTAATAGCGCCTTTTCAGCACGAAGGTATTTACGCTCCTGTAATGAGGTTTGCGCAATAGACCATAGTTGGTCTAATTTATCTGAGAGCTTTGAGGTGAGGTCACTCGACACTTCACCAACGGTCTGTTTCTGAAACAGCGCCCAAATTCCAAGAATAACAATAACAAGTAGTCCTAGCATTTTATTAAGTATAGCATATGCCCTATATCGAGGCGAGTTGTAAACGGATGTTTCCGTTCCCTAAAATACGCCCATACACCTGTTCAAGCTGGGTAATTGTCGCAATACTAGCAGCATCGCCACCGTTCACAAGGGTCTTTTGTAGTAACTTCATTGCATCAGCAAGGAGCATTAAGGCCTGTGCACGGTCATCTTTATACTTTTTCGCAATGAGCAAGCGGGCGTAAGCATTCCCTACGACATACTCACGAGCGTCTTTAATGATTCCAGAACGTAACTCAAAATACTTTGTATCGGTTGCAAGACGGGTTAAATCAGCAGGAAAACCACCAGCAATAAATAATAGTTGAGATTTCAGACGTTCATCGCGAACCTTCAGCGCATCAAGTAAGTCGTTAGATTGTTCCAAAGTAATCGGTCGCATGTCTAAGCGCTGCGCCCTTGAGAGAATAGTTGGAAGCAACAAACCAGGTTGATGCGTCAGCAAAATAAAGTGCGTCCCTTCACTTGGTTCTTCAAGGAGTTTCAAGAAAGCATTCTGGGCTGTTTTCGCCATGCGCTCCGCATAATCGATAATAATAACGCGACCATTCGGTTCAACTGTTTTAGTGAGGTCATACAGCCGGCGGATACTATCAACGGTAATACTCCCCTTCTCAATATCAACCTTCTCGTCCTTTTCAGGTAACACGGTATGAGTCACCGCTTTAGAGTGAATAGCAACCTCTTGAGCCGCTGACGTTAAGCCAACGCCTTCTGAACCAGTAATAAGCAACGCACCCGGCAAGTGTAGCGCAAACTGCTCGAGTTGGCGTTTTGTTGCTGGGTTGAATACTAACTTAGTCACGAACGTATCCTGGGAAGTTTTCAGTAAACACTTTTGGAAGTGGTGCTTCGAATTTTTTACGAGCAGAAATAGGAATAGTCAGTTCAAGTGTACTTGCGTGAAGCATAAGGCGTGGTGCAGTTTTTACATTTCCATATACACGGTCACCAGAGATAGGTGCGTTAATGTATGCCAAGTGAACACGCAATTGGTGTGTCCGACCGGTCTTCGGGTTAAGTGCGATAAGTGCATTCTTGTCATTCACCGCGAGCACTTCGTACTTCGTTAGAGCATCCTTACCAGAAGGCTCTACACGGAACATACTTGGGATAGACGGGTTTCGGCCGATTGGAAGGTCAATCATAGCTTCTGTGAGCTTAGGAATGCCGTCAGTGACAGCTACGTAGTGCTTCTTTGTTGAACGGTCAGCAAATTGTTTCTTAAGAAGAAGTGCAGTCTCATCGTTACGGGCACCAATAATAACGCCGCTCGTGTCGCGGTCGAGACGGTGCACGATACCAGGACGAGTTGTTTCGAGGCCGTTGGTTGTATAACGACGGAAGAAATCAGCAACAGTAAACTCATCATTCAACACACCTTTACTGTGTGTTAAAACGCCAGCAGGTTTGTTTACAACAATAACGTTGTCATCCATATAGATAATTGGAAGTTCAAGTTCAGTAAAGTCAGCTTTCGCTGGTGGTACGAGGGCTAGTTCGTCGTTTTCAGTAACGTCATACTTTGTCTTCTCGATAACTTCACCATTCACTTGGACGTAACCGTTCTTAATGTACTTTTGGATAGTACTGCGAGTAAATTCTGGGTAGCGTTTTGTAAGTTCGATATCAAGGCGAACTTTGTCAGTTGTAACGCGGAAAAGATAAATTTCTTTAAACTTGAACCGAAGGCCGTAGGTTGAAGGGTCTTGCGGGTTACGAACAAAGTGACCCTTAAGTTGAGGACGGTCAAAACGAAGCTCATCAAGCAAGTATTCCATGTCATCAGCAGCAACGGCGTTATAGTTGATGTAGTACGGTGTACGTTCGAAGATAAACGCAATAACTCGCCCACCGGGACGAAGTTCAAGCTCACGTACGTGAGTAATAGAAGCACGGGAAGTTAATTCACCGGCAACTTCAAATTGACGTAAAACGCCAAGAATTTCTGATATTGAGCCTTTAGCCACGAGTGTTCCTTTTGGTTTGTTTGCTGTAGTGTGTCTATTATAACAGATTAGGGGTGGATTAGCTCGAGGAAATTATATTATGTCCTGGTTTCTGGCTTTTGCAAACGTATATTTTTTCATTATTAGTGATAAATAAATATGAGAATATATCTTAAATAATTAATAACAGCAAACTTGATTATTATCTCATCTTGTTGCATTATTGTCTTAATCAACTGAGGAGCTATGAATGATACAACACGGCAGAGACTTAGATTACTTAACACTGAATGGAATGCTAATAACAACCATAGCTTCAGAATTAAGAATGCTTCATGAGCCTATTGATAATGCATTAATGTTACACAATCTCTACGAGAGTTCTTCTCTTGAGAAAGGATGGGTAGACAAAAAAATCAACGAGAATCTATCAAATTTATCATTAACCTTGTCGCCTCGTATAAAGACAATAAATTCAAAAATTTCATTGGCGAATAAATCTATAAAAGGACTAGATTTTGATATTAAAATCCCAACGATTATCATTAAAGATATTCTTGAAATTGTCCGTGGTCGCTTAAAAACACTATACAATGCTGAAAATGCGCAAAAAGTAAGCAATAGTTATTTTCAAGCACAGTTGGGAAAAAAATTTCAAGCTGTATTTGATGGCATACAAGATTTCTTGAAAACTATTTCAAACGAAAGATTCAAAGAAGAGCTCGATAAAGTCGAGAAACCATATTCATATACAATAAAACAAGCCTTAGACATATCATCTATCGGCTATTACAGCACTGCTGTGTTCATCGCAGGAAAAGCAATTGAAGAACTGATAAATGACTATTATAAAGTCTTATTTCAATCAAAACTGATTGAAAAGTTTGATATAACGAAGATGAAACTCGATGATAAAATCAATAAACTAAACGGCAACAATTACATAACCGTTGATCTTTATCATAAGCTCATAAGTATAAAACTCGATAGAAACGAATTCGCGCACCCTAGTAAAAAAATTGTAAGTAAAAAACAAGCACATCTTAGAATTGCTTTAACTATGGAGGTTATACACGAGTTGTATAAGCAGATGCAAAAAATACAAAAAAAATATGCAAAAAATAAAATAAAATAAAAAATGGTCACAACATAAAAATGATTTCATCTTCATAGTCACACATTCACATTTACTTAAACAAAAAACACCCAGCATAACCGGGTGTTTTTTGTTTGTCTGCAAAACGATATTAACGCTTTGAGAATTGTTCGCGCTTACGTGCAGAACGAAGACCGTACTTCTTGCGCTCTTTTTCACGAGAGTCACGTTTCAGCAAGTCAGCTTTCTTTAGCGTAGAACGGAGGTCAGAGTGTGCAAGTGTTAATGCTTTAGCGATAGCTAATTTGATTGCATCAACTTGACCGGCAGTACCACCACCAGCGACACGAACAGTTACGTCGTAGTCTTTTTGCTTGCCTACAAGTGCAAGTGGGTCAGTTACTTCAGCGAGGTGAGTCTTGTTGCCGTCAAAATATTCAGCAGCAGGCTTCTCGTTGATGATAAGGCTTCCCTTACCAGCGTAAAGACGTGCACGTGCAGTTGCACTCTTGCGTCGTCCAAGTCCGTAGAAATATGTTCCAATAGGTAGTGCCATATTACTTCATCTCAACTTTCTTAGGAGTTTGGGCAGTGTGGGTGTGTTCTTCACCAGCAAAAATGCGGAGACGGTTCATTCGACCGCTTGCAAGCTTGTTTTTAGGAATCATTCCCTTAACTGCTTCTTCAATTAGACGTTCTGGGTTCTTTTCACGTACTTCTTTAACAGTAGCGTCGCTAATTCCACCAGGGTAGCCACTGTGACGGTAGTAAATTTTACCAGTTTCTTTGTTACCAGTTACAACAGTCTTAGCTGCGTTGATAACTACGACGTAGTCACCGTCGTCAACGTGAGGTGTGTAAGTTGGCTTTGATTTACCGATAAGTAAACCTGCAATTTTAGTTGCAACTCGGCCCATTGGAGCTTCAGCAGCGTCAATAATGTACCAAGAACGTGATACGTCTTCAGTGCGTAGGCTAAAAGTTTTAGCGTTAACCATTATTTAGTCTCCTTTGCTACTTTAGGTTCTGATTTAACAGTTGGTGTTGCTGCAGTTTTTACCGCAGGTACTGTATCGCTGATTTCATCAACAAAGGCGATAGTAGCCATTTGAGCACCGTCACCAACGCGTAGACGAGTTCGTTCAACACGAACGTGTCCACTGTTGCGAGCGGTAAGCTGTGGTGCAATTACGTCTACAAGGCGGAAAGCCATAGCTTGTGTACTCAAGCCAGCGATGACGCGACGACGATTCGCCAAGTCACCTTTTTTAGCCTTAGTGATTAGTTTTTCAATGTAGCGGACTAGTTCTTTAGCTTTAGGGAACGTAGTTTCGATTTTACCGTGCTCTACGAGGCTTGTTGCCAAACCTTTAAGTAGTGCACGACGTTGGTCGCGTTCTCGGCTAAATTTTCGTCCTTTATATCCGTGTCGGTGCATGTCTAAACGTCCAATTCTGCCAATTTATCTTTGACTTCATCCAACGCCTTGCTACCAAAGCCCTTCAACTCACGAAGATCTTGTTCTGATAGTGTGACAAGGTCACGTACAGTACGGATTTCGTTGTTGATAAGTGCGTTAGCAGTACGAGCACTGAGGTTCAACTCTTCAATAGGAGTGTTGAGTTCGCCAGTTTCGTCGATAACATCTTGTCCAAGAGCCGGAGCTGCTTCAACAGTAGTGCTACCTGCAAGTGCAGTATATTGGTTAACCAAGATAGCTGCTGCTTCTTCAAATGCTTCACGTGGGCTTAGCGTGCCGTCAGTTTCAACATTTAGTTGGAGTTTATCAAGGTTTGTTTCTTGACCGACGCGAGTCGAGTCAACTTTGTAACGTACACGAAGTACAGGTGTGAAGATTGCGTCGATAGCAATCATGTCGCTGTGAAGGCGAGTAACACTTGAGTCTTCGATAGTTTGGTAACCACGACCAGCTTCAACGACGAGGTCAAATACAACAGTCTTCTTTGGGTCGTCAACAGTAGCAATTACGTGCTCTGGGTTAACGATTTCAACGTCGGCTGTAGTTTTGATGTCACCAGCAGTAATTGTGCCAGCGCCCTTTTTCTCAATACGTAGTTCGACTGGTTCGTCGCTTGATACTTTAACGCGTACACCCTTAAGGTTGATCATGATGTCAACGACATCTTCTTTGATTCCCTCAATAGTAGTGAATTCGTGGCTAGCACCTTCGATTTTGAAAGCAACAACTGCTCCACCCTTAACGCTTGAAAGCAATACGCGGCGAAGGCTGTTACCTAATGTGTTACCGTATCCGGCTTGCAGAGGTTCGATAACGAATGATGCACTATTCGCGCTTGTTTCGTCGACGCTAGCTAGTGCTGGGTTGTGAATAACTTTTGACATATATATATCTCCTATACCCTATCGAGAGTAATATTCTACAATTAATTGTTCGTTAATCTCAGGCTCTGCTTCTTGACGAGTAGGAGCACCAGTGATTGAAATGGTCATTTTCTTAGCATCGCTTTTCAACCAGCTAAGGGGAACTTGAACGCTACCTTTAACAACTTCGTCGAGTTCAGTAAAGTAACCAGACTTAGTGCTCTTTGGACGAACAACAAGTTCATCACCAGCTTTAAGACGGATAGACGGGATGTCGACACGACGGCCATTTAACATAAAGTGACCGTGGCCAACGAGTTGACGAGCAGCACGACGGCTAGTAGCAAAACCAGCACGGTATACAGCGTTGTCGAGACGTTGTTCTAGGAAACGAAGGAGGTTTTCACCAGTAAGGCCATCTTGACGGCTTGCTTCGTTCATTAGTTTAGCGAATTGTTTTTCCAAAAGGCCGTACAAACGACGAACTTTTTGCTTTTCACGCAACTGCGTTAGGTACAAGCTAGGCTTGCCTTGACGACCGTGTGCGTGTTGGCCTGGGATACCACTTTTGTGGGCCATAACCTTGTGCGCTTTAGGGTGAAGTGCATAGCCTTCACGTCGGCTTTGTTTAACAATAGGAGAAGTATCTCGTGCCATAATTAGCCCCTACGTACCTTTCGTGGTCGTACACCGCCGTGAGGCACGCCGGTAACTTCCTTGATGCTTTCAATAGTAATGTCAAAGCTGCCTAACGCGCGGATTGCAGCGTCACGGCCTTGGCCGACACCTTTAACAAATACGTCCACCGACTTAAGACCGAAGCCCTTAGCAGTTTCAGTAGCTTTTTCAGCGGCAACTTGGGCTGCATATGCAGTACCCTTTTTGCTTCCACGGAAACCAGTAGCGCCAGCGCTGCTTTGAGCGATAACGTTACCTTTTTTATCAGAGAAACTGATAATGGTGTTGTTGAAGGTTGCTTGAATGTGCAATTGACCAGCAGGAACTGATCGCTTTTGCTTCTTCTTGGTTGAAGTTGAATCTGCCATTTTGTTCCTTTCCTAGGTCTTACTTGCTGATTTAGGTTGTGATCCACCAACGGCAATCGCTCGACCCTTACGAGTTCGTGCATTCGTACGAGTACGTTGACCGTTTACCGGCAAACCAGCTTTGTGGCGTAGTCCGCGGTATGAATTGATGTCTTTCAACCTTTTAATATTGTTTGTTACCAGACGCTGGAGGTCGCCTTCTACGGTATAATCACGATCGATTAATTCACGTAGTCGTTGTTCTTCAGCCTCGGTGAGATCTTTCACCCGAGTGGTCGGCTCGATACTAGCCGCCGCAAGGATGGTCGATGCGAACTTCGGACCGATGCCGTATATATACGTCAAAGCGATCTGAACTTGCTTTTCAGCGGGTATTACTACCCCAGAAATTCGAGCCATGCTTAACCCTGCCTTTGCTTATTTTTAGGTTTCTTCTTGTTGATAACCGTTAGACGCCCTTTACGGCGAATCAGTTGGTCATCAGGACTGATTTTCTTGACACTCGCACGAACTTTCATGAGCGCAATTCCTCCAGTTAAATTTGATCCTTGTGGCGATACGTGATTCTTCCCTTAGTTAGATCATAAGGGGTCATCTCAACGTCCACCTGATCACCAGGTACAAGGCGGATATAGTTCTTACGCATTTTTCCGCTAATGTGCCCGATGATGCTTAGACTATTCTCAAGTTCTATCTTAAATTGAGTATTAGGCAGTGCTTCCACTACCTTTCCCCGCATTTTGATTACCTCTTTAGTACTAGTCATAAGTTACAGTAGTAGATTATACACCAGATGTGCCTGTTAGTAAAGCATTTTCAAGAAGAAACTCCCGATTACTCGGCATGTCGTTTTATAATAGTTTTATTGTATCAAAACTAACTTTATGGTCAAGCCTATCACTAATGAGCTAATGTTTTAGCTACTTAGGGATAGGGACAGAGGATGAGTCTGACCCTATTCAGACAAGTGAGAATGGCGAATACTTACGCCTTATTCTTCCTCGTCTTCGAGAATCTCCTTCTTGATGCGGGCCCACTTGTGGAGTACCGTTACTCGTCCGGATTCGGACTGTATGAGCTTCGGTGCCCACTGGAAGGCCGTGCCAGGAATCGGGAACAGCCGGTTGAGCGTCCGAGTGTACTCGTTCAGCAGCAGCGTCTTGTCGCCGCCGCAGAGCTTGAGTAATGCCTCGATACGTTCTCTCGTTCGAACCCTCTTGGAACGCTCTGCCCAGTCGCGGTACGTCTGGTCAAAGGTTTTTCCGTGCAGCCACGGTGCTGCTCGTTCCTTCCGGTTCCTGTAGGTAATGGTTGGATCCGACGCATCGCAGCGCAGGAACATGTTGTACAGCTCGTCATCGAGAAGCCTTCTCAGGCGTTCGAGGCGACGACGCTTTGCAGCGTTAATCTCCTCATCGAAGAGACGTGCTTCCTGCCTAATACGAGCATCCGTAGAAGCCATATGTATCACATCCTCTGTCAAATTCGCTCCACCATCCGGTGAAGGTTGGTGTACTAGAATAATTATATTATACCAGATTTGTGAAATTAATCAATTATATTCATATCCCTAAAGAGTCAAAGGATTCACTTCTTAGGGATAGGGACAGGAGGCGAAGTGAAGCGCGACCGGTCCGCTATCTACTTCTAGCGAAGGACAACGTACGCATCGCCACTTGAGCGGTTGATTGCGAGCACAGGCTCGTGGCCGGCATCGCCAAACACCTTCTCGAGGACCACCATGATGATGCGTAGTGCCTCCTCTGCCGTGTACGACGAGTCACCAGGCTTGCTTGCCAAGAACTCCTCATACTCGTCATGTGTCAGCAAGTTGGGCACCCTAGGCAGCTTGTGAAGGACTTCCTTCAATATCGCCGCTTTGGAAAAGCCGTGTCGCGTCTTATTCGAATCTGAATAAGAATGGATAGCCTTGATGCCTTTTACAGCGAGTTCGATTGGCTTGTCGCCATACTCTCGCATCAGCTCCAGCTCTTCGTCGCTCTTTTTTACCACATCATACAAGGTCATTACACCTCGCCTCCTGTCAAAAAATATGCTCCCTGGCTGAATACCACGGAGTCATCTGTATATTATATAAGTTTTCATAATAAGTTCAAGGATGAGGGCAAAAGATTGGAAGGCGCCCACACCTTGTTGCAAAGAAGTGCTTAGTCAGGCTTTGATACGTATTCATGCGGAGAGACGTATGGCGTCGAGTCGTGGCGCAACAAGTAGATGACGTACTCGCCACCGTTAATTCCAAGCGCAGGACTCATGTACCTAAACTTGAAGTACTTGTCTGCGGGGTTGCAGTAGGTCTCGTAAATCTTCCGCACCAAAACGGTGTGGCTGTCCGTTTTCAGCAGCGCGAGCGCCTCTTTGGTTTTGTATTCATCAAGCAGGACTTTCCCGCTGAGCCATTGAGAGAACGTTTCGGTCGGCCGCCAGTCGGTCGGTGCGAGACCATCACTTGCAATCACGAGGCGTTTGCAATGATCTTCTATAAGACTTCGAAAAGACATATCTTTCCAATCTTTTGCCAGTTCACGAATTTCGTGAACAATCTAGTTATAGCATCCAACTGGCGATATAAAAAACGTGAGCTTTATTTATCTTCAAGATTCATAAAGCGATTAAACTGCTGCGTACCAAGTACACCTGAGAGCAAATCGTTCAAATACTGCGCAACAAGTACGTGGTCCATACGCTTCCTTACCAAGTCATACTTCATCACAGTAATGACATCACCAACAGCAAGCCCGGCGTCGATTTTACTGACAATACTTTTCGCATACTGTAAGTGGTCTGCAGCAATAAGCTCATCACGCGAGTTTTCGTACAAAGAAAGGTCTTCAACCATTGCGTAGTCTGGTTGTATACTTCTTCTCGTTTCGGTCGGTTCGGTCTCTGAGAATGCCATATATGCTCGTATCTATTTAAGAGTAATCGTCGTACGTGACCATAAGCGCACGTGAGTTGATTTGGCGCAGTGTTTCAAGCGCTACAGATACAACGATGAGGAGCCCAGTACCACCAATTGATAGGTTGGTAATGCTAATACCTGCAAAGTGGTAAATTGCGTATTCCATAATGAATGGGCTAATTGCAATAAGGCCAAGTACTACTGAACCGAAAAGAATAAGACGGTTAACGGTTCGGCTAAGGTATGCTTCTGTTTGCTTACCTGGGCGTACACCTTCAATGAAACCACCTTGCTTTTGCAAGTTCTCAGCGATTTCGTTGGCGTTGAACACGATACCAGTATAAAAGTAGGTAAAGAAGATAACTAACGTAAAGTATGCTGCTGGGTAAATGAATGATTGCCAAGCAACACCGGTGAAGCTACCAGGGTTCGGCGCTTGGAACCAGAGAATTAAATTGTTGGCAATTTCCATGTACGCTTCGTTACCGGTTGCTTTAAGGATTTGACCCAAGAAAGCAGGGAGTGACAGGAAGGCTACTGCGAAGATAACTGGAATCACACCGGCTGCAATAAGCTTGATTGGAAGAATACTCTTTACGCCACCGTAGCTACTGTTACCTTGTACGCGCTTTGCATAGTTGATAGTGACGACACGTTGGGCCTCGTTTATCTTCACCAGGAAGTACAGCATGGCCAGCGACAGCACGGCAATCATTAAGGTTATAAAGAACATCGGCGGGTTCACAGGAATGGTAAACCAGTTAAATACGTTCAAGCTACCGTTTGATGTGTCAACAAGTGAAGAACCAAGTGATGATAGTGTTGAAGGCAATTGGCTAATAATACCAGCGAAGATAAGCAAGCTAATACCGTTACCAATCCCCTGCTCTGTCATAAGCTCACCGAGCCACATAAGGAGTACTGAACCAGCGGTCATAGCCGTAACAGCAACAACCCACTCAATAGCCGTTGGGTCTGCTAGAACGGTTGTGTTTCCGGCAAGGATGGTTTGACGAAGGATAAAGATGAACGCAATTGATTGAACGATAGCCAATGGAATAGTTAGCGTACGTGTCCATTGGTTAATTTTACGACGGCCAGATTCACCATCTTTGTGAAGCTCTTCAAGCTTTGGAATAGCTTTTGTAAGAAGCTGAGTAATAACAGATGCAGTAATGAACGGTGTTAAACCTACCAGTACGATTGAGAAGCTTGCAAGGGCTCCACCAGATAGTAGGTTAAGGAAACCACCGAAGTCAGTTCCACCAATAACACTGTTAATTACTTCACGAAGCTGAGTAGGTTCAGCTAGTGGCACTGGAATGTGAGCCAGCAACCTGTACACGACAACAAGTGCCAATACAATTAATAGCCGCTTTTGCATGTCGCGGTTTTTGAGTGATTTAAAAATAGTTTTCCAATTCATCAGTCTTGTCAGCCCCTAGTATTTATCTTCAATTAGGTCTTATTATACTACAAGCATTCACAGATGTGCAGGGATTTTGAAAAAAGAAAAAACCTCCTAATGAAAGGAGGTCGGGTGAGAGGAGGACCGAGGCGACTGTCGGGGTCGCTATCAACTTTAGACAAGGTGTCGAGCATTGTCGTTAAGTTGGGTCCCCCTCTCGGGGAGCGACAGGACCACTAATCCTGTCTCATCTGACGGGCTTACGCGCGTCAGGAGTTTATGTAAAAGATGGGGCCCGGAGGTCCGCGCTATCGATTGTCCGCCCGACACGTGCCGGGTAAAGCGCAAAGCGCTATCGATAATTCGCAGACCTCCAGGTTGTCGGTAGCTAGTGTTACCGGTGCGTGCCGTCTATCGACGACTAATGATTGCACAAACCATTGCAGAGAGTTATGTAAGAGAGTCACACGCACAGTTATGGAGTGTCACGTCCATACTTATGACTCAATTACCGGTTACCGGGGAATAGCGCGCGACGGCCACGGAGGCGGTCGGCGGATCCACTAGCGGTATCTCTTCCTTGTTCACTTCAACTTCCAGATTTGCTGGCAGGCGTTCGACCGCCGGGCAGCTTACTGGCTAGCCAGGCTCTTCCAAGGTGACAACCTCTTTAGAACCTCAATACATACAACCCCCGCGTGCGAGGCTAAGGGAGTATGCACCCCACAACGTCTCGCGCGACGGTGTTAAAATGTATTATACTACTTTTGTATATATTCGTCAACTTATTTTTACAATAAAAAATACCCCCATTTCTGGAGGTATTTCTTATAAGTGACAGAGATTACTTTTTGTCGTTCTCTTCTGCTACTTTAGTGCTTTGCTTAAGAGGCACAGGTGTCTTTTCGTAAGTTCCACCGTTTTTCTCAATAGCAGCAACAACGCTTTTACTTGCACCAGAAACCTTTAGAGTCACTTTTTCAGTAAGTTCACCACGTTGGATGATTTTTACTAAGTGGAAAGGTGTTCCAATGTAACCAGCTTCGAATAGTACGAAGTGGTCAACAGTCTTGCCAGCAAATGCGTTCAAGTGGTCTAGGTACACAACTTGCGCTGGAGTACGAAGGCTCTTGAAACCGCGAGCCTTAGGCACTGATTTCACGAGTGGTCGTTGACCACCTGAGAATGTTGGTGAAAGCTTTTTACCAGTACGTGAGCCTTGACCCTTAGTACCACGGCCGGCAGTTTTACCTTGTCCAGCAGCAATACCACGACCAACACGCTTACGGTTCTTGGTAGGAAGTGTATCGAGTTCGTTATACTTAGTCATTATTTAGTCTCCTCTGTAGCAACTTCTTCAGAAACTTCAGCGACGTCCTTTGCAGGTACAGCTTTCTTCTTAGGAGAAGTTAACCAGTCTTCACGAGCTACAAGTGAATCAAGGGCTTGAACAGTTGCATACGCGATGTTCACCTTGTTTGTAGAGTTCAAAGACTTAGAAAGTAAGTTACGGATACCAGTTACACCAATGATTGAACGAACAACACCACCAGCGATGATACCAGTACCAGGGGCAGCAGGCTTTAGAAGCACACGTGCACCACTGAACTTAAGTTCAACGTCGTGAGGAATAGTTTCGTTAATGATTGGAATGATAACAAGGTTCTTTTTAGCGATGTCAGTTGCTTTAGCTACAGCTGCTTGTACGTCAGCACCCTTAGCTACACCAACACCAACTTTGTTCTTGCGGTCACCCACAACAACAAGAGCTTTGAAACGGAAGCGTCGTCCACCCTTTACAACACGTGACACACGGTCAATGTTGATAACGAGTTCTTCGAACTGCTTTGGCTCTTGTGGAGCTTGGTCGCGACGGTTGTTGTTGCCGCGTGCGTTATTTCGTTGATCAGCCATATTAGAAAACTAGTCCTTCCTTACGAGCAGCATCGGCAAGAGCAGCAAGTCGTTTAGCATATTGACGGCCGTTACGGTCGAATACAACTGTTGTTACGTTAGCTTTTTTAGCTTTCTTACCAATTTCAGCGCCGATAAGGGCAGCTTGGTCGGCAATGCTACCAGTTTGCTTCGTACCAATAGTGGTAGCAGCGATAACTGTGTGGTGCTTTACATCATCAATTACTTGAGCACTGACGTGCTTGTTGCTAATTGTTACAGTAAGGCGTGGGCGTTCTGTAGTACCAGATACTTTAGCGCGAACACGTGCAGCACGTAGTGTGCGGTTCAATACTTTTCGTCCTAGGTTAGCCATGATTACTTACCAGCCTTTCCTGCTTTTCGAAGAAGAACTTCATCAGCATATTTAATTCCCTTACCTTTGTATGGTTCAGGTTTTTTAAGTGAACGGATTTCAGCTGCAGTTTGGCCAACAAGTTGCTTGTCGATACCCTTCACAGTAATTTCCATTTTGTTAACTTCAAGTTCAATACCTGGACGCGCAGTGTACTGCACAGGGTGAGAGAAACCTAAAGCCATGTCGATAACGTTGCCGCCACCACTTACGCGGAAACCAACTCCATTTACTTCAAGCTTCTTCTCAAAAGCTTCAGTAACACCTACTACGGCGTTGAAAAGGAGGGCTCGTTGCAAACCGTGTTGGGCTTTAGCAATACGCTCTTCGTTGTTACGTGTTGTGATGGCAAAGCCATCTTCAAGTGAGACAGTTACGTCAGACAGGTGAGGTACTACGAGTTGGCCTTTAGGACCAACTACAGTAAGAACATCAGTGTCGACCGTGATTGTCACGCCTGAGGGAATTTGAATTGGTAGTTTTCCGATTCGACTCATGATTTATTCCATTCTTTATGGCACGAGTGAGGAGAGGGTAAATTCTTTGTGCTGCAGAACAAGTTCCAAGCGCAAAATCTCACACAGACTTCACTCGCAAATTTATATCTAGATAATAGTAGCATATCTGAGGTGAGAAAGCAATATCAGACTATTTTGAATTTTGGTGGTTTGCAAGAATATCATCGACTTCTTTTCGAGATTCAGCCGCTTTGTCATGCGATTTCTTCCAATCAGTCGCGTTATCTACGGCATTATGGCCAAAGAATACACGCAGGATGGCATCGATAAGGTCTTTTAACATACGTTAAATATAGCATAGTTAATTGCGGAACGTGGCCTGCTCAAAGAAGCTCCAAATGTAGCCAGCTGAACTGTCAGCCCTTTGTATTGCAACTTGCGGTAACGTCAGCCACCCATGTGCCTGCGCTCGAAGTATTACAAATTGAACTGAAGAGTTATCATCGCAATCTAGCCAGTTATAATACGTCGCAGAAAGACTTGCTTCGGTTTGAACGGGCACCTTGCAGTGTCTTTCACTTACCTGCTGTTCAACATATTGCGGCACCGGTGGCAGGCGGCGGGCAGTCACACCTTTAAATGGCGCTTGTCTGTCATCTATACTATGGACAACCAATAGAGATGGCGTACGTTCTTCTGAACGACAATTTTTATAATATGCACCTGATACACTGGCGACTGCTTTAATTTGGTCGCCCAGCTTACACCCGACTGTAGTAGCGAACGCTCCACCATTTGACATGCCGACAGCATAGATGCGCATACTATCTACACAGTACTTCGACGGAACGGTCTTTAGCATATCGCTCACAAACTGCATATCCCTGTCACCATCTACTGAATACGGCGCACCTTCCCAAGCGGTAAATCCTAATTTACCGGGTAAAGAATCGGGATATATAACAACCGCCGGTAATTCATCGAGGCCAGAGTAGCCTTCCATGCGAGTTCCACTCCCCTCTATGCCGTCAAAGCTCACGATAACTGGGTAGCGGACACTCGGGTCGTAGTTTGCTGGTGTATGCACTTGGTAGGTTCGTGTATACCCAGCACTATCAATGCTATATTTCGAAAGTGGTTCTATCTCTACACCCGAGCTGCTATTTGAACATAGTGAACGCTCGTACGACTTTAGTTGCGTCGAAGCTGAGGCAGTCTGGCTTTCAAGTGTTGCGACCCGAGAAGAGAGTGATTGTACGTGCAAAAGGAGTCCAATCACGATGAGCACTAAGGCAACACCGACAGCTAGTGCACCATACAGTCGACGTTCAACATTTGTTAAAGAGGTTTTCTTCATAACTCCCGTTATTATACCAAAATAAAAGAACCCCATAGAGAGGTTCTTTTATGTAGTTCAATACTCTTATTAGAATACTTGAAGTAAGAGTTCACCGCCGAGGCGTTGCTTTTTAGCTTCTGAACCGGTGATAACACCCTTAGAAGTACTGACCAAAACGATTCCACGTCCGCTCTTTACCTTTGGAATGTCGTCTGCACTTACGTACACACGGCGACCAGGCTTAG
>Ga0247808_10000086_pt1 | contig 75009 bp, 81 predicted proteins | sample UWRJL089202R1_FD_179914 | JGI IMG/M metagenome (GOLD analysis project Ga0247808, IMG submission 179914) | Plant litter microbial communities from Arlington Agricultural Research Station in Wisconsin, United States - UWRJ-L089-202R-1 | ecosystem: Environmental > Terrestrial > Plant litter >...
CCTCGAGCAGGGCGCGGGTCTGGGGTGCCCATGATGCGCCGCTGAGCGGGTAGCCGTGGATCAGCACGACCGGCTGCCCGGTGCCGTGGTCTTCGTAGTAGAGGTCGATCGACGTGCTGTTCTCAGTACCGACTGTAATGAATGACATGGTGTCCGTCTCCGCTGGTGGGTGGGTTTCGCGCTGCCGCCCGCCCTGGTCGAGGCGACACACTCAGTCTGAAGACGACCGTCGGATGGCGCCCCGCTGGGGCGGCCGCACAAACGACAGATTCGGACATGACTGGGCCGCACCGATCAGGACGTGGGCTGAGACGGCCCGCGGTCAGTCGCGAGTCGCCGCGCGCTTGGCGCCGCGTCGCTGGGCGACGAGCAGGGCGGCGCCGACGAGCAGGATCGCCGCACCGATCGGCGCGATGACACCGATGTCGGCGCCGGTCGATGCGAGAGACTCCACGGGCACGGCCCGCACGTCAGCGTCGGCGGGCGTCGAGGGCGGGCTCACCGGAGCGGGCGGCGTCTGCGCGGGCACGGGCGGCACGACCACTTCTGCCTGCGGGCAGACGCCCGCCGGGGCCGCGACCGTAGCGCTCGCCGTCGTGACGACGGCGGGGGCGGCGACCCAGGTGTTCGTAGCGGCGTCGAACAGCCAGTCGTTGGTCGTCGTCGTGGTGGTGGTGGTCTGGGTGGCGGCGTCGCAGTCGAGCGACGACTCCTCGACCACATTCCAGCTGGGGGCGGGTTCCTCGGGATCCACGATCACTGCGCACTGGGTCGCGTTCGAGTCGAGCATGCCCTCGAGGGTGCCGGTGAAGGTCTGAGTCGATGCTCCGTCGGGGAAGACGTGCTCGACGACGGCGGTGGCCGTGACCGAGTAGTCCCCCGGTCCTGTCGTGGCCGTCGGCACTCCCCAGGTCGCGTTGGTGATTTCGCCGAGCACGAGGGTGCCGTTCGTGTCGCAGGTCGAGGGGGTGACCGAGACGACCGCGCCGGCATCGGGCGCCGGCTCCTTCACACACGGCACGCTGGTGCCGGTGAACTCGCGGTCGTACTGGGTTCCACGAGCGTCGACCTCGACGCGGTAATCGTGGGCGACCTCCTGATCGCCGAGCGGATACGTCTCGCGGAGCGAGGTGCCGAAGTCGGCCTCCTCGACCAGCTCGGAGTCGATCTCGACCCTGATGCTGTTGACGAAGGCGCCGTCGTTGCCGATGTCGTAGCTCTTCAGGTCTACGGTCAGCGTCGAGCAGGTCGCGGAGGCTTCAGGCGTGTGGGCGTTGGCCGGAGCGACTGTCGAGACGGCGGATGCCCCGAAGGCGAGTGTTCCGGCGGCGAGAGTGAGCACGAGCATCTTCTTGAGATTCAAATTTGGGCTCTCCTAGGGTCGCCGATGACGGCGAGAGCGATTGCGCGCAGCGGGTCGCCACGACTCACGGCTGGCGATCGAATGAGCGGGCCGTGGATATATTCGGGATACGCCGATCGGAAAAAGCGTGAGGCAATCGGATGCACCTCGGCCGGAGCGATCGAACGGTGTCCGCGGCGGAATCGGGTGACGTCACCGGGACTCAAGGAAGCTAGCAGAAATTGACTTCTGCTCGCGATCAGTTCCTGTGAGCTTTGTCCCCCGTGCGGGGGTCACATCCGCACGGGGGCGGCGATCCTCTTTCCGGGCATTGCCAGCTAAATTGCCGCATTGTCCCCCGAAAAAATACTCAGTTACGGCCGTCTGGCCGCCCGCGTCACACCGACGGTGTCATGTCTCCCGTGGCCGGAGCCTCGCCCGTCGGGCGGTAGCGAAGCAGCACCGCGCCCTTCTCCGACGACTGCGGGGGCTCGAGCAGTTCGAGCCCCGCCGGGGGTCCGTCGGCCTCGAACAGCCGCTTGCCCGCACCGAGCACGATCGGGTAGACCCACAGGTTCAGCTGGTCGAACAGGCTCTCGGCGACCAGCGTTCGCGCGAAGTCGACGCTGCCGATGACATGGATCTGACTGTGCCGCTCACGCAGCGCCGCGATCTCCTCGACGAGGTCGGGGCCGAGAAGGTGGGAATCGCGCCATCCGAGATCGGGCGCACCCCGCGAGGCGACGTATTTCGGAATCGCGTCGAATTTGCGGGCGATCTCCGCGTCGGGTCCGTCGACCTGATGCGGCCAGTACCCCGCGAAGATGTCGTAGGTGCGGCGGCCCAGCAACAGGGCGTCGGTCGCTCGGATGCCCTCCATGATCTGATCGCCGTCGGACTCGCCGATGAGGGGCGCCTGCCAGCCGCCGTACGCGAACCCGCCGTCGGGATCTTCCTCGGGTCCGCCGGGAGCCTGCGCGACCCCGTCGAGAGTCGTGAAGAGGTCAATGTGGATTCGACCGGACACAGTGGTCTCCTTTCGATACGCAAGGTCTGAGCGGAGTTTTGCAGGAGAGATTCCCGTCTGTCAACGATCGACGGTCGGGCTTGCGGTGCGGGTGCGGAAAGGACCACCTTCCCGCGCCCGCACCACGGCGCTACGCCGCGCTCCACGCAACCTCGACATCGAGAACCCAGGTGACGCCGAACGGGTCGGTGAGCATGCCGTAGAGCGGCGACCACTGCGACACTCCGAGAGGTTCGACGACCGTGGAGCCCTCGACGAGCTTCTCCCAGTAGCCGGTGATCTCCGTGGTGTCGGACGCACGCACCGAGACGTAGACGGGGTTCGTGCCGGGCGCGTAGTCCCTGCCGGACTGCACGTCGTACGCCATGATTCGGAAGCCGTCGTCGGAGGTGACAGACCCGAAGACGATGTGGTCGGCGTCGTCGGTGTCGGAACGCTGGGCGTCCGCGTAGCTCACCGCGAGGAGCTGCCCGCCGAACACCGAGTGGTAGAACTCGAGGGCCGGCTTTGCGTCTCCGCGAAAGTTGAGATGGGTGGTTGTGACGATGGTCATGTCTGCTCCTTGTGAACGAGGTGCCGGGTCTCTCCCGACACCGTCCACACTCGCAGCCGTGTAGGACGGCTTCTGTCCTCCACTCTGCATACGATCGGTGTTATGACTTCGACGACCTCTCGCCTGCTGCTGTTGCTGTCGTTGCTGCAGTCTCGGCGGGACTGGCCGGGCGCCGTTCTTGCCGACCGGTTGGAGATCAGCCACCGCACGGTGCGCCGCGATGTCGACCGTCTGCGCGAGATGGGCTACAGCATCCGCGCCACGATGGGACCGGATGGCGGATACCGCCTCGATGCCGGAAACGAGCTGCCGCCGTTGCTGTTCGACGACGACCAGGTCGTCGCCCTGACCGTGGCCCTGCAGGCGGCCGCCCAGACCGGGGCGGGAATCGAGGAAGCGGCCGTGCGCGCACTGACCACGGTGCGACAGGTGATGCCCCCTCGACTGCGCCATCGCCTCGACGCCCTGCAGTTCACGACGATCCCCCGCCGCCCGGGCGACGCGGCACCGGGCCCGGTGTCGCCGGAGGTGCTGGTTGCCCTGTCCACCGCGATCCGCGCCCGAGAGGTGCTGAGATTCGACTACACGGGCCGAGACCCGAGTGTCGACGATGCCGAGCCGCATCCGCCCCGCCGGGTCGAGCCCCACCACCTCGTCACGTCGAACGGCCGCTGGTACCTGGTCGCGTGGGATCTCGGCCTGGCCGACTGGCGCATCTTTCGAGCAGACCGGATCGCTCCACGCACCGCGACGGGCCCGCGCTTCGCACCGCGCGAGGTGCCCGGGGGCAGCGCGCACGACTTCGTCGCGGGCCGGTTCAAGGGGTCAGACCGGGGCGACGCGTGGCCGTGCACCGGCACGGTGATCATCCACCTGCCCGCCACTGCCGTCGCACCGTTCGCGGGCGACGGGTCGGTCGTCGACCTCGGCGCCGACAGGTGCAGCGTCGAGGCCGGCTCGTGGTCGTGGGTGGCTCTCGCCGCGTCACTCGGCCGATTCGACGCCGACATCCAGGTGGTGGGCCCGCCCGAGCTGGCGGAGGCGTTCAGCGCTCTCGCCGACCGCTACGCAGCCGCGGGCGCTCACTGACGCTCGGCGGGCAGGATGGGTGGAACCATCGAGTCGAGAGACCGACCACCCTCGTCAGTGAAGGAGCCCCACCCGTGAACCCGCTCGAGCTTCATCGAAGCTTTCTCGACCTGACCACCCCGCACGTCGCTGATGCGATTATGCGACTGGGAATCCCGGTGCGCTGCGCCCCGCCCGGCGTCGCGCCGCTGTGGAAGGGCACGCACCTCGTGGGCCGGGTTCGGCCGGCGAGACATGCGGGCAGTGTCGACGTCTTCTTGGAGGCGCTCGGACGAGCCGAGCCCGGCGACGTGCTGGTTGTCGACAACGCGGGGCGACTCGACGAGGCCTGCGTCGGCGATCTCGTAGCGCTCGAGGTCAGACACGCCGCACTCTCGGGCATCGTCATCTGGGGACTCCACCGCGACTCGAGCGAACTCCGCAGCATCCGACTGCCCGTCTTCAGCCTCGGCGCGTATCCCGCCGGACCGCAGCGTCTCGACGAGCAGGGCGCCGATGCCCTCGACTCGGCCCGCGTGGGCGAACACGTGACGACTCCCGACGATTTCGTGTTGGGTGATGACGACGGCGTCGTGTTTCTGCCGCTCGACCGGGCGGCAGAGATCGCGCACCTGGCGCAGACGATCCGTGACACCGAACGAGGTCAGGCCGAACGGATGAACCTCGGCACCAGTCTTCGAAGCCAGACCCGCTTCGACGAGTACCTCGCGGCCCGCGACGCCGACGGCACGACCTTCAGACAGCACCTCCGGTCGACCGGCGGCGCGATTGAGGAGTGACGGGTCGCGGCCCCACCGCATACACGTCGGTCGCTACTGTTCGAACCCGCGTCTTGCTTTCTCGGGGTCGGTGACGGTCACCGTTGGATTTCGTCCGGATCCGCTAGCAGCAGGTCGAGACGCGTGTCGCGCTCCCGGGTGATCGACCTGAGCGCCGTGGTCGCTTCGAGCATCAGTCGCACCAACACGACCAGCACGACGGCTATCCCGCCGAATACGACGATATAGCCGATGGCAATAAACAGAGTGACGTTGTCGAACATTTGTCAATACTAGTGGAAGAGAGTTCGATCGATCCAGGGGCGATGCAGGCGTCGTTGCGACGAGTACTCGCCGATCCGGTCGTCGGACATTCATCCACGGCGGAACGCGGATGCCTCAGACTGAGACCATGTTGCAGAAGCCTCTCGCCGCGCGCCCGACGCAGCCGGCGGCTGTTCCCGACGCGGTTGCGGCGATCGCGGGCGACGACACCGTCGAGACCGTGTGGCGCAATCAGCTCGGCGGGCTGACGTTTCGGCTCACCTCGGGCACCGTTGTCGAGCGATTCGTCAAGTGGAGCACGGCCGGCCTCGATCTCGCCGCGGAGGCGGAGCGGCTCGACTGGGTCGGTGACCGCGCCGCGGTACCCACGCTGCTCGACCTCGGCGCCGACGAGCGGGGCGGCTGGCTCGTCACGGCCGGCATCCCCGCGCTGTCGGCCGTCGATCCGCGCTGGCTGGGCGACCCGCAGACGGCGGTACGCGCCATCGGCCGCGGGCTGCGTGCGCTGCACGACTCACTCCCGGTCGACGACTGCCCGTTCGACTGGTCGGTCGACCGGCGGCTCGCGCAGTCCGATGCGCGCATCGCGGCGGGGATGGCTTCGAGCGAGTGGTTTCCCGAGCACCGGGGCATGACCGTCGCGGAGGCTCGCGGCCGACTGGCATCCGCCCCGTCCGTCGACCGGCTCGTGGTCTGCCACGGCGACCCCTGCGCCCCGAACACCCTCATCGACGCCGCGGGCCGGTTCGCCGCCCATGTCGACCTCGGCTCCCTCGGCGTCGCCGACCGCTGGGCAGACATCGCGGTCGCCGCCTGGAGCACGGAGTGGAACTACGGCCCCGGCCTCGCTCCCCTGCTCTACGCTGCGTACGGCGTCGAGCCGGACGCCGAGCGCATCGACTACTACCGGCTGCTCTGGGATCTCAGCTAGTAGCCGCGTTGTCCCTTCTCGATGTTCGCCTGGACCTCTCGCATCGCGTCAGCCAGCTCGGGCTCGCGATCGCGACGCTCGAGATCGACCCGCCGACTGCGGAGAACGGAGAGTGCGACCAGTATGGCGACGGCCAGTCCGATGCACCCCACAGAGACGAGTGTGACGAGAACCCCTGCGGCCATGAGACACCTTTCGAGTGATCCTCCAGTATCGGAAGTCTCGCACGCTCCGACGTCAGAAGTCGAGCGTCAGTCGGACGCGGGAATCAGCGCGACCAGGGCCGCGGCGTCCGCCTGCCTGTCCTCCACCAGCAGCGCTACCAGCACGAGAGCCCACATCTCCCGCAGACGGTCGTAGAGGTCGGCCCACCCGGTGAGCGCCTGGGAGACGACCTGAACGCCGGTGTAGGCCGACATCACGAAGCGAGCGAGGGCGACCACGTCGCGGTCGGGATCGACGTCGCCCTCGGCAACCGCCACGGTCAGCAGGTCTGTGCAGGTCTCGATCCAGTCCTGGTAGGGGCGGCGTGCGACACCCGGGAAGAGCTCGGGGGTCTCTGTGCTGAGCCTCATACCGCCCCGCACGACCGGGTCGGTCACGATCTGCTCGGCGATGGTGATCGACACCCGCACAAGCGATTCGACGGCGCGAGTGCGCGGTGCGATCGTTCCGATCGCCTCGAGGGCGGTCTCGTGCTGGCGCTGGATGACCTCGCTGGCCAGCTGGTGCTTCGAGTCGAAATGAAAGTAGAGCGAGCCCTGTGTGACGCCGGCCCTCGCGACCACGTCGCCGAGTGTGGCCGCCGAATAGCTCAGTTCGGAGAAGACCGAACCGGCCGCGAGCAGAATCGTCTCCCGCGTGAGAAGCGACCTCGCCTGCTTCGCCATCCGTCTGCCGCCCTCGCTACGCCACTAAACATTGTCCATACTATGTAATGGAGCTGGGCGCCGTCTCGTCACACGGGCACCGACGTTCTCAGCGGTCGGATGGGCCGGGAGTCACGTCGTCGTGCATCTCGCGCAGAACGCGATACCGCCTGCGGTACATGAACATCAGGTACAGGTTGAGTGGGATGACGAGCACGAACCACACCGACACGAGCCAGGTCGGGATCGTCTCGAGGCCGGTGAGCCAGATGACGCCGAAGGCTATGGTGATCACGGTCAGCAGGGCGGAGCTGTTGCTGGCTCGGTGAGCGTCGTGCAACGCCTCCGGCAGATCCTCCGGTTGCTCCATCATCACCCCATGCTCCCAGTCGCACCTTGAGACTAATAGGTCTTGCAGGACGGCTCGTGATGGGTCCCGTCCACAGGCGACGAAAACTCCACGACTTCGAGCGCCTGCCTCGATCCGGGCTCGCCGCAAAGTACCCTGAGGCACGTCGCCAATCCAGGGAGCCGCACCGCATGGCCCAGTCACCCACGTCGTTCTCTCGTTTTGCCGGAGTGGCGCGCTTTCCCCGCAGCGCACGAGACCTCACGAGCACCGAGCAGTGCCCCGCGTGCTTCACCACGCTGACCGCCGTGGTCTGCTCCAACTGCTCCCTCGACCTCACCAGCGCGCGAGCGGTCGAGCTCGCCCGCGTCTCGCAATCGGCGGCCGCCCTGCTCGACACGAGGGTCGAGCTGATCGGGCGCATCCGCTTCGAGACCGACGAGGCGAGGCGGGCGGATGCGACCGCGGTCGAACCCGCCATGGTCTCTGTCGCGGTGCCCCTCACGGCGTCCGCGCCGCCCGCTCCCCCGACGCCCCCGGCCGAGCCGCGCGCCACACCCGCCGCAGCACCCCGCCGCTCGAGCGTGCAGGTCGCCCTGCTCGTCGTCGGCGTCTCGCTCGTGTCGATCGCTGCCACGTTCTTCCTCGTCTACGCGTTCATCAACTACGGAATCGTCTGGCGCAGCGTCATCATCGGCGCCGTCACGGTGGCCGCCTTCGTGGTCGCCTCCCTGCTGCGCAGACGTGGTCTCGCCAGCACGGCAGAGGGCATCGCGGCCTTCGCCGTCGTGCTCGTCTACCTCGACGCCTTCGCGGTGCGCGCCAACAACCTGTTCGGCGCCCAGGAGGCAGACCCCCTCGGCTACTGGGGGGCCACGCTCACCGTCTCGGCCGTCGGATTCTCGCTCTGGCGCAGGGTGTCGTCGCTGCGTGTCGCGAACATCGCGGCCTTCTCGGCCTTCGCGCCGGGCATAGGACTGCTCGCCGCCGCGGTCGCCGGGCCGCTCGAACCGGTCACCCGTGTCTGGGTGTTCTTCACCGCGGTCGGGCTCGCGGGGCTCGTGCATCCCTTCGCACGGGTCGGGGCCGCGACGTCCGGCGCCCGGGCCGAACGGCTCATCGCGCTGGGCTTCGCCGTGGTTGCGCTGCCGGTGAGCTTCGCTCTCGCCCTCGTCGTGACCCCCGATGTCGACGCCGCGGCGCCGCTCGCACTGGTTGCCGTCGCCGTCGTCGCCGGCGCGCACGTGACGGTGCTGTTGCGAGAGCCGGCAGAAACCCTCACCAGGATCATGGCGACCACGTTCTCGGTGATCGCGGCGCTCTCCCTGACCGTCGCGATCGCGCTCTTGGGATACCGGATTCTGCCGTTCGAGGTCGCGATCGCGGTGTCTCCGGCTGCCGTGCTGGTCGTGGCGCTCTTCCTCGTCGCGGTCTCCGCGCGCACTCCGTCGGCGCACCGTCGCCTCGCCGCCCGAGGCGCGTCGATAGCGGCGGGAGCCGTCGCCGCGGCGACGCTCTCCCTTCCCCTCGCGGCTGCGACGTTGGCCGCGGCGATCCTGCCGCTGTCGGGATTGCTGCTCGAACCGTGGCAGAACGGGGCCTTCGACACGGTGGCCGAGGTGTCTCCCGAGAACGTCGGGGCCGTCTTCGCCCTCTGGCTGACCGTGCTGATCGCCTGGGCGTTCCACACGCTCACCGGCCTCGTGCGCGGCGCCCGCGCAGTGCTGCCGTGGTCACTGAGCACGGTTCTCGTGCTCTCGGTGCCGCTTCTCGGTGTGCTGTCGGTGATCGTGCTCGCCTGGCTCCTGCTCGCCGCTGCGGCGGTCGCGGCGCTGGTGGCGGCACGGCGCAGGCCCCTTCCGCTGGGCCGCGCTCCGCTGGCGACCCTCGCGGTCGTCGCCGCATCGCTCGCCTACGCGTCGGCGTGGGCCAGCACCGACCTCTGGCTCCCCGTGTCGATCGCCGTCGCCGCGTTGCTCATCGCCGCCCGGCCCGCCCTGCCGCCCGAGTCGCGCGAAGTACGCGCCGCGCTGCTCGGCGTCGCGACCCTGGTCGCTGTCGTGGCCGCCGCCGCGCTGGGCCGCCGGGCCGGCCTCGCGCCGACCGGCCTCCCGGGCGACGGAGACGCGCCCCTGTTCGACTCGCTTCGCGCGGTCTCGATCCTCGCCGTCGCCCTCCTCGCACTCGCCGCGGTGCCTGCCGGCCGCGCGGTGTCTGACCTCGACCGGCGCGCGGTGTTCTTCATCGGTCTGCCACTGGCCGCGACGGCGATCCCGTTCGCGGGGGTGATGCTCGCGATCGACCGCGGTCTGGAGCCGTCGCTCGTCGAACCCGTCACGAGCCTGCTGCTCGCGCTCGCGCTGCTTGCCGCACTCGCCGCGTGGCTGGCTTTTCGGGCGAATGCGGCCTTCACCGCGCAACGCTTCGTCGCGGAAGTCGCGGTCGCGCCCGCGCTGTTCTGGGCGCTCGACTCTCTCGCCCGTGTTCTCGAGCTGCGCACCGAAGTCGCGCAGCTCTCCGCGATCGCGGCCTCGCTGCTTGTCGCCGCGGGCTCCCTCGTCGTCGCTGTTCGCCGCCCGGCGTCGTCGCGTGACGGCGCAGACATCGGCACCGCCGTCGTGGCGGCCTGCGGCACAGTGGTCGTCGTCGTCTCCGGCTCCCCGTCGGCCTGGTTGGCGCTCGTTCTCACGGCGACGACCGTTCTGCTCCTCGCGACGTCCCGCGACGGGCTGATCGGCTCAAAGTCTGGGCGGCGCCACGCGGCCTGGGCGGCGCTCGCCCTCGCAACCGCGGGGTTCTGGTGGAGGCTGCAGACCGCGTCGGTCGCCGCGGTCGAGGCCTACTCCCTCCCGCTCGCCGGGGTGCTGCTTCTCGTCGCCGCGCTCGTCTGGCGCTCCGCTCGCACACGCGAGACCACGGATGCCACTGGCGCAGTCATCGCCCTCGCGGGACTGCTCGTCGCGGTGGTGCCGTCGGCACTCTCCTCGTGGTCGTCTGCCGGCTCTGGCTCCGAAAGCGGCGCCGGCGACCCGGCCCGCGCGGTAGTGGTGTTCGCGGTCTCCGCGGTGCTTCTGCTCGGCGGCAGCCTCGTCCGGGCGAGGGTGGCCGCCCGGCCCTACCTCGACGCCAGCGCCGCCGCGGGACTCGTCGGCGTCGTCTTGGCCGCGGTCGGGCAGCAGGTGAATCTCGCCGACGCGCAGCCCGACCTCGGGCTCGATGCCTGGACGGGCGCCGTCTTCCTCGTTCTCGTCGTCGCGGCGATCGGCCAGTGCGCTCCACGACCGGGCGATCGCGAGCTGACACCGCACTTCGCTCGCGCGCTGGTCGTCGCGGCGATGGTGCTCGTGCTCGTCGCCGAGGGCACGGCGTTCGATTCATCCGATCTCGCGTTCGCACGCGCCGTCGCGGTCGTCGCGCTGTTCTCGGCCGTGCACGTCGCCGGGCTGACGGGGCGGTTGCCCTTCGACGCCTCGACCGGGGTCGTCGCGATCGTGTTCGCCGGGGTCGTCGGCATCGTCGCGGTCGGGGGCGCGACGGTCGACGCCGTCGAGTGGGTGAGCGTTCCGATCGCGGTCGCGCTGCTCGTGACCGGTGGCTCCCGCCTCGCGCGCACGCCGGCCCTGCGCAGTTGGCCGGCGCTCGGCGCGGGCCTCGGCGTGCTGCTGGTGCCGTCGCTGCTGGCGACCATGGTCGACCGGCCGGTATGGCGGCTGGTCGCGATCGGGGTGGTCGCTCTCGCGGTATTCGTTCTCGGTTTTGTGCGGCGCCTGCAGGCCGCGTTCCTGATCGGAGGCGTCGTCGCACTCGTGCACGGCATCGCCACCTTCTCGCCGCAGCTGCGCGACGTCTACCAGCTCACCGAGTGGTGGGTGTGGGCGGGCGCGGGAGGCGTCGTCATCATCGTGCTCGGCGCCAGATACGAGCGCAGCCTGAACTCGGCGAAGAGCATCGTGCTCGGAATCGGGGCGCTCCGCTGACCGGCGACCCCGAAGCCCGGGTCTAGCGCTGCAGCCAGGCGAGCACCGCGAGCACACGGCGGTGGTCGGTGCCCGAGTCGTCGAGGCCGAGCTTCTGAAAGATCGAAGTGACGTTCTTCTCGACCGCGCCGGTGCCGATGAACAGCGCCGACGAGATGGCCGCGTTGGTGCGCCCCTCGCCCATCAGAGCGAGAACCTCCCGCTCGCGCGGCGTGAGGGTGGTGAGCGGGTCGTTTCGACGGCCGATGAGCTGCGCCACCACCTCCGGATCGAGCACCGTTCCACCGGCCGCGATGCGGGTGACCGCGTCATCCAGCTCTTCGAGAGAGGCCACGCGGTCTTTCAGCAGGTAGCCGATTCCCCCGGTGCCCGAGGCGAGCAGTTCTTGAGCGTAGGCCACCTCGACGTACTGCGACAGCAGCAGGATGCCGAGCTCGGGGCGACGGCGACGGGCCTCGATTGCCGCGCGCACACCCTCGTCGCGGTAGGTGGGCGGCATACGCACGTCGAGCACGGCGAGGTGCGGTGCGGTCGAGTCGAGCGCGGCGAGCAACTGCTCGGCGTCGCCGTAGGAGCCGACGACGTCGACCCCGGCCTCCTCGAGCACACGCACGAGCCCCTCCCGCAGCAGAACCGAATCATCGGCGACGACTACGCGGAGGGGCTGGTGCGCTGGGGTCATACCTCCAGCGTAGGGGGCAGTCCGAGGGCGGGGGCCTCCGACGTCGGGTACGACGTGACGAGGGGCAGGTGGGCGGTGACTACGGTCGGGCCGCCGACCGGGCTGGCGATCTCGAGGGTTCCGCCGAGACCGCGCAGGCGTTCGTCGAGACCGGCGAGGCCGTGGCCGGCGACCGGCGCCGCTCCTCCGCGGCCGTTGTCGGTGACCGTCACGTCGAGCCAGGACTCGTCGGTCTCGATCACCCGGCGCACCGCGACCCGCGCCTCGACGCCCGTGGCACCGGAGTGCTTTGCGGCGTTCGTGAGCGCCTCGCTGGCCACGAAGTAGGCGTTGCGTTCGATCTCCTGCGGCAGCTCGAGGCCCTCGGGCAGTTCGCTGACGACGGTGGCGGGCACCGCGCTGCGCACGGCGGCCGATTCGAGGGCGGCGACGAGGCCGCGGTCGAGCAGGATGGGCGGAGCGAATCCGCGCGACAGGGCGCGCAGCTCTTCGAGGGCGTCTTTCGACTGCTGCATCGCCTCCGCGATGAGTGCACGCGCCTTCGCGGGCTCGGTGTCGAGCTGACGGTCGGCGGCGGCGAGATCCATCTGCAGGCGCACGAGCCGCTGCTGCGGACCGTCGTGGATGTCGCGCTCGAGCCGGCGAAGCGAGTGCCCTTCAGCCGAGATGGCCGCGCCGCGGCTCGCCTCGAGGTCGCCCACCTGGGTGCGCAGCGCGTCGGAGGCGAAGGTGCCGAGGATGCCCCGCGCGATCACGTCGTGCAACAGCACGAGGCCGCGGGTCACGAACGGGATCGCCGCACTGGCCAGGGCGCCGATGAGGAACACGAGCACGATCTCGATCCCCGTGCCCACCGCGGTGCCGCCGAACGCCGAGTCGTCGACGAAGCGGCTCACGAAGTACCACTCGCCGCCGCGGTCGGGAAGCGAGTACTCCCAGATGCCGTAGGTGAGGCCGGAGAACGCGATCGAGACCCAGACGATGGTGACGACCCAGGTCACGAGCGAGACGACGAAGTTGATGACCATGGTGTGCAGCAGGTAGAGCCAGTAGTGGCCCGACCCGAGCAGGGCACGCAGCCACCCCCAGAAGCCTTTCGCCGTGGCATCCGGCCATTGCGGGCTGGCGATGCGTGGCCGACCGGCCCACTGCAGGCGAAGCAGCTCGAGCGTGCCGAACCCGCGGGAGACGTAGAGGGCGATGATCACCAGGAAAACGCCGATGAAGAACGTGACGAGCGTTCCGATTCCGGAGGTGAACAGGGTGAGGGTGGCGATGAAGCCGGCCAGGGCCACCGGCAAGGTGAGCGCGAGGAAGCCGAGCTCGCGGGGAACGAGCCTCCACATCCGCCCGTAGCGGGCGAGCGGGCCGATGTGCTCGGTGGGTGGGTTCATAGTCGTCGCTTCTGCTGTTGTCATGACTCTAGCCAACCGAAGGGCACGTGCCACGGCCATGACGCGAGCATCCGCTTCGATGCGGGGGCTATCCCCACCCGGGCTGTCCCCGCCAACGCTTCCCCACCGAGGCAAGGCCCACCTAAGCAAGTTTCACCTTACTGAGCGTTGCCTCAGCTTGCTTGCGGAATATATGGGGCTGAGTACCGTTGAACCAGAAGTAGACGCCCTTCGTGAGCGTCACGCAGTGCTAGCGAATAGGAGTCACACCATGACCGAAGTACAGGCCGTTCCCCAGAGTTCAATCGACGCCGACATCGTCTCGGGTGTCGCCCAGTTCCTCGGCCCGGTGGTCGTCGACCTCACCGCCCTCGCCGTCGACGGCAAGCAGGCGCACTGGCACGTTCGCGGGGCGAACTTCCAGGCCGTGCACGAGCTTCTCGACGAGATCGTCGAGCACGCCCACGACTACGCCGACACCGCCGCGGAGCGCGTCGTGGCCCTCGGCCTCCCGCTCGACGTCCGCATCCAGACCGTCGGCGCCAAGGCGACCAACCCGCCGCTCGCAGCCGGCTTCCAGCAGTCCGACGCGACGATCGCGCAGATCATCGCCTCGATCGACGCGACCCTCACGACCGTGCGCACCGCCGTCACCGAGCTCGCCGAGCTCGACGCCGTGAGCCAGGACGTCGCGATCGAGATCGCGCGCGGCCTCGAGAAGGACCGCTGGTTCCTCTTCGCCCACCTCGCCAGCAAGTAACGCCCCGTCCGGCGGTCGAGCCTGTCGAGACACTGCCCGCGTGTTCACGCTGGCGGATCTCGACACGCTCGGCCGCCGTTCTGCGCCGTATGGGGCAGTCTCCGCAGGTTTAAGACCCGTTCGACGCAGATCGACTCCGCGGCCCGGCGCGGCTTAGCGCGGCCGGGTGCCGCTCGGCCGCGCCGCCGTCACCGGATGCGCGCGTACACCGCCATGTCGACCCGGCGGTCGTCGAACCGCTGCGAGCTGCGCTGCACGCCCTCGAACTCGAATCCGAGCCGTTCGAGCAGCGCCCGGCTGCGTGTGTTGTCGACGGCCGTACGCGCCTGAACTCGTCCGATGTCGCCGCGGGCGAACACGTGGTCGACCAGCGCCGCGACGCTCTCGGCCGCTACCCCGGTGCCTTCCGCCGCAGCATCCACCCAGTAGCCGATCTCGACGTTGCCCTCGGTCGTGTCGATGCGGGCGGTGCAGCTGCCCACGAGCGCGCCGTCGAGCCGGATCGCGAACGGCAGGGCGTTGCCCGACGTGAACGCCTGAGCCTGCCACGCCAGGTGGAGGCGCACAGACGCCTCGGACTGCGGCGTCGTCGCCCACGGCTCCCATCTCGCGAGCCGGGCGAGATTGCGGTCGGTGAGCGCGAAATACTCGGGGGCGAGGTCGGGATGCATCGGCTCGAGCACCAGGCCCGGGCGCACCTCGACCGGCTGCTGCGCGGCCACGGTCAGCCCGCGGTCGTGTCGAAGGTGAACCCGCCTCCGAGCAGCGTCGCCGCCACGGAGACCGAACGCAGATCGACGGCGGCGAGCGGGTCGGTCTCGGTGAGCACGAGGTCGGCGGGCTGGCCCACCTCCACCGTCGACCGGGTCGAGGCCGCGAGGGCCTCGGCGGCCGAGATGCGCTGCTCGGGATGCCACGGCTCGCGCTCCCCGCGGGTGCGGGTCACGGCCGCCGCCGCCGTCACCCACGGGTCGAGGGGCGAGACTGGAGCGTCGGATCCCATGGCGAGGGTGGCGCCGGCGTCGAGCAGGCTGCGCAGGGCGAACGCGCGGCCGGTGCGACCGGCCCAATGCCGCTCGGCGACGTCGCGGTCGTCGAGCGCGTGATCGGGCTGCACGCTCGCGATCACGCCGAGCTCGGCGAACCGGGCGAGGTCACGTTCGGCGAGCAGCTGTGCGTGTTCGATGCGGCCTCCCGAGCCGAGTTCGGCGAACGCGTCGAGCGCGAGGGAGTTCGCGTGGTCGCCGATGGCGTGCACACCCGGCACGATCCCGGCCTCGGCGGCCGTGCGCATCAGCGGCAGCAGCTCGTTCGGAGGCACGGTGAGCATGCCGTGCCCCTGCTCGTCGCCCTCGCGGCCCGGATATTCGTCGTAGCAGTAGGCGGTGCGGGTGTTGAGCGAGCCGTCGGTGAGCACCTTGAACGGGCCGACGGTGAGCAGGTCGTTGATCTTGTCGCCCGTGCGCAGCCCCTGGGCGATCGCGCGGTCGAGGTGCTCGGCGTAGATTCCGAACTCGACCCGCAGCGACCGCGAGCCGCCTGCGATGCGTCGTGACCAGGTGTCGAGGTTCCAGTCCATCTCCAGGTCGACGATGCCGACGACACCCCTGCTGGCCGCGGCCCGAGCCGCGGCATCCGCCCACCTGTCGAGCACGTCGTCGGCGACGGCGCCGATGCGTCGGGTGATCTCGAACGCCGGCTCCTCGCGCAGGAGCCCCGTCGGGTGGCCGGCGTGGCCGTGCAGCGCGAGCGCCGCCGAGTTGAGCCAGACGGCGTGCAGGTCGCCGCTGACGAGCACGACGGGGCGTGCTCCCCCGGCGGCGTCGAGCAGGTCGACGGTCGGGGCGTCTGACCAGAGCGCGTCGCGGAAGCCGTACCCGACGAAGGGGACGGGCTCGGGCTCTGCGCGCTCGAGCGCGCGGGCGACCATCGCCGCCGCCTCGCTCGCGGAGGCCGCCGTCGACACGTCGAGACGCTGCTGCACGAGCGCCCACTGGCTGAAGTGCACGTGGTTGTCCCACAGGCCCGGCGAGACCCAGAGCCCGCCGAAATCGCGGCCGAGCGTCGAGCCTCCCGCCGGGGCGATCGATGCGATCACCCCGTTGATGGGAAGGATGTCTACGGGCTCTCCGCTCGTGCCGGAGATGCGGAGGTTACGAAGAAGCATCGTCGCGCACCCGCTTCATCTCCGCGGCGAGCGTGCGGGAGGCGAACGGGCCGTCGCCCTCGAGTGCGGCGACGATGCGGTCGAACACCTCGGGCGTCTTGTTCTGGCTGAGTTTGAGCCGTGCGTCGAATCGGGAGACGACAAAACGGATGCCCACGGTCCCCTTGGCGATGCGTCTCGCCTGCTGCTCGTCGAGGTCGAGGCTGATGGGTTCGGGCATCTGCTCCTCGAAGTGGTCGACGAGCGCGTCGAGCACGTCGAAGTTCTCGGAGTCGCTGAGGATCTGCGGCACCCCGTAGAGGTGGGCGGTCACGTGGTTCCACGTGGGCACGAACTCGTCGTTCGCGTACCAGCCGGGCGAGATGTAGCCGTGCGGGCCCTGGATGATCATCAGCATCTCGTGCTCGCCGAGCTCGTGCAGCTTCTCGTCGGGGCGGCCGACGTGGCTGACGACGCTGATGGTGTCGTCGTCGGTCTCCTCGAGCACCACCGGGTAGTGCGATGCCACAAGGCCGGTCGACGTGGTGGACACGAAGGTCGCCCACGGATTCTCGCGGATGAGGCGTTTGACCTCGTGTGGATCGGTCAGAACGTAGGTCGGGGTGTGGCGCATGGGATCAAGTCTGGTCGACGGGACAGAAGTAGAGCTTGCGCCCCGCCGCCATCTCCATCACGATCGGCGTGCCGCAGACGCGGCACGGCTTGCCGGTGCGGTGGTAGACCCAGTGCCGGTCGTCGCGGCGGGCGAGGGCGTTGACGTAGTCCTCGTCGCTCAGGTCGTCCATGGTCATCATCTGGCCGGTGGCGACACCGAGTCGGAGCAGGTAGGTCCAGTCCTGCCACAGCGCGTCGAGGGTCTCACGCGGCACCAGCTTCGCGGGCTTGTGCGGATCGAGCCGCGCCCGGAACAGCAGTTCGGCGCGGTAGACGTTGCCGATGCCGCTCACCACGTTCTGGTCCATCAGCACGAGGCCGATCGGGGTCGCCTTCTTGATCGCGGCGTTCACGAACCGCTCGCGCCCCTCCTCGGGGTCGTCGACGAGCGGGTCGGGTCCGAGCTTCGCAATGACCGCCTGCACCTCTTCTGGCTGCAGCACCTCGCACGCGGTCGGCCCGCGCAGGTCGGCGACCGTGTCGTTTGCGAGCAACCGCACCCGCACCGCGCCGATCGGCTCGGGCGGAAAGGTGTCGAGCGCCTCGCCCAGCCGCTCCTGCTCTGCCATGCGCAGCCGACGTGGTGCGCCGATGCTCGACAGCGAGGGCTCGTGGTCGTCGACGTCGACTACCGTGCCCCGCTGGTTGGTCTGACCGATGCGCCCGTTGGCCGACGCCATCGTGGCATCCGCGGTGATGTTGCCCGCGAAGTCCCACGCGCCGTACATGCCGAGGTGAACCCGCAGCCACAGCCGGTGGTCGAACTCGAGGAACATCTGCTTGCCGACCGCGCGTGCGTCGGTCATCGTGAGACCGTCGATCTCGGATGCGCCCGCGGCGAACCGCACCTGCGGCGACGACGCGGCGATCTGCTTGCCCACGAAGTGCAGGGCGAACTGCCGGGCGATGCGGTGGACGGAATGGCCCTCGGGCACGGCGCTCTCCTCGGTGTCTGTCAGGTGTGTCTGTCAGTCGATCTGGTGGCCGGCGATGGAGCCGGTGGTCTCGTACTCGGCGAGCTGGGCGATGCGGCGCGCGTGCCGTTCTTCGTGGGTGAACGGCGTGTTGATGAAGGTGTCGATGAACAGCTTCGCCTCGTCGACGGTGTGCTGACGCGCGCCGATCGAGATGACGTTGGCGTCGTTGTGCTGGCGTGCGAGCTCCGCGGTGGAGACGTTCCAGACGAGGGCCGCGCGCACACCGCGCACCTTGTTGGCCGCGATCTGCTCGCCGTTGCCCGAGCCGCCGAACACGACGCCGAGCGCTTCGATGCCCTGGGCCTGGTCTTCGACGACGGCCTGTGCCGCGTTGATGCAGAAGCTCGGGTAGTCGTCGACCGGATCGTAGCCCGTGGGCCCGTGGTCGATCACGTCGTGGCCGCCCGCCGCGAGGTGGCTCTGGAGGTCTTCGCTGAATTCGAGTCCGGCGTGGTCGGTCGCGATGTGGATGCGCATGCAACCATTCTGCCCTCCCGTCACACCTCGCAGGTCACGCGTGCTTCACGCCACCCAGTAGCCCACCAGACCGAGCAGCCGGATCTCGCGGTCGGAGCCCTCGGGCACCTCGACTGCGGGGCCGAAGACGCCCATCGCTCGCCAGTCGTCGATCTGGGGAACGACGATGTCGTACAACGCGTCGACGAGTTCGGGCGGCAACGAGTAGTCGAGGCCGATGAGCTTGGCGATCGACCAGGCCTGGAACGCCCGGTAGGTGGCGATGTGCTCGAAGTAGGTCGCCACCGTGAAGTCACCGTAGGTGAGGTGCACGGTGTCGTCGGGGTCGAGCGCCTGGTTGGCGGCCACGACCGCGGCGTCGTTGAGCGTGTCGTAGCTCTCGAGCGGGTCGCCGCCGAGGAGGTCTCCCCCGTGCTTGTCGCCGACCTCGTCGATCGTGCGGCCGGCGAGAACGTCGGGAACCCACGCCTCGTCATAGGCGTGCGCCGCGACGATGTCGAGCAGCGTCGGATCGGGCGTGCGGCTCCACTCGGCGGGAACCGGCAGCTCGAGCTGTTCGGGGCGGATGCGGTCGACGACATCGCGCAGGGCCGCGTCTGACATAAGAAAGAGATCGCGCTGTTTCATGGTCGAAAGCTAGCAGTGAGCACTGTCATCGAGAAGGGGCGCGTCAGGCGGCGACCCACACCTTGCGCAGCGTCTGCGTCACCGTCCAGATCGTGCGGGCGCCGGCCTCGAGCGTCATGACCGATCCGGGGACGAGCTGCACTACGACCTCGTCGTCGAGAAACTCCACGGATGCCGCGCCGGCGAGCACCACGAACAGCTCCGCACCCTCCACGTCGGTCATCGCGCCGGGGGTCATCTCCCAGACTCCGAACTCGTTGCCGTCGAACTCGCCGAGCACGACGGTTCCGGCGAAGGGGTCGCCGTCGAGCACCTGCTCGGTGGGCACGGGCTCGAGCGTGACGTCGACCGCGAGCGCGACGACCGGGTCGACCCCGGCGACGGCGGTCACGAGTCGAACCCCAGGCCCGTGGCATCCAGTGTTCTGAGCATCAGATTTCTCTTTCCCTCGTTGTGGTCGGCGCGGTCGAGCGCCCAGCGGGCCGCCTGCACCCCGGCGAATGCGGCCGGTTCGGGCGGGAACGGAGGCGGAACCGTCTTGACCATCTGCAGCTCGGTCCGTTCGGTGGTCAGGCCGCCGAGATGGTCGAGCATGACGTTCGCGGCGAACCGGGTGGCGGCCACTCCGAGCCCGGTGAACCCGGCCGCGTAGGAGACGCGGCCGCGCGCCGCCCGCCCGAAGAACGCGGAGAACCGGGTGGAGGTGTCGATCACCCCGCCCCATCGGTGGCTGAAGCGCACGCCCTCGAGCTGCGGGAAGGTCGCGAAGAAATGGCGGGCCAGCTTCTCGAAGCTCTCCGTGCGGTCGTCGTACTCGGGGCGGATGTGGCCGCCGTAGTGGTAGACGGCGTCGTAGCCGCCCCAGAGGATGCGGTTGTCGGCGCTCAGCCGGTAGTAGTGGAACTGGTTGGCGAGATCGGCCAGACCCTGCCGGTTCGACCAGCCGATGCTGGCGAGCTGCTCGTCGGTGAGCGGCTCGGTCATCAACACGTAGTCGTACACGGGCACGGTGTGCAGCCGGTAGCGGCCGAGCAGCGACGGGAAGGCGTTGGTGGCGAGCGCCACCCGGGCGGCGACGGCCGAGCCGTTCCTCGTCTCGACGACCACGGCATCCGCGGTCGACCTGGTGTCGAGGCCACGCACGGCAGAGCGTTCGAAGATCTCGACCCCGGCCTCGGCGCACGCCCTGGCGAGCGACGCCACGAGTTTTCCGGGGTGCACGAGGGCGGTGGAGCGCGTGCTCCACAGCCCGGCGAGGTAGGTGGGCGAGTCGACTTCGGCGCGCACGGCGTCGGCGTCGAGAAACACCTCGGTGGTGCCGTTGTGCGCGTCCCGCAGGTCGGCGACCTGGTATTCCTCGACAGCGACCGCGAGGGTTCCGGTGCGCTCGAAATCGCAGTCCCAGCCGGCCGCCGTGACGGTCGCCTCGATCTCGTCGAGGTTCGCAAGCCCCAGTTGCTCGAGCTGGTCGAATTCACGCTTGTAGCGCTTGCGGCCGTTGGCTTCGCCGTGGGTGAGGCTCGCCTCGACGAAACCCCCGTTGCGGCCCGATGCCGCCCACCCCACCGTGCGTCCCTCGAGCACGGCGACGCGGGCGGAGGGGTCGCGCTGTTTGGCGAGGAGGGCCGTCCAGAGCCCGGTGTAGCCGCCCCCGACGACCACCAGGTCGAAGACTTCACGGCCGGTGAAGGCCGGCCATTCCGGTATGTCGAGGCCGTCGAGCCAGAACGGCTGCAGGTCGCTCGCGGAGAGCGCGGAGGCGACCAGCGCGGGGTTGACGTGGGAGCGATCGAACACGGTCTCGGCCATGGGACAACACTAGGCGCGGGCGGCAGAAGTTAGGTCTGGTCAATCTCCTGATGTGGGGGCACACTGGAGTCACGATCTCATTCTCTGTGGAGGCATACGATGCCCAAATCGAACCAGATACCCGAGTTCCTGCCCGTGCTCTCCGTCGGCAGACATCGTTCGCCCAAACGCGGCGCCTGCTTTATGGAGTACGCCTCCCACCTGGCCGGTGAGCGGTGGAGCGACCACCCGACGTGCACCCATGCCGCCGTCGCCGCGCTCGCCAGGGCCGTCAACGACTGCACGAGCGACGACGCTCGCGGCAGGCTCGTTCCGCTCATCCCCTCGGTGATCGGTCTGCACGGTCCAGACGAGCGTGTGCGCCTCATCGTGAGTGTGCGCGCCTCGGCGGCCGCCCTGCCCGTGGCGAGCGAGTCCCGGCAGCGGGCGATCTCGGTGGGGCTGGCGCACTGCGAGGCCCTGCTCGAGAATCAGCACGACGAGATGTCCGAGCACCTGCGCTCGATCATCCGTGGCGCGTTCGAGCAGGCTCCGAGCGCCGAGAAGTGGGCGCGGGCGTTTCTCGCCTCGGTGGGGACCACCAAGTCGCGGCTCGACTCGTGGACCGTCGACAAGATGGTGGCACTGTCGATCATCGGCATGGCGGAGGCCTGCATCAGCGACGCGGACGACCGGCTCTACCGGCTGCTCGACTCGACGATCGACGACTGCGTGCGTGACGCCGCCGTCCTGGCGCCGAAGCGCAACCGGGTGCTGGTGCGCACCTACGAGAAGGTCTAGCCGAATTCGGGGCCGCGGGTGCGCGAGCGCTTGATCTCGAAGAAACCGTCGTAGGCGGCGACGGCGACAACGCCGTCCCAGAGCGATGCGGCCTGCTCGCCCTTCGGCGCGGGCGAGATGACCGGGCCGAAGAAGGCCGTGCCGTTCACCGCGATCACCGGTGTTCCCACGTCTTGGCCCACGCGCCCGATGCCGTCGGCGTGGCTCGCGCGCATCGGGGCGTCGAACTCGTCGGTGTCGGCGTGTGCCGCGAGCTCGGCGGGAAGGCCGAGTTCGGCGAGCGCCTCGGCCATGACCGTGTCGACGTCGGTGCTCGCACCGAGGTGGATGCGGGTGCCGAGGGCGTCGTAGAGGGGTTTGACCTGCTCGGCGCCGTGCAGTTCGGCGACCGCGGTGACGAGACGGGTGTAGCGCAGCGCGCGCGGCAGGAACGCGGCGTAGTGGTCGCTGAGGTCGGTGTTGTTCTCGTTGAGCACGGCGAGGCTCATCACGTGCCACGTGACGTCGAGGTCGCGCAGCGTCGCCACCTCGTCGACCCAGCGGCTGGTCATCCACGCCCACGGGCAGCTCGGGTCAAACCAGAAATCGACGGGGGTGCGAGTGGAGTCAGCCATGCCGCCAAGCCTAAGCTGGGAACCGCGGCCACGAGCCGCGCCCAGAGAACTACAAAGGAGTGCCGCGTGCCAGGAGAGAACCTCACCAGAGTCGAAGCCCAGGAGCGAAAGGCGACCGTAGACGTACAGAGCTACACCGTCTCCCTCGACCTGACCACGGGAGACGAAGTCTTCCTCTCGACGACCGAGGTGAACTTCACGGCGCAGGCCGGAGCATCCACCTTCATCGACCATCTCTCCCGCACCGTGCACTCGGTCACCCTCAACGGGGCGGCGCTTGACCCGGCCGTGGTGAACGACGGTGTGCGCATCCAGCTCGACGGACTCGCCGAGTCGAACGTGCTGGTCGTCGTCTCCGACGCCGAGTACACGAACTCGGGAGAGGGCCTGCACCGCTTCGTCGACCCCGTCGACGGCGAGGTCTACCTCTACTCGCAGTTCGAGGTGCCCGACAGCCGTCGCGTCTTCGCCGTATTCGAGCAGCCCGACCTGAAGGCCACGTTCCAGTTCACCGTGATCGCGCCCAGCGCGTGGGCCGTTGTCAGCAACTCGCCGACACCGACGCCGGAACAGCTGCCCGGCACCGCGAACTCGGTGTGGAGCTTCTCCCCCACCCCCGTGCTCTCGAGCTATGTCACCGCCCTCGTCGCCGGCCCCTACGACGTGATCACGTCGGAGCTCACGAGCCGCGACGGCCGCGTCATCCCTCTCGGCATCTACGCCCGCAAGTCGCTCTTCGAGTTTCTCGACGCCGACTACATCTTCGACAAGACCCGCCAGGGCTTCACCTACTTCGAGGAGAAGTTCGACTACGCGTACCCGTTCGAGAAGTACGACCAGCTCTTTGTGCCCGAATTCAACGCCGGCGCCATGGAGAACGCGGGAGCGGTCACGTTCACCGAGACCTACGTCTTCCGCTCGAAGGTGACCGAGGCCGTCAAGGAACGCCGGGTCATCACGATCCTGCACGAGCTCGCCCACATGTGGTTCGGCGACCTCGTGACGATGAAGTGGTGGAACGACCTCTGGCTCAACGAGTCGTTCGCCGAGTGGGCGTCGACCATGGCCGCCGCCGAGGCGACCGAGTGGACCGAGGCGTGGACCACCTTCCAGGCGATGGAGAAGAGCTGGGCCTACCGGCAGGACCAGCTGCCCTCGACGCACCCCGTCGTCGCGACGATCAACGACCTCGAAGACGTTCAGGTGAACTTCGACGGCATCACCTACGCCAAGGGCGGATCGGTGCTCAAGCAGCTCGTCGCGTGGGTGGGCATCGACGCGTTCTTCGCCGGCGTCGCCGCGTACTTCAAGAAGAACGCCTACGGCAACACCGAGCTCACCGACCTGTTGAGCGAGCTCGAGGTCACGAGCGGCCGCGACCTCAGCGGCTGGTCGGCACTCTGGCTGGAGACGGCCGGCGTCAACACGCTGCGCCCCGAGTTCGAGTCGACCCACGACCGCACGATCACGTCGTTCTCGGTGCTGCAGACGGCCGAGATCGACTACCCGACGATCCGCCCTCACCGCCTCGCGATCGGCTTCTACAACCTCGAAGACAAGAAGCTCGTTCGCACCGAGCGGTTCGAGATCGACGTCAACGGGGAGAAGACGGATGTCGCGGCGATCGTCGGACGCCGCAAGCCCGACCTGCTCCTCATCAACGACGACGACCTCGCCTACGCGAAGGTACGCCTCGACGAGGACTCGCTCGCCGTCGCGATCGAGCACCTCGCCGACATCGAGAACCCCCTCGCCCGCGCAATCGTCTGGGGCTCGGTCTGGGATTCGACGCGTGACGGAGAGACCGCGGCGAGCGACTACGTGCGCCTCGTACTCGGCAACATCGCGACCGAGACCGAGTCCACCACCATCCGCACGACCCTCAGCCAGCTCACGACGACGGCGCGCATCTACGTCGAGCCGTCGAAGCGCGCCGAGACCGTCGAGCTCGTGGGCGACGCCCTCTGGGAGCTCGCGAAGGACGCCGAGGAGGGCTCGGACGCACAGTTCCAGTTCGTCAAGTTCTTCGCGAACATCGCGTCGACCCCGGCTCACGTCGAGACCCTGGCCGGCCTGCGCGACGGGTCGATCACCCTGGGCTCGCTCGAGATCGACACCGACCTCGCGTGGGAGATCCTCGAGGGGCTCGCGGTCAACGGCGCTGTCGGCACCGCCGAGATCGATGCCGCCCTCGCCGCCGACAACACGTCGAACGGCCAGCAGGCGGCGGCGCGCACCCGCGCGGCGCTCCCCACGGCCGAGGCGAAGCGCGCCGCATTCGACTCGCTCGTCGAGAGCGACGAACTGCCGAACGCGATCGTGCGCCAGACCGCCGTCGGCTTCCAGCACGTGAACGACCCGGCGTCGCTCGCGACCCTCGTCGACGCCTACTTCGGCATGCTGACGCGCGTGTGGAAAGACCGCTCGCACTCGATCGCCGAGACGCTCGTGGTGGGGCTCTACCCGACCGCTCTCGCCTCGACGGAGCTCGTGGCGGCGACCCAGTCGTGGCTCGCGCAAAACCCGGAGACCCCGGCGCTGCGCCGCCTGGTCACCGAGAACCTCGCGGGTGTCGAGCGCGCACTGGTCGTGCAGGCGCGCGACGCGAAGTAGCGCTCTCCGCCATCCGCCCGTCGCGAACGGCCCCCGCCCCTCGGAGGCGGGGGCCGTTCCACTCGGGGGTGATTTGGAAATTCAGGAGTTAGCCGGCCGGCCCCGCGACCGAACCGCGGGATCCCGTGGGAGTCGCCCCGCGGCATCCGCCTAACTCCTGAATTTCCGAAACCCGTGCGAATACGGCGGGATGCTCGACGCTCAGCCGACGGGCTCGGCCCAGCGCACGGGCACGGGCATCCGGCGCTGCTCCGCGGCCACGGGGGTGCGGCGGCCGATGCGCGCGAGCAGCTGCTGCATGGCGACCTGCCCGAGCTCGTCGCCGTCGACGTCGATCGCGGGCACTCCGGTGAAACCGAGGGCGTCGACGACCATGCGCTCCGAGCTGACGGTGATGGCGGGCGACTCGACGCCGCCCGCCCGCAGCGCGAACATCACGCCGAGACCGATCGCGGTGGCGTAGGGCACGACCGCGGTCGACCGCTCGGCGATGACGGCGTCGGCCGCGGCGACTCCCGCCGCGAACGTCGCGGGAAACGGCCCCAGCACGGTGAGCTCTGCGCGTCCGCTCGCCGCGGCCGTGACGGCAGCCGTGCGCTGGCCGTTCTGCCACGAGCCATCCGGACCGCCGATGTAGGCGATGCGGCTGTGGCCCTCTTCGATGAAGCGGCTCACGAGCCCGCCGAACGCCGTGGCGGTGTCGGCGACCACGGAGGTCAGTCCGTCGATCTCACGGTCGATGAGCACGGTCGGCTTGTACGCCGCCGCCGCGCGCACCACGTCGTCGTCGCCGCGCGGGGCCACGACGATGAAGCCGTCGACCTGGGCCGACAGCCGTTGGAACGCGACGAGCTCGTCGACCGAGGAGAGCGGATGAACCGCGACTGTCAGTTGCAGTCCCGCCTCCTCGGCGCGGGCCTGGGCGCCGGCGATGATCGGCGTGAAGAAGCTGTTCTCGAGCGTCGGCACAACGAGGGCGACGATTCCGCTCTTGCCGCTGGCGAGTTCGCGGGCGGCACGGTTGGGCACGAAGCCGAGCTCGTGGGCCGCGGCGAGAACGCGCGCGGTCGTCTCGGGCGCGACGAGCTCGGGGCGGCTCAGCGCGCGTGAGGCGGTCGCCTTCGACACTGCGGCGCGGGCGGCCACGTCGGCCAGAGTGGACACGGCTCTCCTTCGATAGATCCTCACCCTAGAGGCACCGGGGCGTGGGGCGGGCGCACCCCGCCGTTTCTTGTAACACGTTGTTTACACGGCTGGGCCGTGTGCCGCTCTCGCGACCTCTAGGCTAAATGTAACCGGTTGCACAACCGATTACATCCCCGCCCCAGACTCCGGTGGGTTCCCCGTCTCGAATCCAACCGGAGGTACGACAGTGAAATCCCGTACTGCCGCACTGCTGCTCCTGCCGGGGCTGGTGCTGCTCGTCGTCGGATTCCTCATCCCGTCGCTGATCATGCTGGTCTCCCCGCCCGGGGTCGAACCCGCGCAGATCTTCGTGCGCTTCGGCGAGATGCTCACCGACCCCTACGACCTGCGCATCATCGGCCGCACCGTGGGCATCGGCCTCGTCGTCACCGTCATCTGCGTCTCGCTCGGCTTCCCCATCGCCTACCTGCTCGCCCGGTCGACGTCGCGCTGGTCGGGTGTGCTGCTCGCGCTCGCGATCTTCCCCCTGCTTCTCAGCAACGTCGTGCGCACCTTCGGATGGCTCGTTGTGCTCGGCTCGAACGGCGCGATCGGGCAGGCGCTCGTCGGTCTCGGCCTCGTCGACAAGGCGCCCCAGCTGCTCTACACCGAGCTCGCGATCGTGCTCGGCCTCACCCAGCTCTTCCTGCCGCTCGCGATCATCTCGTGCTACTCCGCCGTCGCGCAGGTCGATGCGGGTCTGGATGACGCGGCCAGGGGCCTCGGCGCCAGCCGCACCCGCACGTTCTGGAGCATCGTCATCCCGCTGTCGCTGCCCGGGATCGTCGTCGCGGCCACCCTGGTCTTCGCCGGATCCGTCACCGCCTACACGACCCCGTACCTCCTCGGCGGGTCGAGCCAGCGCATGCTCTCGACCCAGCTGTTCTCCTACGCGAGCGTCACGATCGACTGGGCGTCGGCATCCGCCACCGCCCTGATCATGACGATCCTCGTCTTCCTCGTGTCGGGGCTCTCCTCGCTCGTCGGCCGGAGAGGGGCCATCTCATGAAGGTCCGCCGCCCGGTAGCGAGCGCGCTCGCGGTCGCCGGCTACATCGTGATGATCGTGCCGATCCTGTTCGTCGTCGCGACGGCGTTCACCGGCGGCGAGACGCTGCGCTTCCCGCCCGAGGGCGTCTCGCTGCGCTGGTTCGAGGCCGCGCTGGCGTACGAGCCGTTCATCGGGGCGCTCGTCTCCAGCCTCCAGCTGGCCGTGCTCGCCACGATCATCGCGCTGCTCGTCGGTGTGCCGGTGACCCTCGCGATCCACCGCGGGCACATCCCCGGCAAGGGCCTCGTCGAGGGCCTGTTTCTCTCCCCGCTCATCGTGCCCGAGCTCGTGGTCGGCCTCGCCCTCTACCAGCAGCTCATGATCGGCCTGCGGCTCGACAACTTCGAGACGCTGCTCATCGGCCACACCGTGCTGATGCTGCCCTACGCGGTGCGCGTGACGGGGGCGTCGCTCGCCCTCGCCGACCCCGCGCTCGAGGAGGCGGCCCGCGGGCTCGGCGCCTCGCCGCTGCGCGCGTTCTTCACCGTCACCCTCCCGCTGCTGCGCCCCGGAATCTTCTCGGCCGCGCTACTCAGCTTCGTCACGTCGTTCAACAACGTGCCGCTGTCGCTCCTGCTGCAGAGCAGGGACTTCCGCACCCTCCCCGTCACGATGCTCGACTACGTGCAGCAGAGCTACGACCCCATGGTCGCGGCGATGGCCACCCTCATCCTCGCGGGCACCATCGTCGTCGCCGTCATCGCCGAACGAACAGTCGGCTTCGCCAAGATCTTCGGAGGAATCAACCGATGAGCATTGCAGCAGAATTCTCGAAGGTCAGCCAGGTGTTCGGCGACTTCACCGCCGTCGACTCGATCGACCTCGCCATCACCGAGGGAAAGCTCACCACGCTGCTCGGCCCGAGCGGCTGCGGCAAGACCACGAGCCTGCGGATGCTCGCCGGCTACTCCGCTCCGAGCTCCGGCACGATCACCATCGCGGGCGTCGACAGCACCCGCACGCCGCCCGAGAAGCGCGGGCTCGGCATGGTGTTCCAGTCGTACGCGCTCTTCCCGCACATGAGCGTGGCCGAGAACGTCGGCTACGGGCTCAAACTGCGTCGTGTGCCCGCCGCCGAACGGCAGAAGACCGTGATGGAGACCCTCGACCTCGTCGGACTCGCCCACCTCGCGGGCAGCAAGCCGAAGAAGCTCTCCGGCGGCCAGCAGCAGCGCGTCGCGCTCGCCCGCGCCATCGCGATCAAGCCCAAACTGCTGCTGCTCGACGAGCCGCTCTCCAACCTCGACGCCCGGCTGCGCGTGCAGATGCGTGCCGAGATCCGCCGCATCCAGTCGGAGACCGGCCTCACCGTCGTGCTCGTCACCCACGACCAGGACGAGGCGCTCGAGATGAGCGACGACATGGTGCTCATGCGCGCAGGCCGCATCATGCAGCAGGGCTCGCCGCAAGACGTCTTCCGCAACCCGGCAGGCCGCTTCGTCGCCGACTTCCTCGGCTACGAGAACTTCGTCACGACCGCCGACGGCCACGTCCTCGCGATCCGCCCCGAACACCTCGAGGTGTCTGCGCAGGCCGCGTCGGGCAGCACCGACGGCCTCCGCCTGACCGGAACGATCACGGATGTCGCCTTCCGCGGCGTCGATCTGCTCGTCACCGTCGACGCGGTGGACGCCTCCGGCGCGTCCGTGCGTCTGCTCTCCGACGTGCGCAGCACGGGGTCGGACACACTCGCGATCGGCGACCAGATCACCGTCAGCGCGGCACCCGGCCGCCTCGTCGCCCTCGCCGACTAGCCGCACCCGCCCCACCAGCCGCACCACCCTCCGGTCCTTACGGCCTACAGAAAAGGAAACCGTTCCATGCACAGCACCGCACGCAAGCGCTCCATCGCCCTCGCGGCCGCCTTCGCCGCCAGCGCGCTCGTTCTCGCCGGCTGCTCGTCGGCCGCCGACGACTCGGGCGACACCGACTCGAAGAGCATCGTCGTGAGCACGTTCCCGTTCGGCGTCGAGGAGTTCCAGGAGGCCATCTTCGATCCCTTCACCGAGGCCACCGGCATCGAGGTCATCGTCGAGACCGGCTCGAACGCCGACCGCCTCTCGAAGCTGCAGCTCGCCGACGGCGACCCCCGCATCGACGTCATGCTGATCTCCGACTACTACGCGGCCCTCGGCCAGGAAGACGACCTCTTCCAGGAGTTCGACGCCAGCGACGTGCCGAACCTCGAGAACATCGCCGACTTCGCCGTCGAAGACGCCTACGTCGGACCCGCCTACAGCTACCAGCTCAACGGGACGCTCTACAACACCGACGAGCTCACCGCCGACGAGGCATCCGACTGGGAGCTCTACGCCAACCCCGACTACGCGGGCCGCCTCGCACTGCCCGACATCTCGGTGACCGCCGGCCAGCTCGCCGTCTCCGGCGTCGGCGCGGTCTACGGCGACGGCCCCTACGACATCGACACCGCCCTGTCGACGATGGCCGACTGGGCTCCCGGCATCCTGCAGTTCTACAGCTCGTCGACCGAGGTCACCAACCTGCTGACGCAGGGCGAGATCATCGCCGCCGACGCGCTCAGCGGATTCGCCACGACGCTCGTCGCATCGGGCGAGCCCGTCGCCTGGACCGCGCCCGCCGAGGGCCGCTACATGGCCACCAACCGCGCGATGATCCCGACCGGTGCCGAGAACGTCGCGGGCGCCTACGAGTTCATCGACTACCTCCTCTCGGCCGAGGCGCAGACCGCGTCTGCCGCGATCGTCGGCGACCTGCCCGTGAACCTCGAGGCCACCGTGCCCTCGAGCATCGTCGACGTCGTGGGCGACATCGCCCTCGACCCGATCGCCGCCGACTACGAGACCCTCGACCCGACCGAGCTCGTCTCGACCCGCGCCGAGTGGGTCGACCGCTTCGCCCGCGAGGTCACCGCAAACTGATCCGGCCCGCGCCCGTTCCCCGTTCGGGCGGGGAACGGGCGCACTCTCCGCCGTCCACGCGACACCTCACGAAAAAGATCCACCCATGAACACCACCCCACAGCTTCCCGGCGACTATCTCGACCGGATGCCCAAGACCGACCTGCACTGCCACCTCATCGGCACGGTGCGGGCGTCGACGTTCGCCGAGCTGGCGCGCCGCGAGAAGCTCGCGCTGCCCGACGAGCCCGAGCGCATCTTCGCCGACATCAACTCGCTGCCGCCCGACCCCGAGCTGTACCGCAACACCCGTGTGCCCGTGCCGCAGGGTCGCAGCGCGGGCGAGCCCGAGGTCTCGTACTCGCTGTTCCAGGCCTCGCGCTGGGTCACCGAGGTGCTGCGCGACGCCGACGACCTCACCCGCATCGTCTACGAGGCGTTCCAGGATGCCTCGGCCTCCAGTTCTACCCGACACCTCGAGTTGTTCTTCGACGAGGTTCCCCCGCATCTCGCGGGACTCGGCTACCGCGGATCCGTCGAGGCCTACGCCGAGGGCATCCGCATGGCGGAGCGCGACTTCGGCATGACCGGCCGGATGATCCAGGGGATCGACCGCAGCCAGACCGGCGAGCACGCCCTCGAGGTCGTGCGCCAGGTGGTCGACAACCCGCACGAGTACGTCGCCGGCATCGGCCTCGACAACCTGGAGACCGCCGGGCCGCCCGAGCGCTTCGCCGACGCCTACCGGCTCGCGGGCGACGCCGGTCTCGGCCGCACGGCCCACTCGTCGGAGCACTCCCCGACCGCGGTGAACACGATCACCTGCCTCGACCTGCTCGGCTGCGACCGCATCGACCACGGCTACTACGTGCTCGAAGACGACGCGGTCGTCGAACGGATGCGCGAGCAGCAGGTCGCCTTCACCGTCGTGTCGACCACCTCGCGTCGCTCGTGGCGTCCGTGGCGCCGCGCGTCGATCGCCGCAATGCTCGAGGCCGGCCTCAACGTGATCCCCGCCTCCGACGACCCGGGCATGTTCCCGACGACGCTCGCGCAGGAATACCGCATCGTCTCCGAGCAGATCGGCGCGACCGCCGACCAGGTGCGCGCGATGTCGCTCGCCGGCGTCGCCGCGTCGTGGCTGCCCGCCGCCGAGAAGACCGCCCTCGCCGCCTCGTTCAGCGCCGAGTTCGCCGCCCTCGACCGTGAGTTCGGCATCGACAACTAGCACGCGAGTTTCGGAAATTCAGGAGTTGGCAACCCGGCCGGCCGACGCACCCGCGCGTTCTCGCGGGGGCCGGCCACGGGCATCCGCCTAACTCCTGAATTTCCGAATCTGCACACGTAGTACCTCGGTACGACGGGCCGCGGGGAAGATCCGTCTGCCGCCCGATACTGACGAATCCACGAGTCTCTAGGCTGGGACCATGATTCAGGCAGAAGGACTCACCAAGCGTTACGGCGACAAGACAGCCGTCAACGACATCAGCTTCACCGTCAAGCCGGGCATGGTCACCGGCTTCCTCGGCCCGAACGGCGCCGGCAAGTCCACCACGATGCGCATGATCGTCGGGCTCGACCGCCCGAGCGAGGGCAGCGTCATCGTCAACGGCAAGCCCTACGCAGCCCACACCGCGCCGCTGCGCGAGGTCGGCGCCCTGCTCGACGCGAAGGCCATCCACACCGGCCGCAGCGCCTACAACCACCTGCTCGCCATGGGCGCCACCCACGGCATCGGCAAGGCCCGCGTCAACGAGGTCATCGGCCTCACCGGCCTCGAGTCGGTCGCCGGCAAGCGCGTCGGCGGGTTCTCGCTCGGCATGGGCCAGCGCCTCGGCATCGCCGCCGCGCTGCTCGGCGACCCGGCGACGCTCATCCTCGACGAGCCGGTCAACGGCCTCGACCCCGAGGGCGTCATGTGGGTGCGCCAGCTCGCCCGTCACCTGGCCGGCGAGGGACGCACCATCTTCCTCTCCAGCCACCTGATGAGCGAGATGGCGCTCACCGCCGACCACCTCATCGTGCTCGGACGCGGCAAGATCATTGCGGATGCGCCCGTCGCCGAAATCCTCGCGACCTCCACGCGCACGGCAGTGAAGCTGCGCAGCCCCCGCGCCGACCAGCTCGCACAGCTGCTGCAAGGCGCCGACGTCACCATCACCACCACCGAGCACGACGCCCTCACCATCACCGGCCTCACCGCGCCCGTGATCGGCGAGGCCGCGGCCCAGGCCGGAATCCCCCTGCACGAACTCACCCCGGTGGGAGCGTCGCTCGAAGAGGCCTACATGGAGCTCACGCAAGACGACGTCGAGTACCACGCGGGCACCACCGCCACGATCACGGAAGAGGCCGCCCGATGAGCGCCACCGCCATTGCCACCCGTCCCGCCGCCCGCCTGTCGGCGCCCGGCATCGTGCGTTCCGAGTGGATCAAGCTGCGCAGCGTGCGCTCGACCGTGTGGTCGTACGCGATCATCGTCGTGGTCTCGCTCGGCATGGCCGCGCTGATGGCGTCGACGATCAGTTTCGTCGGCGAGATCCCCGCCGAGGCGCACGGTTCGTACGTCGTTCAGGCCTCGACCTTCGGCATCTTCTTCGGCCAGCTCATCGTCGGTGTTCTCGGTGTGCTCGTCATCAGCGGCGAGTACTCCACGGGCATGATCCGGTCGACCCTGACCGCCGTGCCGAAGCGCCTCCCCGCTTTGGCAGCGAAGGCACTCGTGCTCTTCCTCACCACGCTCGTCGTGGGCCTGGTCAGCGTGTTCGGGTCGTTCGCGATCGCCGCGCCGATCCTGGCCGGCGAGGGCATCCAGCCCGACCTCTCCGACGGAATCGTGGTGCGCGACCTCGCCCTCTCCGCGCTCTACCTGGCCCTCGTCGCCGTGTTCTCGCTCGGCGTCGGAACGATCCTGCGCAGCAGCGCGGGAGGCATCGCCGCCGCGCTCGGCACGATCCTGCTGCTTCCGACCGTGTTCCAGGTCATCGCCGGACTCACCCAGGCCGAGTGGGCGTCGAACATCATGCCGTACCTGCTCTCGAACGCGGGCATGGGCATGTTCAGCGAGAGCATGGACGGCACCGGCCTCGAGCAGTGGCAGAGCCTGCTCGTCGTTCTCGCCTGGGCCGCCGTGAGCCTCGTCGGCGGCGCGCTGCTGCTCAAGCGTCGGGACGCGTAGAGTCCACTAAATGACAGCTCGGCCAGACTCCCTCGATCGGAACGTCGTTCCGGTCGAGGGAGATCTGCGTCTGCCCAAGCCTCCCGGGGTCATCCGCCAGTTCTGGTACCGGCACCCGCGGTTGACCGACGCGCTGATCGCCGCGGGCTTTATGGTGCCGGCGGTCGTGCTCAGCCTCATCGTGTCCTTCGCCGACAGCGGGCTCAATTCCGAGCTGGTGCCGTTCGGTATCGCCGTCTGGGTGCTCGGCGGGCTCAGCCTGCTCTATCGCCGCAGCCGGCCGTGGACGGTTCTCGTGGTCTCGTGGGTGGTCTCGCTGCTCAGCGCACCGGTGTGGAACACCGTCGACGTGACGCTCATCGCGCTCGCGCTCTACGCCCTCGCCGTCTACCACTCCGTGCGCGCCGCGTGGATCGGGTTCGCCGGGTCGGTCGTCGTCTCCTCGGCCTCCAGCATGGTCGTCGCGGCGACCGCGAGCGACCCGAACGCCATGGCCACCGCCGGCAACCTCAGCCTGAGCATCTTCCTGCTCATCGTGGTTCTCGTCGCCATCAACATCGGCAACCGCCGCCGCTACGTGGTGGCGCTCCTCGACCGGGCGGCCCAGCTCGCCCGTGAGCGCGACCAGCAGGCCAGGCTCGCGGCGGCAGACGAGCGCGCCCGCATCGCCCGCGAGATGCACGACATCGTCTCCCACGGCCTCACCGTCATGGTGACCCTCGCCGAGGGCTCGGCCGCGACGACCAGCGCGAACCCGGCCCGCGCATCCGAGGCGATGCGCCAGGTCGCCGAGACCGGGCGCCAGGCCCTCACCGACATGCGTCGCATGCTGGGGCTGCTCGACGACGGCCTCCCCGGCGAGCTCGGACCACAACCGCGCATCGCCGACCTCGCCGACCTCGTCGAACGCTTCCGCAGCGCGGGGCTCAGCGTGCGCTTCAGCTCCGACGGCACCCCGCCCGACGACCCCGCCGAGCAGCTCACCGTCTACCGTCTGGTGCAGGAGTCGCTCACCAACGTGCTGCGCCACTCGGCGATCCCGGCGGTCGCGAATGTCTCCGTGCACTACGGGCACGCCGAGGTGACCGTGGCTGTCACCAACGACGGGCCCGTCGTCGCGACGCCCGCGCCGGGCAGCGGCCGCGGCACGGTCGGCATGCGCGAACGGGTGGCCCTCTACGGCGGCACGATCGAGTCCGGCCCCCGCCCCGGCGGCGGATGGTCGGTCGTCGCCACCCTCGAACACGACTCCCCCGCGACCACAGAGAGAGACCAGACACAATGACGGATGCCCCGGCAGAACCGACCACAGACATCCGTCTGCTGCTCGTCGACGACCAGGCCCTCGTGCGCATGGGCTTTCGTATGCTCCTGGAGGCCGAACCGGGCATCCGCGTCGTCGGCGAGGCCTCGAACGGCACCGATGCGGTGCGCATCGCCGCCGAGCTGCGCCCCGACGTCGTGCTGATGGACGTGCGCATGCCGGGGCTCGACGGCATCAACACGACCCGGGCCCTGCTCGAGCGGTCGCCCGGGTCGCGCGTGATCATCCTCACGACCTTCGACCTCGACGAGTACGCGTTCGGCGGCCTCCGGGCCGGGGCGAGCGGATTTCTCGTAAAAGACACCCGTCCGGAAGAACTGCTCGCCGCCGTGCGCACGGTCGCGGGCGGCGAGGCGGTGATCTCGGGCCGGGTGACCCGGCGCATGCTCGAGCTGTTCGGCGACCGGCTACCGGCGACGGATGCCCCGGGCGAGAACACCCTCGCGACGCTCACGCCCCGCGAGCGGGAGATCCTCACCGCGATCGGCGAGGGGCTCTCGAACGGGGAGATCGCCGAGCGTTTTGTGGTCGCCGAGTCGACGGTGAAGACCCATGTCGGGCGGGTGCTGCAGAAGCTCGATCTGCGCGACCGCGTTCAGGCCGTGATCTTCGCCTACGAATACGGCCTCGTCGGCTGACCCGGCCGCTGTCAGGGGCACGCGAATAGACTGGGGGCAATATGCTTCCGACTCAGACAACTCCCGATCCCGCGCCGGTGCCCGGCATCGACTGGGCCGGCACGTGGGCCAACATCTCCGCCTTCTACGAGGCCACCCCGCCCGTGAAGGTCGTCGTGATCATCGTGGTGGCCGTCGTTCTCCGCCTCGTGCTGCAGCTCGTGATCAACCGGCTCGTCGACCGGGTCGTGCTCGGCGTCAAGAAGAAGCAGAAGGTCGACGACACCCAGGCCCTGTTCGCATCGCCACTCGCCGCCGCGCGCGTCGTCCAGCGCACCCGCACTCTCGGCAGTGTGCTCAACAACGTCGTCACCGCGGTCATCGTCACGTTGGCGCTGCTGCTCGTCATCGTCGCCCTGTTTCCCGACATCATCGGGGCGTTCTCGCTCATCACCGCCGCGCTCGGCGCCGGCCTCGGCTTCGGCGCACAGAACATCGTGAAAGACGTGCTCAGCGGGCTGTTCATGGTCGCGGAAGACCAGCTCGGAGTCGGCGACGTCGTCGACCTGGGGCCAGCGACCGGTGTCGTCGAAGACGTCGGCATCCGCATCACCAAGGTGCGCGACGTCAACGGCACGCTCTGGTTCGTGCGCAACGGCGAGATCCTCCGGGTGGGCAACATGTCGCAGGGCTGGGCGCGGGTCATCATCGACCTCGCGGTGCCCTACGACGCCGACATCGACGCCGTTCAGTCGAAGATGCTCGAGACCGGCAACGCCCTCGCGACCGATCCCAAGTGGCGCTCGCGCATGCTCGAGAAGCCCGAGATCTGGGGAATCGAATCGGTGGCCGCTGAGGCGATCGTGGTGCGGCTCGTTGTGAAGACCCGCTCGGCGGCGAAAGACGACGTGGCCCGCGAGCTGCGCAGCCGTCTCAAGTACGCGCTCGACGAGATGGACGTGAAGATGCCCGCCCTCAACTCGATCACCCTGAGCGGTTTCGAGGGGGCGACGAGCGTCAAGGGCGCCCGGCCTCCGCGCACCAAGCCGGTCACGGTGCAGCCCACCGCCGCGAAGCCGGCGGCGAAGACCCCCCGCGCGAAACGCGACACGATCACCACGACCGGTCCGGAAGACCCCCGCGGGTTCACCCCCGACAAACCGAAGACTCGAGGACCCAAGAATGAGTGAGCCGAACCCCGTCACACTGCGCCTGAGCAAGTCGGGCGAATCGGTGCAGGGCAACTTCTGGGAGCAGGTCGGCGGGCGACCCACCTTCGAACGACTCGTGCGCCGATTCTACGAGGGTGTGGCTACCGATCCGGTGCTGCTGCCGATGTATCCCGAGGCCGACCTCGAGGGCGCCATCCAGCGCCTCACCGGTTTTCTCGAACAGTACTGGGGCGGGCCGGGAACCTACTCCGAGGAGCGCGGCCACCCGCGCCTGCGCCAGCGCCACATGCCGTTCAAGGTCAACCCGGATGCGCGCGACCGCTGGCTGTTGCACATGCGCGAAGCAGTCGACTCGCTCGAGCTGTCGCCGCTGCACGACGCCACCCTGTGGGCGTACCTCGAGCGTGCCGCGCACGCGATGGTCAACACGTTCGACGAGTGACGCGTCGTCCCTGAGCCTGAGACCGGTCCCTGAGCTTGTCGAAGGGCGCGCTTCGACAAGCTCAGCGACCGTTTGCCGCTAGGCGGCCGAGAGGCCCTCGGCGAGCGGGGTCGTCGCACGGCCGATGAGGCGCGCGAGCTCGCCGTTCGACTCCGCGAGCAACCCGTCGCGGATGTTGCCGTCGAGCGCGACGACGAATCCGACGGTGCCCGCGTCGAGCCCGAACGAGGCGAGCAGCGCCGCGTGCTCGTCGGGGGTCAGACGCGAGTACTCCACGTCGCGTCCCACGATCCCCGCGATGGCGGCCGCGAGGTCGTCGAAGTTCCAGGCGACGTCGCCCGAGAGTTCGTAGACCGCGCCGACATGGCCGTCGCCGACCAGCACCACGGCCGCGGCATCCGCGTAGTCCTTGCGGCTCGCGCTCGCCACGCGGCCGTCGCCGACGCTCGCGACGATCGACCCGCTCGCGCGCGCCTTCTCGATCTCGCCGGCATAGTTCTCGGTGTACCAGCCGTTGCGCAGGATCGTGAAGGGGACGCCGGATGCGACCAGGGTCTCCTCCGTGGCCTTGTGCTCGGGGGCGAGTACGAGCGGGGAGGTCGTGGCCTTCGGGGCGCTCGTGTAGACGATGCGGGCGACTCCGGCCTCCTTCGCGGCGGCGATCACCGTGGCGTGCTGGGCCGCGCGCTGGCCGACCTCGCTGCCGGAGACGAGCAGCAGCGTGTCGCCCGCCGACACGGCTGCGGCCACGGTCTCCGGCTTCGTGTAGTCGAGTTCGGCCGTACGCACGCCGAGTGCTTCGAGAGCCGCGAGCTTGTCGAGCCGGCGCCCGGTGGCGACGATGTCTGCGGGCGCGGTGCCGCGGGCGATGAGGGATTCGACGACGAGGCGTCCGAGCTGTCCGGTTGCCCCGGTGATGACGAGAGACATGGTGTCCTTTCGGTTGGTGTACTGAAGCGAACCGACGGGAGGCCGCGTTACTTCCCCAGCGCTGGTACCCACTTTTAGGTAAGCTACCTACATGAAGGTAAGCAGCCAGTCCCCGCTCACCGTCGAGGCCTTCACCGGCCGCGGCTTCACCGACGGGGTTCTACCCGCCAACTGCCCGACGCGCACCGTGCTCGACCACGTGACGAGCAAGTGGGGCGTGCTCGTGATCATCGCGCTGTCACAGCAGCAGCTGCGCTGGGGCGAGCTGCGGCGCACCATCGAGGGCATCAGCGAGAAGATGCTCGCGTCGACCCTGCGCACCCTGGAGGCCGACGGCCTGGTGCTGCGCGAGGCACAGGCGGTGATCCCGCCGCGCGTCGACTACAGCCTCACCCCGCTCGGCGCCGAGCTCGCCGACCGCATGCTGCCGCTGATGGACTGGATCGCCGACAACGCCGACGGCATCGTTGCGGGAAGATAGCGGGATGACGACCCACACTCCCCTCCCCCACGTCGTCGTCGTCGCGATGGGCGGCACGATCGCCGGCTCCGCGGCCTCGGCGACCGACTCGACCGGATACCGCGCAGGCACCGGCGAGGTCGACGACCTCTTCGCCGCGGTTCCTCAGGCTCGGACCCTCGCGAGGCTCACCGGCGAGCAGTTCGCGAGCATGGACTCGTCCGACCTCACCGACGAGATCCTGCTCGCGCTCGCCCGTCGCGTGGCCGAGCTGCTCGACGATCCCGACATCGGCGGCATCGTCATCACCCACGGAACCGACACGATCGAAGAGTCGGCCTACTTCTTGCACCTCGTTCTCGACTCGGCGAAACCCGTGGTGCTCACGGGGGCGATGCGGCCCGCGACCGCGCTCAGCGCCGACGGGCCGATGAATTTCTTCGGAGCCGTCGCCGTCGCATCCGACCCCCTGTCTGCCGGCCGGGGCGTTCTCGTGGTGATGAACGACGAGATCCACTCGGCGCGCGACGTCACCAAGACCTCGAGCCTGCGTGTTGGCTCGTTCGAGTCGCCGCACGGGCCGCTCGGCACCGTGATCGACGGGCGTCCCCGGTTCTACCGCGCGGTCGCCCGCCCGCACACGAGCGCGACCGAGTTCTCGCTCGCGGGCATCGGCACGCTGCCCACCTCGGGCATCCTGTTCGCCCACTCGGGGCTCGGCGACTGGGTCGCCGCCGCGCTCGACGCCGCCCGCTTCGACGTGATCGTGCACGCGGGCTTCGGCAACGGAACCGTCGCGGCCCGCATCGTCGAACCGCTCGAGGCCGCGCGCCTCGCCGGCGCCGTCGTGGTGCGCGCGACCCGCACCGGCAGCGGCCACGTGACCGCCGCGGGGGCGAGCGGGGAACTCGTCAACGGCTGGATCTCGGTCGACGACCAGAACCCTCAGCGCGCCCGCATTCTGGCCTGCCTCGCGCTCTCTGTGACGCGCGACCACGCCGAGATCCAGCGCATCTTCGACACGTACTGAGGCGCCACGCCGGCGCGACCACGCGAGAGTGCACTTGTGCCCCCTCCCCGGCCGGAAAACGGGCGCACAACTGCACTCTCGGCGCGGGGCGGTCGGGATATGGGGCCCCGGTCAGGGCGGGGGCGCGCCGAGGTCGCGCACCACGCGCCGCGCGTGCCGCACGATGGGCGCGTCGACCATGCGGCCGTCGAGAGTGAAGACGCCGCGGTTGCCCTCCGCCGCCTCGAGCACGCGGCGCGCCCAGTGCGCTTCGGCCTCGGTGGGCGCGTAACACCGGCGGATCGTCTCGACCTGCGAGGGATGGATGCACGCGGTCGCGGCGAAACCGACCGCCGCGGCATCCGTCGCCTCGGCTTCGAGGCCCGCGAGGTCGGCGATGTCCACGTGCACCGCGTCGATCGCGCTCTTCCCCGCCGCGGCCGCCGCGACCAGCACCGTCGACCGCGCGTGCCGGGCGACGTCGCGATAGCCGCCGTCGGGGTTACGGCTCGAGGTGCCGCCGAGCGAGGCGACGAGGTCTTCGGCACCCCACATGAGCCCCACCACGTGGTCGGCCGCCGCGATCTCCGAGGCGTGCACTACGCCCGCCGCGGTCTCGACGAGCGCCAGCAGCGCGTACTTCTCCAGCCCAGACACCTGCTCCGCGTTCTCGACCTTGGCGACCATCACCGTGCGGTACTCGGTGTGCGCGAGGGCCACGATGTCGTCGGCGAAGTACGGCGAGCCCCAGGAGTTCACCCGCACGATCGTGCGCGCGGGGTCGAGCGGGTGCGACAGCAGCGCGTCGCGGGCCGCCGACTTGCGGTCGGGCGCCACGGCGTCTTCGAGGTCGAGGATCACCGCGTCCGCCCGCTCGGCGGCCTTCGCATAGCGGTCGGGGCGGTCGGCCGGGCAGAACAACAACGCCGGCCCCATGGCGAACGCGCCGCTCACGGCCGCGGCTCCAGACACCGGACGAACGCCGGCCCGGCGAACGCGCCGCTCACGGCCGAGCGTCCAGACACCACACGAGCGCCGACCGCGTGGCCGTCGCTACCACCACGTCGTCCTGGTTGCGAGCGGTGTGCTCGAGGGTCACGATTCCCTGGCCCGGGCGCGACTCCGACAGCCGCGCATCGCGCAGGGTCGATTCGGCATACAGTGTGTCGCCCACGAACACCGGTTTCGGAAAGGCGACCTCGCTGAACCCGAGATTGGCGACGATCGTGCCCTGCGTGAGCTGGGCGACGGATGCCCCGACGAGGGTCGACAGGGTGAACATCGAGTTCACGAGACGCTGACCGAACGGCTGGCCGGCCGCCCAGGCGGCGTCGAGATGCAGCGCCTGCGTGTTCATCGTGAGCGTGGTGAAGAGCACGTTGTCGGCCTCCGTGACCGTGCGTCCCGGCCGGTGCAGGTAGCGCACCCCCGGCTCGAACTCCTCGAAGTACAGCCCCCGCTGTTCGATCTCCCTCATGCCGTGAACCCCAGTTCGCGGGCGATGACCATCAGCTGCACCTCGGTCGTGCCCTCGCCGATCTCGAGGATCTTCGAGTCGCGGTAGTGCCGCGCCACCGGGTTCTCGTTCATAAACCCGTAGCCGCCGAAGATCTGCGTGGCGTCGCGGGCGTTGTCCATGGCCGCCTCGCTGCCGATGAGCTTGGCCATGCTCGCCTCCATCTTGAACGGCTGTCCCGCGTCGAGCTTGCGGGCCGCGTCGTACCAGGCGAGGCGGGCGGCGTGCACCCGCGCCTGCATTCGCGCGAGCGTGAAGGCGATGTGCTGGTTCTGCCCGATGGCCCGTCCGAAGACGTTGCGGGAGCCGGCATACCGGATGGCCTCTTCGAGGCAGCCCTGCGCGGCCCCGGTGCAGAGTGCCGCGAATGCCACCCGGCCCTCGTCGAGGGTCTGGATGAAGTTGGCGAACCCGCGGCCGCGCTCACCGAGCATGTTCGCCGCGGGCACCCGCACGTCACGGAGGGTGAGCGGGTGGGTGTCGGAGGTGTGCCAGCCGACCTTGTCGTACGCGGGCTCGACGGTGAAACCGGCGGTGCCGCTCGGCACGAGGATCGCGGTGAGCTCCTTCTTCACCGAGCCGTCGGCGCGCAGCGACTCGCCCGTCACCGCCGTGATCGTCACGAGCCGGGTGATGCGCGACCCCGAGTTGGTGATGAACTGCTTGGTGCCGTCGATGACCCACTCGCCACCCTCGAGGCGGGCGGTGGTCTTTGTGCCGGCGGCGTCGGATCCGGCGTCGGCCTCGGTGAGCCCGAACCCCGCGAGGGCCGAGCCGCTCGCCAGCATCGGCAGCCACTCCTGCTTCTGCTCCTCGGTTCCGCTGCGGTAGATCGGCATCGCCCCCAGTCCCACTCCGGCCTCGAGGGTCACGGCGATCGACTGGTCGGCGCGGCTGAGCTGCTCGACGGCGAGGCAGAGCGAGAAGTAGTCCTTGCCGCGTCCGCCGTACTCCACCGGGAACGGGAGCCCGAACAGCCCCATCTCCCCCATCGACGCGATGATGTCGTAGGGCAGCTCACGCTTGGTGTCGTACTCGTAGGCCGCGGGGGCGACGACGGTGTCGGCGAATTCGCGCACCTCGTCACGCAGCCTCGACTGCTCGTCGGTGAGGTCGAAAACGCTGGTGCTGGGGGTGCTGAGTGCGGTATTCATGGTGTTGCTCCTTCGCTCTCCGCCGCTTGTGGCGACGGTGTGATGGTGGCGACGACCTGGTCGAGTGAGACCACGTCGCCGACCGAGACGGTGAGTGTGACTGTGCCCGCGGTGGCGGCGAGCAGGCGGTGCTCCATCTTCATGGCCTCCACGGTGACCAGCAGCTGGCCGACCTGAACGGCGTCGCCGCTCGCAGCGCCGACATCGACGACGGTGCCCGGCATGGGAACACGCGTCTCGGGGCTGACCGCGCCCGGCGCGCGGGTCGCCGCCGCCACGAGGGCGCGCACGATTTCGCGGCGGCCGACCTCGCGCACGCAGCAGGAGAAGCTGCCGTCGGCGAGCCACACCCCGCGGTCGTCGTGCGCGACCCTCCACGAGCGCGACTCCCCCTCGAGCTCGACGACGACGCGCTGCCCGACGCCGGCGCGCTCTGTTGCGCCGGCGCCCGGCGCGCCGCCCCCTGTTCCCCCGTGCAGCGCTCCCTCGTGCGCCTTCCCGTCGACCGTGATCGTGGCGCGCTCCGGCGTGCCCTCGACGGCGACGGTCGTCACGGTGCCGCCGACCTCGAGGTGGTACTCCGTGGGCCGGTGGGCGCCGAGTCTGAAGCCGGTCGGGGCGCTCCAGGGCGATGCGGATGCCGCGGCCCACCGTCGCGCGTGCAGCCAGAGTGCCGCGACCGCGAGCTCGGGCGTCGCGGGCCGCCGTGTGTCGTGGCCGCCCGGGGCCAGGAAGCGCTCGATGAGCCCGGTGTCGATGTCGCCCGCGCGCACATCCGGGTCGGCGAGCAGGCCGTGCAGAAAGTCGAGGTTGGTCGCGACGCCGAGCACGGTGGTCGCGGCGAGGGCTGCCGACAGCCGGTCGACGGCCTCGGCCCGGTCTGCGCCGTGCGCGACGATCTTGGCGAGCATCGGGTCGTAGTGGGGGCCGACGTCGAGCCCCGACGCTATGCCGTCGTCGACACGGATGCCCGCACCGCGCGGCGGGTCGTAGGCGAGCACCCGTCCGGTACTCGGCAGGAAGCCCGCCGCGGTGTCCTCCGCATAGACGCGGGTCTCGACGGCGTGTCCGGTGAGGGTGACATCGTGCTGAGCGATCGTGAGCGGTTTGCCCGCGGCCACGAGCACCTGCCAGCGCACGAGGTCGATGCCCGTGACGAGCTCGGTCACCGGGTGCTCCACCTGCAGCCGGGTGTTCATCTCCATAAAGAAGAACGCCTGCGGGTCGGCCGCCGACACGAGAAACTCGACCGTGCCCGCCCCGGTGTAGCCCACGCTGCGGGCGACCGCGCAGGCCGCCTCGCCGATTCTCGCGCGGGTGTCGTCGTCGAGCAGCGGGCTCGGCGCCTCTTCCACGACCTTCTGATGACGGCGCTGCAGCGAGCACTCACGCTCGCCGAGGTGGATGACCGCGCCGTGCGCGTCGGCGAGAACCTGCACCTCGATGTGGCGCGGGCGGACGATGAGCCGTTCGAGAAACAGCGTGTCGTCTCCGAACGCCGCGGCCGCGATCCGGCGCGCGCTCGCCAACGCCGACGGCAGCTCGTCGGGGCCGGTGACGACGTGCATGCCCTTGCCGCCGCCGCCCGCCGACGGTTTGACGAGCAGCGGGTAGCCGACGCCCTCCGCGGCGGCGATCAGGGCCGCGTCGTCGAGCCCCGGTTCGTCGAGGCCGGGGATGACGGGCACCCCGTGGGCGGCGATGTGGCGCTTGGCACGTATCTTGTCGCCCATGATCGTGAGCGCGTCGACGCTCGGTCCGATGAAGACGATCCCCGCGGCATCCGCGGCCCTCGCCAGCGGCGCGCTCTCCGAGAGGAAGCCGTACCCCGGGTGGATCGCGTCGGCGCCGCACGCGACCGCCGCCGCGACGACCGCGTCGACGTTCAGGTAGCTGTCGCGGGCCGCGGCCGGCCCGATGCGCATCGCGCGGTCGGCGAGGGCCACGTGCGGGTGCCCCCGGTCGGCGTCGCTGTAGACGGCGATCGAACGGATGCCCATGGCCCGCAGGGTGCGGATGATGCGGCAGGCGATCTCCCCGCGGTTGGCTACGAGCACGCTCCGGATCATGGCGGTCACATCCGGAACAGGCCGAAGCCCGGTTCGCCGAGCGGGGCGCCCGCGCAGACGTCGAGGGCGAGGCCGAGCACCGTGCGGGTGTCGGCGGGGTCGATGATGCCGTCGTCCCAGAGGCGGGCGGTGGAGTAGTAGGGGTTTCCCTGCGTCTCGAACTGCTCGGTGATCGGGGCGCGGAAGGCGGCCTCGTCTTCGGCCGACCACTCGCCGCCCCGGCCCTCGATCTGCTCCCGCTTGACGGTGGCGAGCACCGACGACGCCTGCGCGCCGCCCATCACCGAGATGCGGGTCGCGGGCCACATCCAGAGGAATCGCGGCGAGTAGGCCCGCCCGCACATCGAGTAGTTGCCGGCGCCGAACGAGCCGCCGATCACGACGGTGAGCTTGGGCACACGCGTCGTGGCGACCGCGGTGACCATCTTCGCGCCGTGCTTCGCGATGCCGCCGGCCTCGTAGTCGCGCCCCACCATGAACCCCGAGATGTTCTGGAGGAAGACGAGGGGGATGCCGCGCTGGTCGCACAGCTCGATGAAGTGCGCGCCCTTGAGCGCCGACTCCGAGAACAGCACGCCGTTGTTCGCGACGATGCCGACGGGGTGGCCGTGCAGGTGTGCGAAGCCGGTGACGAGCGTTGTGCCGTACTCGCTCTTGAACTCGTGGAACTCGCTCGCGTCGACGATGCGGGCGATGACCTCGCGCACGTCGTAGGGCGACTGCACGTCGACGGGGACGATGCCGTAGAGCTCGCCCGGGTCGGCGGCGGGCTCCCGCGACTCGACTACCTGCCACGGCGGGGCGGCGGGCGGCGGCAGGGTGGCCACGATGTCGCGCACGATCTGCAGGGCGTGGCTGTCGTTCTCGGCGAGGTGGTCGACGACGCCGGAGGTGCGCGCGTGCAGCTCTCCCCCGCCGAGCTGTTCGGCGGTGACGATCTCGCCGATCGCCGCCTTGACCAGCGGCGGGCCGCCGAGGAAGATCGTGCCCTGGCCGCGCACGATCACGGTCTCGTCGCTCATCGCAGGCACGTAGGCGCCACCCGCCGTGCACGATCCCATCACGGCGGCGATCTGGGGGATGCCCGCCGCAGACATGCAGGCCTGGTTGTAGAAGATGCGGCCGAAGTGGTCGCGGTCGGCGAAGACCTCGTCTTGCTTGGGCAGGAACGCGCCGCCGGAGTCGACGAGGTAGATGCAGGGCAGGCGGTTCTCGCGGGCGATCTCCTGCGCGCGCAGGTGCTTCTTGACGGTGAGGGGGAAGTAAGTGCCGCCCTTGACGGTGGCGTCGTTCGAGATGACGAGCGCATGTCGGCCGCCGACCAGGCCGATTCCGGCGATGACCCCTGCCGCGGGCACCTCGTCGTCGTAGAAGCCGTGGGCGGCGAGCGGCGCGATCTCGAGAAAGGGGCTGCCCTCGTCGAGCAGTGCGTCGACGCGTTCGCGGGGCAGCAGCTTGCCGCGGGCCACGTGCCGTTCGCGCGAGGCCGCGGTTCCGCCGAGGGCGGCGGCGGCGAGCCGCTCGCGCAGCTCCCGCACGAGTTCGCGCTGACCGGCCTCGTTGGTGGCCGCCGTGCTGTCGAGTGTCTTCATTGACCTTCTGATTTCAGTTAATCTTGACTAACTGGGTTTAGGTTAGTATCCATTAACCGAATTGTCTAGAGGGAGACGCATGGCCACCGCACCGACTCCGCACCCCACGGCTCGCGAGCGCGCGAAGGCCGACCGCCGAGAGGTGCTGCTGGATGCCGCGGCCCGCCTCTTCGCGGAGCGCGGGTTCGACCGGGTGTCGCTCGAAGACCTCGGTGCCGCCGCGGGCGTGAGCGGTCCGGCGGTGTACCGGCACTTCCCCGGCAAGCAGGCGGTGCTGGGCGCACTGCTCGTCGGTGTGAGCGAGAACCTGTGCACGGGCGGCGCCGACGTCGTAGCGCGTGTCGAGGCCCCGGACGAGGCCCTCGCCGCCCTGATCGCCTTCCACGTGGACTTCGCTCTGGCCAATCCCGACGTCATCCGCGTGCAGGACCGCGACCTGGACAGCCTCGCCGAGGAGGCCCGCGCGCTCGTGCGCAGCCTGCAGCGCGAGTACATCGACACCTGGGTGGGTGTGCTCGCCCGCGTGCTGCCCGGGGTCGAGCGGCCGCAGCTGCGCATCCGGGCGCGGGCGACCTTCGGTCTCATCAACTCGACCCCGCACAGCGCACGCACGTCGCCGAGGCCGGCCGTGCGCTCGCTGCTCGAGCGGATGGCGCACGCGGCGCTCACGACTCCCGCCTGACGGCTCCCCGCCCCACGCGGTCAGGGCGCGTAGCCGCGGCCGAGCACCGCAGTCTGGCGTTGCGGCCGCTCGGCGAGCGAGCTGCGCAGCGCGGCGAACAGTCGCTCGCGCACCTCGGGTTCGACGAACTCGACGACCGCTCCGAACGGGGTTCCGGCGATGCCCCGGGCCGCCTCGTCGACGCTCGGCCACCGCAGTTCGAGCGACAGCTCCGTGACGACGACGCCGACGAGGCCGCCCTCGGTGAGCGCGTCACGCACCCCGTCCTGGGTCATCGGCAGCCGCGCGTTCGGCACCGGGCCGTAGCCCGCCTCGATTCCGAGGCCGCTCATCGCCTCGGCGTAGGTGTCGAACGGCTCCATCCGCCGGTCGGCCGCCCAGACCGCGATCGCGGCGACGCCGCCGGGGCGCAGCACACGGCGCATCTCGCGCACCACCGCGACCCGGTCGGGCATGAACTGGAAGCCGTGCTGGCACAGTGCCACGTCGACCGAGCCGTCTGCGAGGCCGAGGTCGGTGGCGGGCGACAGGAGCGTCTCGATCGGGGTCGCGGCGACCTGCTGGCCCTCCCCCACGTAGGCGAGCATCTCCGCGCTGATGTCGCTCGCTACCACCCGGCCGGCCGGGCCGACCACGGCGGCGGCGGCACGCGAGGCCGCGCCTGTGCCCGCCGCGACATCCAGAACCGCCTGCCCCCGCGCGATGCCCGCGAACTCCACCAGAATCCGCGACCACGGCTCGAAGATCACCGGCTGCAGATAGCGCCGGTAGTTCTCGGCCACCGAGGCCGAGCCGAACGGTCCGCTGTCGATCGTCACGCGCGCCCTCAGACCATGGTGAGCACGATGCCGGGCGCGGCCAGGATCGCGCCGATGTCGGCCAGGAAGGTCGCGGCCTGCTGCCCGTCGACCACGCGGTGGTCGAACGACAGGCTGAGGGTGAGCACGCTGCGCAGGGCGATCTCTCCGTTGTGCTCCCACGGCCGACGCGCGACCGCCCCGAGCGCGAGGATCGCGGCCTCGCCGGGCACGAGGATGGGGGTGCCCGCGTCGACCCCGAACACGCCGACATTGCTGATCGTGATGGTGCCGCCACGCAGGGCGGTCGGTGTGGTCGTTCCCGCCCGCGCCGTCGCGCTCAGCTCCGCTAGTGCGAGCGCGAGCCGGTCGAGCGACAGCTCGTTGGCTCGCGGCACGTTGGGCACGATGAGCCCCCGCTCGGTCGCCGCCGCGATGCCGAGGTTGACCGTGCGCCACTGCACGATCACGCCGGCGGCCTCGTCCCAGCGCGCGTTGATCTCGGGTGTGCGGGCGACCGCGATGCACAGCGCCTTCGCCACGACGGCGAGAATTCCCGGTCGGGCCCCGTCGCGCGCCCGGGCCCGGACGGTGTCGAGCAGTTCGACTGTCGGGGTCACGTCGACGGTGAGGAAGACCGTGGCCTGCGGCGCGGTGAAGGCGCTCGCGACCATCGCCTCCGCGGTGCGCCGACGAACGCCGGAGATCGGCACGCGCGTCTCGTCCGGGCCCGTCTGAGCCGCGTTCTGCAGAACGGGAGGGACCGCGGATGCCTCGGCCGGGGCCCCCGCCCGCAGAACGTCGTCGCGCGTGATCATGCCGCGCTCCCCCGTGCCGCTCACCAGTTCGAGCCGCACGCCGAGGTCGGCGGCGAGCTTGCGCACCGGCGGCGTGCTCATCGGGCGTTCCGCCTGGGGCCCGTGGGGCATGTCCGTGGCGCGCGGCGACTCGGCCGGTGCGGCCGCTGCGTCCTCGACCGGCGCGGGCGCGACCGACACGGGCGCGACCGGCGTCTCCCGTTCGAGCAGCGCCCCGCGCGCCCTGCGTTGCGGGTGGCTCGACTCCTCGATCGGGGGGCCGTAGCCGACGAGGACGGCGTTGCGGGCCGGGGGTTCGGTGCGGGGGGCCCCGGCCGCATCCGAGACCTCGATCGCCACGATCGGCGACCCGACCCGCACCACGACGCCGGGCTGCACGAGCAGCCGCGCCACGGTTCCCGCCCACGGGCTCGGCAGCTGCACGAGCGCCTTCGCGGTCTCCACTTCGGCGATCACCTGGTTGAGCTCGACGGTGTCGCCGACGGCGACCTCCCACGAGACGAGCTCCGACTCGGTCAGCCCCTCGCCGAGATCAGGCATCGCGAACTCGCGCACGCTCACGCGGTCACCTCGAGGCTCGAGAGCGAGTTCGTGCGGCCCATCACGCGGTCGACGGCGTCGAGGATGCGGTCGAGGTCGGGCAGGAAGTGCCGTTCGAGCTTCGCCGCGGGGTACGGGGTGTCGAACCCGGTGACCCGCACCGGCGGCGCCTCGAGGTGGAAGAAGCAGCGCTCGGTGATGCTGGCGGCGACCTCCGCGCCGACCCCGCCGAAATGCTGGGCCTCGTGGGCGACCACGAGCCGGCCGGTCTTGCGCACTGAGGCCTCGACGGTGTCGAAGTCGACGGGCGACAGCGAACGCAGGTCGATGACCTCGATCGAGGTACCGTCGTCGAGGGCGGCCAGGGCCGCGTCGCGCGCCGTCGTGACGAGCGGGCCGTAGGCGACGAGGGTGACATCGCTGCCCTCCCGCACGATGTGCGCGCTGCCGAGCGGGGGCGCGACCGCGTTCTCGTCGACCTCGCCGGTAGCCCAGTAGCGGCGCTTCGGCTCGAAGAACAGCACGGGGTCGTCGCTCGCGATCGCCTGGCGCACCATCGCGTAGGCGTCCTGCGGGTTCGAGCAGCTGACCACCCGCAGCCCCGAGGTGTGCGTGAAGTAGGCCTCGGGCGACTCGGAGTGGTGCTCGACCGCGCCGATGCCGCCCCCGAAGGGCACACGGATCGTGATCGGCACCCGCACGTTGCCGCTCGTGCGGTAGTGCAGCTTCGCCACCTGCGCCACGATCTGGTCGAAGCCCGGGTAGATGAAGCCGTCGAACTGGATCTCGCACACCGGGCGGAAGCCGCGGAAGGCCAGCCCCACCGCGGTGCCGATGATCGCCGACTCGGCGAGCGGGGCGTCGATCACCCTGCGCACCCCGAAGTCGGCCTGCAGTCCGTCGGTGACACGGAAGACCCCGCCGAGCTTGCCGATGTCCTCGCCGATCAGCAGCACGCGGTCGTCGCTCTCGAGGGCGCGGCGCAGCCCGAGGTTGATGGCCTTGGCCAGGGTGAGCTCGGTCACGATGCGCCGCCTTCGAACATCGACAGGTAGGCGGAGTACTCGCGGCGCTGGCGTTCGAGCCCGCTGTGCGGCTCGGCGTAGACGTTGTCGAACACGGTGAGCGGCGCGGGCTCCGGCAGGGCGAGGCAGGCGCGGCGCAGTTCGGCGGCCGCGGCATCCGTCGACTTCGCGACCGACTCCCGCAGCGCGTCGGTGAGCAGCCCGAGCGAGTCGAGGTGGCGTTCGAGGCGGTCGATGGGGTCTTTCGCCGCCCATTCGGCCCGCTCGACCGGGTCGACGTAGCGCCCGGGATCGTCGGAGGTGGTGTGCGGCCCCATGCGGTAGGTGACGGCCTCGATGAAGGTCGGTCCGCCGCCCGTGCGCGCCCGGTCGAGGGCGATGCGCATCGCCGCCATCACGGCGAGCACGTCGTTGCCGTCGACGCGGAGGCTGGGGATGCCGTAGGCGGGCGCGCGGTCGGCGATGGGGCGTTTCGTCTGCAGTCCGACCGGCTCGGAGATCGCCCAGTGGTTGTTCTGGCAGAAGAAGATCACCGGCACGTGGAAGCTCGCGGCGTAGACCATCGCCTCCGCGACGTCGCCCTGGCTCGTCGCGCCGTCGCCGAAGTAGGCCACCGAGACGGAGTCGACGCCGTCGATGGCGCAGCCGAGCGCGTACCCGGTGGCGTGCAGCGTCTGCGCTCCGATGATCACCGCGGGTGTCGCCATGCCGACGTCGTAGGGGTTCCATCCGCTCAGCGCGGTACCCCGCCACACCGGCATCAGGTCGGCGATCGCGACACCCCGGCAGTAGGCGACCCCGTTCTCCCGGTAGCTCGTGAAGACGAAGTCGTCGCGGCGCAGCGCGCGGGCGGACCCCACCTGCGCGGCCTCCTGCCCCAGCAGCGGCGGCCACAGTCCGAGCTCGCCCTGGCGTTGCAGGGCCGTCGCCTCCGTGTCGAGCCGGCGGATGACGCTGAGGTCGTCGTAGAGGGCGGCGAGGGCCGCGCCGTCGATATCGGCAACCCACGGATCGAGGTCGGGGTGGGCGACGCGGTTGCCGTCCGGAGGCAGCAGCTGCAGGAGGGCGTCGGGGGCGGTCACCGCGGTAGTGAGGTCGTCGAGCTGGTCGAGAGAACGCAACATTGTTTGCTCCGTAACAGGCGGGGCGCGCGCACTCTCGTGAAGTCCGGGCACCGTCGCCAGAATTTCTCTCAGGCTACGACGCGACGCGTGCGAGTACAAGCACATCGTTATTCCCCATGTGGGTCGCCCGTCCCACTAAGGTTCCACTAACACCCGACGAAGGAGTCGCCGCATGCCCGCACCCGAAACCGCGCAGCAATCTCACGCGATCGTGATCGGAGCCGGGCTCGCCGGCCTCGTCGCCACGGCCGAACTCGTGGCCGCGGGCAAGAGCGTGACGGTGCTCGAGCAGGAGTCTGAGGCGAACTTCGGCGGCCAGGCGTGGTGGTCGTTCGGCGGTCTGTTTCTCATCGACAGCCCGGAGCAGCGGCGAATGGGCATCAAGGACTCGCTCGAACTCGCCCGCCAAGACTGGTTCGGCGCCGCCGGCTACGACCGTGCCGAAGACGCCTGGGGCAAGCAGTGGGCCGAGTCGTACCTGCAGTTCGCGGCCGGCGAGAAGCGTGCCTGGCTCAAGGAGCGCGGCGTGGGCTACTTCCCCGTCGTCGGCTGGGCCGAGCGCGGCGGCTACGGCGCGAACGGGCACGGCAACTCGGTGCCGAGATTTCACATCACCTGGGGCACCGGTCCCGGTGTCGTCGCCCCGTTCGCCCGGGCCGTGCGCGAGGGCGTCGACCGCGGACTCGTGACTCTCAAGTTCCGTCATCGGGTCGACGGACTCGTTGTGCAGAACGGCGAGGTCGTCGGCGCGCGGGGCGCGGTGCTCGCCCCCGACGCGGCGGGCCGTGGCGCCCCGACCAACCGCACCGTGATCGGCGATTTCGAGCAGTTCGCGGGAGCCACGATCGTCACCAGCGGCGGCATCGGCGGCAACCACGACCTCGTGCGCGCCCAGTGGCCCGAGCGTCTCGGAACTCCCCCGAAGCACATGCTGAGCGGCGTGCCCGCGCACGTCGACGGGCGCATGCTCGGCATCACCGAGCAGGCCGGCGCGCACCTCGTCAACGGCGACCGCATGTGGCACTATGTGGAGGGCATCACCAACTACGCCCCCGTGTGGGCCGATCACGGAATCCGGATCCTCCCCGGTCCGTCGAGCCTGTGGCTGGATGCCTCGGGCCGACGTCTGCCGGTGCCGCTGTTTCCCGGCTTCGACACCCTCGGAACCCTCGAGCACATCCAGTCGACCGGCTACGAGCACTCGTGGTTCGTGCTCACCCAGAAGATCATCGAGAAGGAGTTCGCGCTCTCGGGCAGCGAGCAGAACCCCGACCTGACCGGCAAAGACGTGAAGCTGCTCGCCCGCCGGGTTCTGCCGGGCGCCCCCGGCCCGGTCGAGGCGTTCAAGCAGAAGGGGGTCGACTTCGTCGTCGCCGACACCCTCGGCGAGCTGGTGAAGGGCATGCAGAGGCTCAGCCCCGAGGTCGCGATCGACGCGGCCCTCGTTCGCCGCGAAGTCGAGGGACGCGACCGCCAGCTCGACAACGACTTCGGCAAGGACGCGCAGATCACCGCCATCCGCCAGGCCCGCCACTACCGGGGTGACAAGCTCATCCGCGTCGCGACCCCGCACAAGCTGCTCGACCCCGAGGCCGGGCCCCTCATCGCCGTGAAGCTCCACGTGCTGACCCGCAAGAGCCTCGGCGGAATCGAGACCAATCTCGACGGGCAGGCCCTGCGCGCGGGCGGCGAGCCCATCCCCGGACTCTTCGCCGCGGGCGAGGCGAGCGGGTTCGGCGGAGGCGGCATCCACGGCTACCGCTCGCTCGAGGGCACATTTCTCGGCAGCTGCATCTACACCGGGCGACAGGCGGCGCGCGCTGTCGCCCGCACCTAGCCCCGGTCCGTAGACTCGACGGCGACCCGAGGGAGACTCATGACCGACAACAACTCCGCCACGCCCGCAGCCGGCTGGTATCCCGACCCCGCCGGAACCCCGCGCACCCGCTGGTGGGACGGCTCCCGCTGGACCGAGAACTACTCGGCGCCCGCGGCTCCCGTCGCCACGACCCCGTGGTCGTCGCCGGCCGGCGGTGCGACCTCCGGCGGTGCGCCGGCCGCCTACCCGAGCATGCAGCCCTACGGGGCCGTCCCCGCGCTGAAGGCGCCCGAGGGGACCTCGCCGTCGACGCCGTTCGTCTGGCTGATCGCCTTGCTGCCCGTGATCTCGCTCGCTCTGGCGATCGCGCAGCTCGTCACGATCGACGAGTTGGTCGCGACGACTCTCGACGCCGACGGCACCTCGATCACCCCCTTCGACCTGCTGAACTACGGGGTTTCGCTGCTGCTCGCCGCCGCGACCGTGCTGTTCGCCTTCTTTGACGCACGCACACTCGCCGCCCGTGGAGTGCCCCGCCCGTTCCACTGGGCGTGGTCGTTCTTCGCGCTCGTCAGCGCACCGGTCTACATCATCGGCCGCAGCGTGGTCGTGCGCCGCCGAACGGGCACCGGCCTCGCCCCGATGTTCGTGAACCTCTCGCTGCTGGTCGCGGGCTTCGTGACCGGCATCGTGGCGGCGGTCATCATCACGACGCGCATCTTCGAGACGTTGCCGATGTACTAGGCCGCATCCGTCCCGCCATTCGCCACTCCCGAGCCCGCGAGAGTGCAGTTGTCACCCGTTTGCGCGGGGAATCCGGCGCACAACTGCACTTCGGCCGTCTGAGCCACCCGCGCGTGCGGGCTGCGGCGTCAGGCCGGGACGGCGGCGACCGGCGTGGTCGCCAGCAGGTCGAGCATGTAGCCGAAGAACCGCTCGCCGTCGACGGTCTCGATCGCGGTGACGTTGTTGTCGCTGGACGCCCAGTCGAAGACCGTGGCACCGCGCGTCAGGGTTCCCTGCGTCTCCACCTCGAGGCGGTAGCGGCGCTCGGCCGTCGACAGGCTGCGGTCGAGCGCGAGCAGCACCGAGAGCGAGTCGCAGTGCGACGAGCCGGCGAGGCCCACAGCGGTGTCGAAGTCGAATGTGGCCTGGTTGGCGCGCACGAAGAAGCGCGAGAGCGGGGTGTCGAGCGCCGCGATGCGGGCGATGCGGCCGTGGTCGAACACGGCGTCGGTGATCGTCAGCGGGTCCCAGCTGATCACCACGACGTCGGAGAACCCGGCCGAGAAGACGATGTCGGCGGCCTCGGGGTCGACGTAGATGTTGTACTCCGCGGCGGGGGTGATGTTTCCGCGGGCGTTGATCGAACCGCCCATGACGTAGAGGCTGCCCACGTTCGCCGCGAACTCGGGGTCTTTCTGCACCGCGAGGGCGAGGTTCGTGAGCGGGCCGATGGCCACGATGCGCAGCTCGCCCTTGTGCTCGCGGGCCAGGCGGATCATCGCGTCGACCGCGTGCTCTTCGGATGCCTCGTGGCCGTCGTCGGGGCGCTGCAAGCCGCCCACGCCGTCGCCGTGCACGTCTTCGGCGCTGAGCCACGGGCGCACGAGAGGATCACGGGCGCCCAGATGCACGGGCACCTGGCCGAGGCGTCCGGCGAGCCCCACGGTGAGGAACGCGTTGTCGACCTGCTGGTCGAATCCGACGTTGCCGGCCACCATCGTGATGGCCAGGAGGTCGGCGCGGGGGTCGAGCAGTCCGACGAGCAGCGCGAAGCAATCGTCGGCGGCGGTGTCGGTGTCAATCAGGAGGGGAATCGGCACGGCTAGTCTTTCGTGGGGTGGGGCAGGCGACGCGCAAGCGTACCATCTGGTACGCAGTCCCCCTAATTGCCGACACACCTGTACCCCAGACGAGAGGGGCGAATACCGTGAACGACGAACGACAGCGACTGCTCGAACTGACCGCCCAGCACCTCCTCGCGCACGGCGTGCTCGACCTGCGCCTGCGCACCCTCGCCGAGGCCATCGGCACGAGCCATCGCGTTCTGCTCTACTACTTCGAGTCGCGCGAAGAGCTCGTGACCCTCGCCCTCGACGAGGCCGCGCGCATCACCTCGGTGCGCGACGCGAGCCTGCTCGGACCCAGCGGCACCGACCCCGACGTCGAGGGCGAGCTCGTGCGGGTCTGGCTGCTCATCTCGGGGCCCGACCAGTTGCCTCTGATGCGGCTGTTCTTCCAGGTCGTGGCCATCGCGATTCACGAGCCAGAGCGCTACGCCCACTTTCTCGGCACCCTGCAGACCGAGTGGATGGATGCCTACGTCGCCTACTTCGTGGCGCACGGCCTCGGCGCGCGCGAGGCAGAGGACCTGAGCGCCGAGATCATCGGCCTGCAGCGCGGGCTGCAGTTCGAGCTCGCCGTCGGCGGGTCGAACGAGCAGCTCGAACGCAGCTACCGGGCCGCCGCCCACCGGTGGGGCGAACGTGTCGCCACCGCGACGGGCGGGCCGACCGCCTAGCTAGCGGGAGAGCGTCCAGGCCCGGCGTTTAGCGAGCACGTGCCCGCGTCGTGTGGTCAGACGCGTCCACGGTCCGGTCTCGAAGATCTGCACGGGCTCGTCGCCGCCGAGGAAGCCGAGGCTCAGCGCGGCGAATCCGGCACCGGCCGGCACGTGCTCGAGGCCGGGGATGGGCCGGCCCCACACCTGCGAACGCACCTTGTGCACGATCTGCTCGCCGGTTCCGGTGGGAATCGCCGTGGCGACCTCGTCGATGCCCGCGCGTGCCACACCGTCGAGCACTCCGCTCGTGGTGGCGGGCAAGGGGGTCCAGCCGCCGCGCGGGGGCGAGATGGCGGCCCACGACACCGTGTGCACCTGCATCGGCAGGCTCACGGTGACTGGAGCCGAGGCATCCGTCACCTCGTTCTTGCGGTTCGTGAGGCGCTGCAGCAGCGAGCCGACGGGCACGACGGCGTCGAAGGTCTCCTTCTCGGGGAGGGAGAAGGTGCGCAGCCCCAGCACGGTCGGGCTTTCGTCGAGCAGGCCAGACGGGTAGAACACCGCCACGTAGACGGCGAGTACTCCGGACGCGGCGATGAGGCGCACGGAGCCGTCCTCGACGCGACCCGCGCGGCTCAGATAGGTGCTGAGGTCGTCGAGGGCGAGGGAATCCTGGAGGGTGAATGCTTGGCTCATCTGCGTTCTAAACTACAGGGCATGAGCGACCCCGTGAGCGGACTGCTGACCGCACTCGACCTGACCGACACCCACGCGCGAACCAGCGAGGACATTTTCACCGGGCCCAGCCTGCCGCAGCCGCTCGGCCGAGTGTTCGGCGGGCAGGTGCTCGCCCAGTCGCTCGTGGCCGCGATGCGCACGATCAGCGAAGACCGTTTTGTGCACTCGATGCACGGCTACTTCCTGCGTCCCGGCGACGCCGAGCAGCCGATCACCTTCTCGGTCGACCGCATCCACGACGGGCGGTCATTCTCGACGCGGCGCACGCAGGCCTACCAGAACGGGCTGCCGATCCTGTCGATGATCGCCTCGTTCCAGAGCGCCGACGAGGGCCTCGACCACCAGGTGGAGATGCCCGCCGGCCTCGCCGACCCGGAGTCGCTGCCGAGCGCCGCCGAGACGCTCGCCGGCATCGACCACCCGGTCGCCGAGAGCTGGGCGAGCGAGCGGGCGTTCGACATGCGGCACATCCCCTCCCCCATCTACTTCTCGGTCGAGGGCGAGCACGTCGCGCACCAGGCGGTGTGGCTCAGGGCCAAGTCGCCGCTGCCCGACGACGAGAACCTGCACCGCGCGGCCCTCGCCTACGCGAGCGACTACTCGATCCTCGAGCCCATCATGCGCGGCCACGGCGTCGCCTGGGGCACCCCGGGCCTCAAGGCGGCGAGCCTCGACCACGCCATGTGGTTCCACCGCTTCGGCCGCGTCGACGAGTGGATGCTCTACGTGCAGGAGTCGCCGACCGCGGTCGGCGGCCGGGGCCTGTCGCTCGGACGGATCTACTCGCGTGACGGGGTGCTGCTCGCAAGCGTTGCGCAAGAGGGCATGGTGCGAGTACCGTCGCGCTGACCCGGGAATATCTCCGCGGGTTCATTGTTGATAAGAGTAATCAACAAGAAAGCTGGTGGGCCATGCACGTACGTAATTCGCTCAAGTCGCTCAAGAAGGCACCCGGGTCGCAGGTTGTCCGCCGTCGCGGACGCACGTTCGTGATCAACAGCAACAACCCGCGCATGAAGGCGCGTCAGGGCTAGTCCCTCTCGCCCCAAGTGCCCGCCACTTGACAGAGCCCGCCGTGGTCATTCCGGCGGGCTCTCCGGCGTTAAACGGCGCGTGTGGTGCGTGGGCGGCGGGCGCAGAAGCGGGGCGGATGCCTCGCCGCGACGACTACGGGCGCTTGGTGAACGCGACCGGCGCCTCCACGTAGGGTTCCCACGCGGCGCGCTGTTCGTCGGTCATCCGCTGCGGGCGTCCGGTCGCGAGCTCGACCATCACGAGGGTGGTCGACGCACGCGTGTACAGGGCTCGCGGCTCGACGCCCGCGGGCGAATAGACCTCGTAGCTGATCTCGAGGCTCGCGCCGCCGAGGTGGCCGATCCACAGTTCGACGTCGAGCGGCTGCCGCATGTACGGGATCGGCAGCAGGTACTCGATCTCCTGCCGCGCGATCAGGGCGACGGACTTCGCGCCGGGGCGCGCATCCAGAATCGCCATCGACGTATCGCCCTGGCCGTCGTCGTTCACCCAGAAGGCCTGGATGCGGGCCTCCTCCAACAGGCGGAACATCTCCGCGTTGTTGACGTGGGCGTAGGCGTCGAAGTCTGACCAGCGCAGGCTGATCGGTACGTTGAGTCTCACCTGCGGGCCCGTCTCAGTCGCGCGAGAGCTTGCGGTAGACCGAGCTGTTGGGCTTGGCCGCGTCGGCACCGAGGCGCTGGATCTTGTTCTCCTCGTACGACTCGAAGTTGCCCTCGAACCAGTACCAGTTCGACGGGTCCTCCGCGGTGCCCTCGTAGGCGAGGATGTGGGTCGCGATGCGGTCGAGGAACCACCTGTCGTGAGTGATCACCACCGCGCAGCCGGGGAACTCGAGCAGCGCGTTCTCGAGCGAGCCGAGGGTCTCGACGTCGAGGTCGTTGGTCGGTTCGTCGAGCAGGAGGAGGTTTCCGCCCTGCTTGAGCGTGAGCGCGAGGTTGAGGCGGTTGCGCTCACCACCAGAGAGCACGCCGGCCTTCTTCTGCTGGTCGGGGCCCTTGAAGCCGAACTGCGACACGTAGCCGCGCGACGGGATCTCGGTCTTGCCGACCTGGATGTAGTCCTGGCCGTCGGAGACGACCTCCCACAGGGTCTTGTTCGGGTCGATGCCGCCACGGTTCTGGTCGACGTACGAGATGTCGACGGTCTCGCCGATCTTGAGGTCGCCCGAGTCGAGCGGCTCGAGGCCGACGATGGTCTTGAACAGCGTCGTCTTACCGACACCGTTCGGGCCGATGACGCCGACGATGCCGTTGCGCGGGAGCGTGAAGCTGAGGCCGTCGATGAGCACGCGGTCGTCGAAGCTCTTCTTGAGGTTCTTCGCGTCGATGACCTGAGCGCCGAGGCGCGGGCCGACCGGGATCACCAGCTCTTCGAAGTCGAGCTTTCTCGTCTTCTCCGCCTCGTTCGCCATCTCCTCGTAGCGCGCGAGTCGCGCCTTCGACTTGACCTGGCGGCCCTTGGCGTTGCTGCGCACCCACTCGAGCTCGGAGGAGAGTCGCTTGGCGAGCTTGGCGTCTTTTTTGCCCTGCACGCTGAGGCGTTCCTGCTTCTTCTCGAGGTAGGTCGAGTAGTTGCCCTCGTAGGGGTATAGCTTGCCGCGGTCGACCTCGGCGATCCACTCGGCCACGTGGTCGAGGAAGTACCTGTCGTGAGTCACGGCGAGAACGGCGCCCGGGTACTTGGCGAGGTGCTGCTCGAGCCAGAGCACGCTCTCGGCGTCGAGGTGGTTGGTGGGCTCGTCGAGCAGCAGCAGGTCGGGCTTCTGCAGCAGAAGCTTGGTGAGGGCGACGCGGCGCTTCTCACCGCCCGAGAGGCTGTTGACGGCATAGTCGCCGGGCGGGGTGCGGAGGGCGCTCATGGCCTGCTCCAGCTGGGAGTCGAGGTCCCAGGCGTCGGCGGCGTCGATCTCCTCCTGCAGCGTGCCCATCTCGGCGAGCAGCGCGTCGAAGTCGGCGTCGGGCTCGGCCATCTCGAGGCCGATCGCGGAGTGACGGTCGACCTTGGCTTTGATCTCGCCGACGCCCTCCTGCACGTTCTCGAGCACGGTCTTCGTCTCGTCGAGCTCGGGCTCCTGCATGAGGATGCCGACGGTGAAGCCGGGGCTCAGCCGGGCCTCGCCGTTGCTGGGGGTGTCGAGACCCGCCATGATCTTGAGAATTGTTGACTTACCGGCACCGTTGGGGCCGACGATGCCGATTTTGGCACCGGGAAAGAACGACATGGTGACGTCATCGAGGATCAGCTTGTCGCCGACCGCTTTGCGGGCGCGCACCATCGTGTAAATAAATTCGGCCATACGACCATTCTACGTAGGGCTCGGCGCGGGCCCACGCTCGACGGGCGTCAGAAGTCGATGGTGCGGGTCTTTCCGACGAGGCATTTGCCGGTGCCGAGCAGGGGTTCCGCGATCGCGTTGTAGCCCGCGGCGCCGGTCTGGCCGACCAGGCAGCTGCCGTTGATGCGCACCGAGAACTGGATGGACTCGGCCGCCTCCGAGCCCACGGTGGTGTCGGGGGTGATCTCCATGTCGGCCTTCGCGAAGCCGGCCGCCACGAGGTTCTCGACGATCTGCTGCCCGTTCGGGGTCGGCACGGTCTCGATCAGACGGCGGTTGACGAAATCGAAGTACGGGAGGTTCGCCTCGGAGTCGCCCGCAGCGACGAGCTCGGGGTCGGGCTCCGGCGTCGCGCCGGGGTTCGCGGTCGCCGACGTGCCCGACTTCGGCGGGTCGACGGTCTCCGGTGCCGCTGTGCAGGCCGCAAGCCCGAACACCAGGACGGCGCCGGCTGCCGAAGCGAGGACGCGCTCGCGAGAACGACGGATGCGGTCGCTGGCCATCTGGGATCCCCTTCGACGGTCGGCGGTCGGTCGCGTTCCGTACCCTCGGATTCTACGATGTCGAGCTGCACGCCGCGGCTCAGCCGGGCTCAGAACGGCGCCGGCACCTCGGAGTCGCTCGGCACGGCGTCGCTAGGCACCGAGTCGCTCGGCACCAAGTCGCTCGGCACGGAGTCGTGGTCCGTCGCATCGGCGAACACCAGCGGCGCCAGATCGGCCTCGGTCGGAAACTCCTCCGCCCTGTTTGCAGACTGCGCCTCGGCGGAGGCCGCGGCTGTCGACCGGACCCGGGTGAAGCTCGTGGTGCCCCAGGTGAGGTCGTGGCCCACGGAATCCGCCTCGATTTCGACGTTGGTGCCCGACTTCTCCCCGGCCTCCCACTCGCGAACGCGCAGCCGGCCGGTCACAACGACGCGGTCGCCCTTGACCACCGACGTGGCCACGTTCGAGGCGAGCTGCCGGAAGGTCGTCACGGTGTACCAGTTCGTCTCGCCGTCGACCCAGCGGTCACGGCCGCGATCGAACCTGCGCTGGTTCGACGCGACCCGGAAGGACGTGATCTTGAGGTCGCCTGCGGCGGTGACGATGTGGGGCGGAGTTGCGACGAAGCCGCTGATGGCGATGGTGTCAGACATGGGGTCTCCTGTGCTCGATGGCGGATGGGGCGGACCCCGCGTAAACGCTCGTGCCGGGACGGCTTGCGCGGGGTCCGCTCCATCGAGAATGCCGACCCGGGGCGACGAAAAGGGCCGGTCTCCCCCATCTGTGGAGGAGACCGGCCCGTTATCGTGCGGTGAGGAGTGGAGCCTAGTGCTCCCTGAACTCCGGCCAGTCGGTTCCCGGCACGAGGCTCGCGTGCAAGGCGCTCTTCGCCACTTCGAGGTTCGGATAGACGGCGCGTTCCTGCGTGTCGTTCACGAGCTTGAAGGTGTATCCGCCTTCGCCGCCGGTGATCCAGCCGACGGTCCCGGCCGGGCCCATCGCCACCCAGGTGTGCACTGCCACGGTTGTGTCGCTCATCGTTGAGCTCCTTTTCTACGCCGTCGAATTCTCGCAGCGGCGCCCTTCAACGATAGAACCCGGGTATGGCGAGGACAAGGGTCGCCACGGGTACTCGCACCGGTCAGGAGGCGAGCACGTACTCCGCAAACGACTTGCGGATCTTGTTCACCTTGGGAAGGGCCACGGCCATGCAGTAGCCCTGACCGGGGTTCTTCGCGAAGAAGTCCTGGTGGTACTCCTCGGCACGGTAGTACTCGCCGAGGGGCTCGATCGTGGTGACGATGCCACCGTCCCAGTACTCGGCCGCGCGGTCGCGGGCCGCCTCGAATACCTGCTTCTGCGCATCATCCGCATAGAACATCGCCGAACGGTACTGCGTGCCGACGTCTGCGCCCTGGCGGTCGAGCTGGCGGGGGTCGTGCAGGCTGAAGAACACGTCGAGGATCACACTGTCGGGGATGACCGCGGGGTCGAAGGTGACCGCGACGGCCTCGGCGTGTCCGGTGGTGCCGGTGCAGACGGACTCGTAGGAGGGGAAGACCGTGGCCCCTCCGGTGTATCCGGAGACCACCCCCGTGACGCCCTTCAACGTGCGGTAGACGGCGTCGAGACACCAGAAACAACCGCCCGCTATAACAAATGTGTGCATTCTCGAACCTCGCTGCGCGTCGGATGCCCGCCGCTGGTCGACGGGCACGCTGATATCGATCACAACGCGCCGGTGGCGGATGCAATTCCCACACTGACCGTAGGCTGTGAACCATGCCTTACAACGCCAATGATGCTCGTTATAACGACGTCGAATACACCAGAGTCGGCAACAGCGGCCTTAAACTCCCCGCTGTGTCGCTCGGCCTCTGGAACAACTTCGGCAACGACAAGCCCCTCGAGAACCAGCGCGCGATCCTTCGCCGCGCTTTCGACCTCGGGATCACCCACTTCGACCTCGCGAACAACTACGGTCCGCCGTACGGGTCGGCCGAGTCGAACTTCGGGCGCATCCTCGCCGAAGACTTCCGCCCCTATCGCGACGAGCTGATCATCTCGTCGAAGGCCGGCTACGACATGTGGGACGGCCCCTACGGCGACGGCGGATCGCGCAAGTACCTGCTCTCCTCGCTCGACGCGAGCCTGAACCGACTCGGCCTCGACTACGTCGACATCTTCTATTCGCACCGTTTCGACCCCGAAACCCCGCTGGAGGAGACCATGGGCGCGCTCGCCACGGCGGTCACCTCGGGCAAGGCGCTCTATGTGGGTGTCTCGAACTACAACCCCGAGCAGACCCTCGCCGCCCAGAAGGCGCTCGCGCCGCACGGCATCCCGCTCACCATCCACCAGCCGCGATACAACATGTTCGACCGTCGCGTCGAGAACGGCCTCCTGCCCGTGCTCGACGAGGTCGGCGCGGGCAGCATCGTGTTCTCGCCGCTCGCGCAGGGCCTGCTGACCGACCGCTACATGCAGGGCGTCGTTCCCGACGGCTCGCGTGCGAGCGAGGGCCGCTGGCTGAAGCCCGGCGCGATCAGCGATACCTACCTCGAGCGGGTGCGCGGCCTCAACGAGATCGCCACCGGCCGCGGCCAGACTCTCGCCCAGATGGCGCTCACCTGGGTGCTCCGCCACCCGCAGGTGACCTCGGCGCTCATCGGGGCCTCGAGCGTCGCACAGCTCGAAGACAGCCTGAAGGCGCGCGACGCGGAGCCCCTCACCGCCGAGGAGCTCGCGGCCATCGAGCCGTTCGCGGTAGACGGCACGCAGCTGCGCTAGTCGACGCCCGGGTTCCACCGACGAAACCGCACTCTCGTTCGAGGGTGCGGTTTCGTCGTCTTTCCGACCACGGATGTCGGCGGCTGCTCCTACCCTGACGGTGTCACCCGATCACGGTGGCATTTCACACTTCGGGGCCGGCGAGCAGCGGGAGACGACCATGGCAATTCTCGATTTTGCACCGACCACGATCACCAGCCCCATGCCGGGTGCGGGCGCCCGCACGCGCGGGGTCACCGCGGTCCAGCTGCACGACTCCCTCTGGCGGGTGGTGCGGCCGCACGGCGAGGTGGTCGGCTACATCGAACGATTCGACGAGAGCCGCGGCATCCGCTACCGGGCGAAGCGGCTCATCGTGCGTCAGCAGCGGTTCGTGTCTGTGGGCGAATTCTGGGGCATGGATGACGCGTTGGAGTGCTTCCGGGTCGGCTGATCCCCGGCCCCGGCCACCCTCGAAAGCGCGGTTTACCCGACACGCGACAGCCTCGCAGAAATCGGCCGACCGCAGCGTATGGTTCCTCCCATGCAGTGGTGGAATGATTTCTTGGACTGGTTCAACTCGACCGAGGGGATGCGCGTCATAACGACCGCGGTCGTCCCCTTCATCGCGATCATCCTCGCCGGGGTCATCGCGTCGCTCGTGGCACGCAGCGCGATCACGCGCCTGCTCGCCAAGCAGGAGCGTGCCCAGCGCGCCTCCGCTGTCGAGGCGCTCATCGCCGTCGGCGAGAAGGCCTCTCAGTGGAGCGGTCTCTCCAACCAGACCCGTGAGCACTTCGAGGCGCAGTCGAGCGTCGCGAGCATCCGCGTGCGTCTGCTCCCCGCCGCCGGTTCCGCCATGGCGAGCGCCTGGGCCGAATACCAGCTCGCCGAGATCAAACGCAACTCCGCCAACTTCAGCGTGCAGGCCGACCAGGGCTTCGCCGAGTACCGCGACCGCCTCATCGAGTGGCACCACCGCCCCGCCCGTGCGCGCAAGCTGTTCGTGCCAGACCTCGACCGTTTCCGTCTCGACAGCGCGGGCGACGACACCGACCTGATCGAACGCCAGCGACGCTGGAAGGCCGAGCAGTCGGCTCCCGCCACGGTGGCGACGCCGGCCGCCACGCCCGCTCCGGCGGCCACCCGCCCCGGCGCATCCGGGTCACCTAAGTTCGAGGCGACCGCCGCCCAGCCGACGACGCCCATCGTGCCGGCGGCCTCCTCCCGCAACTTCTCCCCCACCACGACGCCGAGCACGCCCGCCTCGAGCACGCCGACCGCCCCGAAGACCGACACGAACGAGGTCATCGAGGCCACGATCGACGACGATTCGAAGGCCGAGCCGAGCCGCACCGTCTGACTCTGAGTCACCGCGAGAAGGACCCGCCACCCGGCGGGTCCTTTTCTCGTTTCACTGGCGGCCTGTCGGAGGGCCGACCTAGGCTCGGTGCATGACTCACGGAATCGTCCCCCCGTACCTGCTCGCCCGCATCGCCGAACTCGACGACGCGCGGTTCGCGGTCGCCGCAGAGGCCGCACGTCGGGCGTTGCGCTACGACGAGCCGTTCCGCGCAGCGCGCCTCAGCTTCAGCCTCGACGAGTCAGACAACCTCGTGGTCGAGGTGGGCGACGGACCCAACCGCACGATCGCCGACGCCGGCCACCGCGAGACACTGCCGGGCACGGTCGTGCGCAGCGAGGGTGACGAGCCGACCGGCGACGTCGCCGTCGACGAGGCCTACGACGGGCTCGGCGCGACCTTCGCGCTCTTTTCCGAGGTGTACCAGCGCAACTCCATCGACGACGCCGGCTTTCCGCTCGACGCAACGGTGCACTACGGCGCCCAGTACGACAACGCCTTCTGGAACGGAAGCCGGATGGTCTTCGGCGACGGAGACGGCGAGATCTTCGGCCGGTTCACCGCGTCGCTCTCGGTCATCGGGCACGAGATCGCGCACGGGGTCACCCAGTTCACCGCGGGGCTCGAGTACCGGGGGCAGTCGGGCGCGCTCAACGAGTCGATCTCCGACGTGTTCGGGGCACTCGTCGAGCAGTACTCGCTCGAGCAGAGCGTCGACCAGGCGAGCTGGCTGATCGGCGAGGGGCTCTTCACCGACGAGGTCGAGGGAACTGCGCTCCGTTCGCTCAAGGCGCCGGGCACCGCCTACGACGACGACGTGCTCGGCAAAGACCCCCAGCCCGACAATTTCGCCGACTATGTCGAGACCCCCGACGACAACGGTGGCGTGCACATCAACTCCGGCATCCCCAACCGCGCCTTCTACCTCGTGGCCGAGGCCCTCGGCGGAAACGCGTGGGAGCACGCCGGCCAGGTCTGGTACGACACCCTGAGCCTCCCGCTCGACCCGCGGGCGACTTTTGTCGAGTTCGCCGCCGCCACCCTCACGGCGGCCGGCACGCGCTACGGTGAAACATCGGCCGAAGCCGCTGCGGTGCGCGCGGGCTGGATCGGCGTGGGTGTGGAGATGAGCTCGGATGACGGACGCGCGGCCTGACCCCTGGACGATCCTCGTTGTGCGCAGCGGGGGTTTCGCCGGCCTCACCCGCGAGTGGCGGGTGAGCTCCACCGACCACCCCGAGATCGACTGGGTGCGACTCGTCGAGGCCTGCCCCTGGGACGCGGTCAGCCCGCCCGACCAGACCCGTGACCAGTTCGTCTGGCGCATCGAGGCCCAGGCCAGGGTCACGAGGTGGCGCGCCACCCTTCCCGACTCCCGCGTGCGCGGGGCCTGGCGCACCCTCGTCGACGAGGTGAAGGCCGTGAGCACCCGGCCGACGACCGACAGGTGACCGGCGGTCGTCAGTCGAAGTAGCGCGTCGTGACTACTGCTCTGCTGCGCCGGGAAGCGGGGTCTCCGCCGGTCCCCCGGCCGCCCGGGTGTCGGCCGGGGAGACTCCGGCGCCCTGACGGTAGGCGAGGTGACCGCCGAGATAGCCGGAGAGACCGACGAATGCGAGACCGGCGAGTCCGAACATCCGCCCGCTCCCGTGCTTGCCGCGACTGCGTTGGATGAACGAGACGGCGTACAGGCCGGTCGCCGCCGCGTTCGCCGCCGCGTGCACGAGGCCGACCCGCTGCTGCCGCTCGTGCAGGCCGGACCAGTCGGTGAGTCCGGTGACGACCGACGGCAGAACCGTCGCGACACCCGCGCCCACAAGCACACGGGAGGCCTTCTCCGAACCCGGGACGACGTCGAGAATCGCGCTGCCGATCCACGAGCCGATCGGCACCAGCACGAGCGCGGGATGCACGACGTGGCCGACGGGAACCCCGTGCAACACGTCGCGCACCGCGCGGGGCCGCACGACGGTGTTCACGATCGACCGCACCCTCTTCACGACCGGATCAAGTGCCTCGGCCCCTTCGAGGGCCACGACGCTCTTCACAAAACCGAGTTCTCGCATGGTCTGCTCCTATCGAATGGAATCTGCGTGATCGGGCACGTAGCGGTACAGCTCCTTCGGCGGACGCTCGTAGTCTTCGGCGTCGGGCCGCGAGGGGATCTTCACCGCGGGCGGGGCGGATGACTCGTAGGGGATCTGTGTGAGCAGGTGCTTGATCGTGTTCAGCCGCGAGGCGCGCTTGTCGTCGCTCTCGATCGTCCACCACGGCGCCTCGTCGGTGTCGGTGCGGGCGAACATGTCGTCTTTCGCGCGGGAGTAGTCCTCCCACTTGGTGATCGACAGCACATCGACCTCCGAGAGCTTCCACCGGCGCATCGGATCGTTCAACCGCGAGTGGAAGCGCGCCTCCTGCTCCTTGTCGGAGACGGAGAACCAGTACTTGACGAGGATGATGCCGTCGTCGATGAGCATGCGCTCGAACACCGGCGCCTGCTCGAGGAACAGCTCGTACTTGTCGATCGGGCTGTAGTCCATCACGCGCTCGACTCCCGCCCGGTTGTACCAGGAACGGTCCATCAGCACGATCTCGCCCGCCGTGGGCAGACTCTCGATGTAGCGCTGGAAGTACCACTGCCCCTTCTCGCGCTCGCTCGGAACGGGCAGCGCGACGACGCGTGCGCTGCGCGGGTTGAGGTACTGCATGATGCGTTTGATGGCACCGCCCTTGCCCGCGGCGTCGCGTCCCTCGAAGATCACGACGACGCGGGCACCCGTCTGGGTGATCCACTGCTGCATGCTCACAAGCTCGATCTGCAGGCGCTCGAGTTCGGCCTCGTAGACCTTCTTGGGGATGCGTTTCTTCTTGTGCTTCTTGGTTGCCGACTTCGACACGTCGCCCCGCTCTAGCCGGAGGGGTTTTCGACGGGGGTGCCGTTCTCGTCGGTGCCCGACTCGAGATCGACGTCTTCAGGCTTGGTGGTCTCTGATTCTGGAGTGTTCTTGGGATCGCTCATGCGGGCCACGTTATGACGTGGGCGGCCGTCAAGAAATGGCAAGCGGGAAATGCCAATCGGTGCTAGACGCGGGCGCGGCGGCCGGCGGCCGATGGCGGCAAATGGTGCCGGACACCCCCTGTTCGCCCCTCTCACCGGGGCGTACCATGAGTGCCAATTCCTACCGGTTGGAGTGCACATCATGCTGAGCACATCGTCATCCTTCACCGTTCTCCCCGCGGCGGACATCGCCCGGGCACGCGGGTTCTACCGCGACAAACTCGGCATGGAGCCGTCTCAAGAGCAGGGCGAGATGCTTATGTACGGCAGCGCGACGGCGCCCGACTTCTTGATCTACCAGACCTCGAACGCCGGCACGGCGCAGAACACCCAGATGTGCTGGACGGTCGCAGACATCCGGTCGAGCATGGACGAGCTCCGGGCCAACGGCGTCGCCTTCGAAGACTACGACTACCCGGATCTGAAGACGGTCGACGGCGTAGCCGAGCTCGACGGCGAATACAGCGCGTGGTTCAAAGACAGCGAGGGCAACTTCCTCTGCCTGTCGCAGCCGCGCAGCTGAGTGTGCGCCGTTCCCGAGTGTGGTGCCCCTGGCAGGAATCGAACCTGCGACCAAAAGATTAGAAGGCTTTTGCTCTATCCACTGAGCTACAGAGGCGCATCTTTACGATAGCGCAGGACGGGCTAGACGGCCTTCGCGAGCGCCACGAGCACCTGGTTGACGGTGGGCACGCCCTCGGCGCGGAACACCTCGGTGCCGTCGGCCGACGCGACCACGATCGTGGGCGTCGAGCGGATTCCCGCCTTCTCCGCCTCGGCGGTGTCTCTCGCGACATCCAGCTCTGCGATCTTCACGTCGGGCAGCAGCATGGCCACCTGCTTCAGCACACCCCGCGTTTGAATGCAGGGGTCACAGAACGACGAGGAGAAGAAGAGTAGGTTCACGCGAGAGCCAACCGCCCGGCCGGTGAAATGATTCCTACTGCTCGCTGAGGCGCTCGTCGGGGTCTTCGAGAGCCTCGCTCGCGGCGACGTCCCAGGTGTAGTGAACCTGAACCTGGTCGCCGATCGACTTGGCGACCGCGGCGCCGTAGACGACCTGTGATTCCTTGCCGTCGAGCGAGACCAGCACGGTCACGGTCTCGTCGAACGAGCCGTCGGTGCTGATGCGGGTGTCGGTCTGGCCGTCGTAGGGTCCGCCCGTGTAGAAGACGATGTACTCGTCGCCGTGCGTGAGCGATACCTCGTTGTTTGTCATAAGACAGGTCTACCAGACGCCGAGCAGCGCCAAGGCACCGGCGAGCAGCGACACAGCGGCGAGTGTGAGCGCGACGATCACGATGACGAGGTGCACGGTGAAGAACGCGGTCGGCTTGCCCGAGGCGTCTCTCGCCCGCGGATCCCGCGCCACGCGGCGGAAGAAGGTGGGCCAGACGGCGATGTTGAAGACGCCGTTGAGCAGGAGCAGAACCGAGAGAGCGATAGTCATGATGGGTCAAGAATATTCGGATGCCGCGGCCCCGACCTTCCCGCGCGCGCTCGCGTGACCGGGCCGAAGATAGACTGACCCAATGGCTACTGCTACGGACCGACTGGTCTGGATCGACTGTGAAATGACCGGACTCGACCTCGCGGTCGACGAAATCGTAGAGGTGGCGGTGGTCATCACCGACTACGACCTCGTGCCGATCGACCCGGGATTCACCATCGTGATCAACCCCGACCGTTCCGCGCTCGAGAACATGGGCGACTTCGTGCGCAACATGCACACCGAGAGCGGGCTCATCGACGAGATCCCGAACGGCGTGAGCCTCGCCGACGCCGAGTACGCGGTGCTCGAGTACATCCTGGCGCACGTGCCCGGCGTGCAGTCCGCACCGCTCGCTGGCAACACGATCGGCACCGACCGCGCGTTTCTCGCCAAGTACATGCCGCGAGTCGACGGCCACCTGCACTACCGCAGTGTCGACGTCTCGTCGATCAAGGAACTCGCCCGCCACTGGTTTCCGCGCGTGTACTTCAACGCGCCCGCGAAGAACGGCGGACACCGCGCTCTCGCAGACATTCTCGAATCAATTCGCGAGCTCGATTACTACCGAAAAGCCGTATTTACCGCGGAACCCGGACCCACGACCGACCAGGTGCAGACCATCTCGGCCGAGGTAGTGGAGAGATTCGCCTCTCACCTGTAATAGAATCGTCTGGTTGCTTCAGTGAGAGATCACGAAGCACCGCCTGGTGGGCGTAGCTCAGTTGGCAGAGCGCTGGCTTGTGGAGCCGGATGTCGCGGGTTCGAGCCCCGTCGTTCACCCCAATGTTGCACCACGGCAACACACGAATGGCCCGACTGCGAAGTCGGGCCATTCGTGTTTGTGGAAAGCTGGAAGCATGGCGAAGACTCTCGAGAGCACCGAGCTGCACGAGCAGACGGTCGTCGACAGCCCGTGGGTCTGCCTGGTCTGGAACGACCCCGTCAACCTGATGAGCTATGTCTCGTACGTCTTCCGCAGCTACTTCGGCTTCTCGCACGAGGAGGCCGACCGGCGCATGCTGCAGGTGCACAACGACGGCCGCGCCGTCGTCGCCACGGGCAGCCGCGAGGAGATGGAACGCCACGTCGAGGCCATGCACGACTTCGGCCTGTGGGCCACACTGCAGAAAGCGGATGCGTGACCCCCTTCTCCAAAACCGACTCCGGCACGATCGTGGCCGGGTTCAGCGCCGTCGAGGCCGACATCATCGGCGACCTGGCGGCGCAGATCGCGGGGATGCTCGTCGATCTGGCCGGGTCGAGAGACGTCGACCCGCTGTTCGACAGTGTCGGCATCGGAGGCTCCTCGCAGCTCGACGACGACCCGGCGATCGCCCGGCTGTTGCCCGACGCCTACGGCGGCGACGCCGAGGCCTCGCGCGACTTCCGACAGCTGACCGAGCGCGGCCTCGCGCGCCGCAAGGTCACCAACGCGGGCATCGTCATCGCGAGCCTCGAACGCGGCGCCGGCGACGTGGAGCTCGACGAGCAGCAGGCACAGGCGTGGTTGCGCACGCTCGCCGACATCCGGCTCACGATCGCCGCGCGCCTCGGCATCGAGACCGACGGCGACGAGGGTGCGACCGAGGGCGATGCGGCAACGTCGTTGCACGACCTGTACGACTGGCTGGCCTACGTCACCGAGAGCCTGATCGACGCCCTCGAGTCCTGATCCCTCCGACGTCGACGGTCTCTGCGAGACTGGTGCGGTGGATGCACTGACCGAGGACGAGTTCGAACAGCTGGTGGTCGACGAGCTCGACGCCCTCCCCGACGAGATGGTCGACGGCCTAGACAATGTGGTGTTCGTCACCGAGAACCGGCCAGAAGACGGCTCGCTCGACCTTCTCGGCCTGTACGACGGGGTCGCCATCACCGAGCGCGGCCAGTACGGCTTCGGCGAGCTTCCCGACCGCATCATCCTGTACCGCGAGCCGCTCATCGCGATCAGCGAGGATCTCGACGAGCTCAAGGACCAGATCCACGTGACGCTCGTGCACGAGATCGCGCACTTCTACGGAATCGACGACGACGAGCTGCACCGCCTCGGCTGGGGCTAGACCTCGAGCGGCAACGCCGGGTTCGCCGACCACTCCTCGAGCGAGCCGTCGTAGATGCGCACGGCCTTCACGCCGATCGCCGCGAGGGTGAGCGCCCCGGCTGAGGCCGAGATTCCGCCACCGCAGTAGAGCAGAACCTCGTCGGTTCCCGTCGCCCCGACGGCCTGGGTGTCGACACCGGCCCCGTCGTACGCGAGGATCACCTCGACACGGCTCTTGAGGGTGCCGTCGGCCTTGAACAGGTCGCGGCTCGACACGTTGACGCTGCCGGGGATATGACCGCGTCGCGAGTAGCGCGTCGGGTCGGTGCCGGCGAAGTTGCCGGCGGGCAGGCTGCAGACCAGCGGGCGGGAGTCTGCCTTGCTGCGTTCCTGCAGCTCCTGCTGGCTCACCCAGGCCTTGCGCGCGATCGTCGCGGGCCACGTCGCGACGGGGGCGCTCTCGACGGCCTCCCCCGCTTCCACGGGCTGGCCGGCCGCCTGCCAGGCGCCGAACCCGCCGTCGAGCACGCGCACCTGCACGCCGATCCAGCGCAGCAGGTACCAGAGCCGCGCCGCCCACATCGTTCCGGTGGTGTCGTAGACGACGACCTGCGTGTCGGGGCCGACGCCGAGGCGGGCGAGTTCGTCGGCGATCTCCTGGGGCTGCGGATGCGTGTAGTTCAGTCTCGCGGACGTGTCGCTGAACTGGGTGGGCACGTCGACGTGGTGCGACCCGGGGATGTGCCCGGCCAACCAGCGCGGACGCCCGCTCGATCTGCGGTAGTCCCCGTCGAACAGGGGTGCGTGCAGCTCGAGGCTCGCGTCGAACACGACGGGCGGGGTGGGGCTGTCGAGGGAGTCGGCGAGCTCGGACACGGAGATGAAGGGAGAGGTCACCCCTCCACTCTCGCAGGATCCACCGGCCGTGTGGCCTTCTGACGACAGGTTGACGACAATCGGGCTCAGCGCGCTTCGCGATCCAGCAGCGCGCGCCAGCGGTCGAGATCGGCAGTCACGTCGTGCCCGTCGACGATCGCGTCGGCGTGCCCAGCCGGATTCTCCCGGAGGATGAAGGCCTCTTCCTGCGCCGCCCATTCGTCCCAGTGCGGGGCATAGGTCTCTCCGTCGCGGGCGAGGGCACGCGACTTGCGCAGACCGGCGTCGAGGGCGACCCAGACGCCGAAGCTCGCGAGCGCCCGGTTCTCGCGGCTGAGCGCCCCGCACCCCTCGATCACGAGCGGGCGGTCGGGGTCGAGGTGGTGCCATTCGGCGTGCCGGCCGGTGACCCAGTCCCAGCGCCGCCAGCGCGGCCGGTGGTGGGTCGCCAGAATCTCGTCGTGCGCGATCTGGCCTCCGGCGTCGAGGCCGCCCCAGCCCGGGTAGAGCTCGTCGAGCCGCACCAGCTGCGTGTTCGGCGAGTCTGCGACGATGGCGCGGGCGAGTTCGGTCTTTCCCGACCCCGACCGGCCGTCGATGAGCAGCACGGGTGCCCTCACACCGGCACCTCCATCTCGGCCGTGGCACCGAGGCGCGCGATGCCGGCGGCGTCGAACCGCACCGTCACCACGTCGCCCGCGGCCAGGGGAATCCCGGCTCCCGCCACACCGTCGAGCTCGCCGATCCCCGGCACGACGAGCCGCACACGCGCACCGTCGACGGCGGGGGTGCTGCGCACGACCGTCGCCGTGACCGGCCCGCCATCCGTCACCACGACCGCGGCGGCGCGCAAGGCGACCGCCCCCGGAGCGCCCGGGTCGACCCGCCGGGCGGCGTGGGGGTCGAGCACGGTCGTGTAGCCGAGGAACCGGGCGATCTGCGCCGTGGCCGGCCGGCGCCAGACGTCGGCGGGGGTGCCCGACTGCACGACTCTGCCCGCGATCATCACCGCGACCCGGTCGGAGACGGCGAAGGCCTCGTCCTGGTCGTGGGTGACGAAGACGGCGGTAGTGCCGGTCTCGACGAGGATGCGGCGCAGGTCGCCGGCGAGGCGCTCGCGCAGTTCGCGATCGAGCGCGGAGAGCGGTTCGTCGAGCAGCAGAAGGCGCGGCTTCGCGGCGAGCGACCGGGCGAGAGCGACCCGCTGCTGTTCGCCGCCCGAGAGCTCGGTGACGCGGCGGTCGCCGAAGCCCGCGAGCCCCACGAGGTCGAGCAGCCCGCCCACCCGAGCGTGCTGGTCGGCGATTCCCGCGATGCGCAGCGGGTAGGCGATGTTCTGGGCGACCGTGCGGTGGGGAAACAGCTGGCCGTCTTGGAACATCAGCGCGAACCCGCGACGGTGCACCGGCAGCGCTGTGATGTCGTCGCCGTGCCAGCTCACCCGCCCCGCGTCGAGACGTTCGAGACCGGCGATCGCGCGCAGCAGCGTCGACTTGCCACTGCCCGACGGGCCGAGGATGCTGAGCACCTCCCCCGCCGTCACATCGATAGTCACGTCGTCGACGGCCCGGGTGCCGTCGAACGACACCGTCACCGACTCTGCGGAAAGCGCGATCATCAGAATGCCCCCATCGTTCCCACGCGCAGTCTCTCGACGAGCGCGATGATCCCCACCGTCACGGCTGCGAGCACGACCGAGGCCGCGAGCGCCATCCCGAAATTATCTCCTCCCGGCAGGCCGATGAGCCGGAAGATCACCACCGGCAGCGTTGGCCGGTCGGGGCGGGAGAGAAAGCTGGTGGCCCCGAACTCGCCGAGGGCGACCGCGAAGGCGAAACCGGATGCCGCGAGCACGGGCCGCGCGACGATGGCGAGGTCGACGTCGCGCAGCACCCTCCACGGCGGCGACCCGAGCACGGCCGCCGACTCGCGCAGCCGGCCGTCGATGCCGGTGAGCACGGGAAGGATGGTGCGCACCACGAGCGGCAGTGCCACGAGCGCCTGGGCGATCGGCACGAGCACGGGCGAGGAGCGCAGGTCGAACGGCGGCTGGTTGAGCGTGATGAGAAAGCCGAATCCCACCGTGACCGCCGACACACCGAGCGGCAGCATCAGCGCCCCGTCGAACCCGGCGAGGGCCCGGCGCAGGCCGAGCGACCGCGGACGCCGGGAGATCACCAGGCTCGCGGCGAGGCCGATGACGACGGCGATGAGCGTGGCCTGCACCGCGACCTGCAGGGAGTTTCCGAGTGCGACCCACACCGGGACGACGAGCGCGTTGCGGCTGCCGGTTCCGCCGAGGGCGATGTAGTTGCCGAGACCCCAGCCGTCGGCGGTCTGCAGCGACCGGAGCACGAGCGAGATGATCGGCAGGGCGAGGAACACGGCGACGAGCAGCGTGACGGCGATCGCCGGCGCGTCGCCGAGCCTCGGTGCGTGCACGGCGTTCGCGGCGTCGACCCTGCGCTGGGGGGTGCGCCGACCGCGCGCACGCGCGGCGAGCAGCAACAGCGCCACCACCACGACGAGCTGCATGACCGACAGCACGCTCGCGGCCCGCAGGTCGAGAAACTGGGTGGTCAGCAGGTAGATCTCGGTCTCGATGGTGCCGAATCTCGTGCCACCGAGCACGAGGACGACACCGAACGCCGTCGAGCAGAACAGGAAGACGACGGATGACGCGGCGATGATCGCCGGCGCGAGCCTCGGAAGTGTCACGGTCAGCATGACGCGTGCCGGACTCGCTCCCAGCACCCTGGCCGCCTCCTCCTGCCGCGGATCGAGGTTCTCCCACGCTCCCCCGACCGTTCGGACGACGACGGCGATGTTGAAGAAGACGAGCGCGAGCATGATTGCCGCGAACGTCCCGTCGAGGTGGAGGAAGCCCAGCAGGCCGCCCTCACGGAGCAGTGTGCGGAACGCGACCCCGACGACGACCGTCGGCAGCACGAACGGCACGATGATCAGAGCGCGGAGGAAGCGACGCCCGCGGAAGCGCAGGCGGTAGAGCACGTGCGCGATCGGCACGCCAAGCACCGTCGTGATGATCGCGGCGAGGGCCGCCTGGCCGAGGGTGAGTCCGATCAGGCGGACGGTGCGCGGTCGAGTAAGTACGTCGAGGGCGATCCCGTCACCGAAACCGCGGACCACCATCGCCCCGACCGGCCACAGGAAGAAGACCGCGAAGAAGACGATGGGCACGCCCGCACCGAGCACGACCGCGACGGTCGTACTCGGTGCGATGCGCGGCCGAACCGTCGTCATGAGAAACGGGTCATGGAGTGGCGATCGCCGCCCACTCCGAGAGCCACTGCTCGCGGTTGGCGTCGATGTCCTCGGGGCTGATGCTGAACGGGTTCTCCGCGATCTTCGCGAAGTCCGACCAGCCCTCCGGAAGGGTTGCCGCGGCGTTCACGGGGTAGACGTACATGCTCTCGGGGATGTCGTTCTGCACGATCGGCGAGAACAGGAAGTCGACGAGCTTGGCGGCGTCATCCGGATACTTCGTCCCGGCGATGATGCCGGCGTACTCGGTCTGGCGGAAGCACGTGTCGAGCAGCGCTCCGGTCGGAGCCACCGTCGAACCCTCGGGAACCTCGAAGGGCGGCGAGCTCGCGTACGAGACGACGAGCGGTCGGTCGCCCTCGCTCGACGGGCCGGAGAAGTCGACGTAGTACGCGTCACTCCAGCTCGCGTCGACCTGGGCGCCGTTGTCGATGAGCGAGGCCCAGTAGTCCTGCCAGCCGTCACCGTATGCATCGATCGTCGCGAGAAGGAACGCGAGCCCGGGCGAGCTCGAGTTCGCGGCCTCGACGACGAGGAGATCCTTGTACTTCGGGTCGATGAGGTCGTCGAGCACGACCGGCTCTTCGAGGTCGTTCTCGGCGAACCACTCGTGGTCGACGTTCACGCACACGTCGCCGTTGTCGATCGGGGTCAGTTCCTCCCCGCCCTGGTCGGCGGGGAGCAGGTACGCGGCTTCGGCATCCGTCACGTCCTTCGAGACGTACTTCTCGAGCACGCCCTCGTTGACGGCTCGGCTCGCGAAGGTGTTGTCGATACCGAAGACGACGTCGCCGAGCGGCGAGTCCTTCGTGAGAACGAGCTTGTTGACGAGCTCGCCCGCGTCACCAGCGGCCTGCACCTCGACCTTGATGCCGGTCTCCTCGGTGAATTGCTCGAGGATGCCGTC
>Ga0247808_10000087_pt1 | contig 73755 bp, 78 predicted proteins | sample UWRJL089202R1_FD_179914 | JGI IMG/M metagenome (GOLD analysis project Ga0247808, IMG submission 179914) | Plant litter microbial communities from Arlington Agricultural Research Station in Wisconsin, United States - UWRJ-L089-202R-1 | ecosystem: Environmental > Terrestrial > Plant litter >...
CCCCGACGTCTTACGGAGTGAGCCATGCCAACCATCGTCGTAGAAGTTATGCCCAAGGCAGAACTGCTCGATCCCCAGGGCAAGGCCGTCGCCGGCGCCCTCCGCCGCCTCGGCAAGACCGAGTTCACCGGCGTGCGCGTCGGCAAGCGATTCGAACTCACCGTGGAGGGTCCCGCGGACGCCGCGCTGCTCGCCGAGGTACAGGAACTCGCCGACACTGTGCTCTCCAACTCCGTGATCGAGGACGTGACCGACGTCTACGTGCTCGAGGTCGCCGCCGGGGAAACGCACTGATGCGCATCGGCGTCGTCACCTTCCCGGGCTCGCTCGACGACCGCGACGCCCAGCGCGCCATCCGCCTGGCCGGCGCCGAGCCCGTTGCCCTCTGGCACGGCGAGCACGACCTGCACGGCGTGGACGCCATCGTGCTGCCCGGCGGCTTCAGCTACGGCGACTACCTGCGCTGCGGCGCCATCGCCAGCCTCTCGCCGATCATGGCCGAGGTCATCGACGCCGCCAACAAGGGGATGCCCGTGCTCGGCATCTGCAACGGCTTCCAGATGCTCACCGAGGCGCACCTGCTCGAGGGCGGGCTCATTCGCAACGAGGCGGGCGCGTTCATCTGCCGCGACCAGCGCCTGCGCATCGAGAACAACTCGACGGACTGGACGAACGGTTTCACCGACAAGCAGGAGATCACCATCCCGCTGAAGAACGGTGAGGGCGGCTTCATCGCCTCCGCCGACACCCTGGCCCGCCTCGAGGGTGAGGGCCGCGTGATCGCCCGCTACCTCGACGTGAACCCGAACGGTTCGCTCAACGACATCGCCGGCGTCACCAACGCACGCGGCAACGTCGTGGGCCTGATGCCGCACCCTGAGCACGCCGTGGAACCCGGCTTCGGCCCCGACACCGCGCTGGCCATGCGCAGCGGCGTGGACGGCCTGGCGTTCTTCACCTCGGTGATCGAGCGCGCGCTGGTCAACGCCTAGGTTTCTGCGCCTCTGTTTGACATGAATTGCCCCGGTGCGCCGGGGCAATTCGTGCGTTAAGGGACGACTCGGTGGTGGGTGTGGGGCCTAGACGGCGCTGGAGGGTTCCCAAAGGTTGAGGCCCAAGTCGACGGCGTGCTCGTCGATCGCGGCGATCTCCTCATCGGTGAAGACGAGATTGTCGATCGCGGCGATGTTCGTCTCCAGCTGGGTGACCGACGACGCACCCACGAGCGCCGAGGTGACGGTGCCCCGCCGAAGTACCCAGGACAGCGCGAGCTGCGCGAGCGACTGGCCCCGCGCATCCGCGATCTCGGTGAGGGCACGGATGCGCCCCACCGTCGCCTCGTTCACCATGTCGCGGCTCATCGACCCGGCCTGCGACGCGCGCGAGCCCTCCGGCACCCCGTTGAGGTAGCGGTCGGTGAGCAGCCCCTGGGCCAGCGGGGAGAACGCGATGCAGCCCACGCCGAGGTCGTCGAGGGTGTCGAGCAGGCCGTCTTCGACCCAGCGGTTGAACATCGAGTAGGACGGCTGGTGGATCAGCAGCGGCGTGCCCAGATCGGCCAGGATCGTGGCGGCCTGCCGGGTGCGCTCCGGTGAATACGAGGAGATGCCGGCGTACAACGCCCGGCCGCTCGTGACGGCCGTGTGCAGCGCGCCCATGGTCTCCTCGAGCGGGGTCTCCGGGTCGGCCCGGTGGGAGTAGAAGATGTCCACGTAGTCCAAGCCCATCCGGCCCAGCGACTGGTCGAGGCTGGACAGCAGGTACTTGCGCGAGCCGAAGTCACCGTACGGCCCCGGCCACATGTCGTAGCCGGCCTTGGTGGAGATGACGACCTCGTCGCGGTGGGCGGAGAAGTCCTCGCCGAAGATACGGCCGAAGTTTGTCTCGGCGCTGCCGTAGGGCGGGCCGTAGTTGTTGGCCAGGTCGAAGTGGGTGACCCCGAGGTCGAAGGCCCGCCGCAGGATCGCGCGTTGCGTCTCAACGGGCACGGTGCCGCCGAAGTTCTGCCAGAGGCCCAGCGAGATCGCGGGCAGCTTGAGGCCGCTGCGCCCGGTGCGGCGGTACGGCATGGACTCGTAACGGGTGTCTGCGGGAAGGTACGTCATGACCTCATGCTGGCACAGCGGCCTGGCAGAGGTTCCATCCTTCGACGGATGCTCCGCTCAGGCGGGCCTGACAGGCTGGAGTCTGACCTGCCCGCCGATCACGCCTCCAGGAGTCCTCCCCGTGTCACCCCGCCTGCTCTACCGCATCCTGTCCATCGCCGAGGCGATCACCTGGACGATCCTGATCACCGCGATGCTGCTCAAGTACGTGTTCACCCCCGGCGACTTCGGCGACGGGGCCGTGCGGGTGGGCGGCTTCGTGCACGGGCTGGTGTTCCTGGCGTACGGGATCACCGCTGTGCTCGTGGGCGTCAACCAGCACTGGCGCCCCCGGCTGATGCTCCTCGCCGTGTCCACCGCCGTGGTGCCCTACGCCACGATCCCGTTCGACCGCTGGCTCGAACGCCGCAACCTGCTCGACGGCGGCTGGCGCCGGGACGCCACGGACGACCCCCGGGACCACACCGTGGTGAGCCGGCTGCTCCGGGTCGGTCTGGCACGGCCGCTACTGTTGGCATCCGTTCTGGTGGTCGGCCTGGTCGCCGTCTTCACGACCCTGCTCGTGATGGGCCCGCCCGGCGGCGGCGCCTGACCCAACGGAGTCACCCCGCCGATCCTGCGGTACAGAGCCCTAATCGCGGAGCGGTGACCCGACGACGTCGAAGCGGAAACCGCCGAACGTGCCCGTCAGCAGTGGGCGCGCCGCGCTGATCGAAGCCTGCACGGCGGGCAGAGCGAGCGACGCCTTGTGTGCGGCCGCGTCCCGCCAGCGTTCCACGACGAAGACCGTATTCGGTTCGTCCTCGTTCACTCCGACCTCGTAAGCGAGGCAACCGGCCGTGGCCAAGCTGTCGTTCTGCCGCACGAGAAGCGCGACGAGCTCGTCGCGCTTACCGGGAAAGGTCTGGAGCGTGCCTGCATTGGCGAATGTCATGGTCAGAGGGTAGCGTGCGCGAACGTCGCGACCGTGTATGGTCGGTGCTGTACACGGGAGTCCGGTAAGCCGGGCTGAGAGGAAGCTTCCTAAGCTTCGACCGTTGAACCTGATCTGGATCATGCCAGCGCAGGGAGAACGCACTCAACACCATCCCGTGCCCTGTTCACCGACAGAAGGCGCGACATGACACATCCCACCCCCACCCTGCCCGACCCGGCGCCGGCGGCATTCACGCCGCTCGAATTCGGCGTGGGCGCCCGCATCACGCTTGCCGTGATGAGCGACCGCTACGCCGACATCATCCTGGACGCCATCCGGAGCACCGACACCGCCGGCCTCACCGTGGACACCGGTGTCGTGAGCACCTTCATCGGCGGCGCCGAGGCCGACATTCTGCGCTACCTCACCGACCTCATCGGCGCGGCCGCACGGAGCGGCCACCATGTGACCGCCACCGTGCACTTCTCCCGCGGATGCCCCGGCGAGGTCGTCTGCGCCCTGCCCGGGGGTGCCGGGCCGCTGCGCAGCGAGATCCCCGCGGCGACTCCCGTGGGCATCATCGCCGCGGGCGAGTGGGCGCTGTACCCGCTCGACGACGGCGGGCGCCCCGGAGTGCAGCCCGACCACATGCGCGACATCTACGCCGCGATCGACTTCGCCAAGGCGAACGGCAGCTTCGTCGCCTCCGAGCACTTCGTGACGCGACTGCAGGGCGACCTTGCCACCGTGCTGCAGACGGCCGCGGCCGGCTGGATCCTCGTGGGGCAGAGCGTGCAGCACGTCACCAGTCACCTCACGCTGTCGATCAACAGCCCCTCCGCGCACTGATCTGGCCCACGCCGGGCGCCGTCTGACCTGGCGGCAGAACACCCCGCGGACCTCCCGCGTCGGCTCGGCACGTCCGATTCCGATTCCCTGTTCGGCCACCGTGGCCGTTCCCGGCACGCCTCCGTGTGCATCCTCTGGCACCCCTCACTTTCGCTCTCTCATGAAGGACACCACCATGCCTGCTGCACCCTCCTCCACCGTCACCTCCCCCGCATCCGCCACCCGCCCCATCCACCGTTTCACCCTCAAGGACCTCGTGCTCATCGTCGTGCTCGGGGTGGTCTTCGGCTTCCTCTACTGGGCACTCGTGCAGGCGTGGACCGGGCTGTCGATCCTGCTCGGACCGGCCGGCGATCTCGCGCAGCACGTGCTGCTGGGCGGGTGGCTGCTCGTGGCGCCCATCGCCGTCGCCATCGTGCGCACCCGGTTCGCCGGGGTGATCGCCGAGGTGATCGCCTCCGTCATCGAAGTCGTCTTCCTCGGTTCGGCGGTCGGGCCGATGCTCTTCGTCGCCGCCGCGATCCAGGGAGCCGGCAGCGAACTGCCCTTCGCGCTGCGCCGATATTCGTCCTTCGGCTGGGGCAGTTACGCGCTGTCCGGGCTGCTCGGATCGGGCTTCGTGTTCATCTTCTCCGCCTTCCGGTCCGGCTGGTTCGGCCAGGACCTGTTCTTCCTCCGGTTGGGCATCCAGCTGGCCTCCGGCGTCATCCTGGGCGGTCTGCTGGCCAAGGTGATCGTGGACGCGCTGGCCAAGACGGGCGTGGTCGACAACTACGCCATCGGCCGCGCGCTGAACTCTTAGGCCGGGGCGTGTCCGACACAGGAGTGCCCGCCGCGGCTGTGCCTACTGTCGCTGTGCCTGCCGTCGCTGTGCCTGCCGCTGCTGTACCCGCGGTCGCATTGCCCGCGGTTGCGTTCCGGGATGTCACCGTCACGTTTCCCCGGCAGGACCGCGCCGTGCTGCATGGCGCCAGCTTCACCATCGCCGCCGGGGAGCGTGTCGTGCTGTTCGGCCCGTCCGGGGCCGGCAAGTCCACCCTGCTGGCCACGATCACCGGGGTGGTACCGCACTCTGTGATCGCCCAGGTCACCGGATCGGTCACCGTGGCCGGCCGCGACGCCCTAGCCACCGAGGTGGTGGAGCTCTCCCGCCACCTCGGCGTGCTGCCGCAGGACCCGGACTCGGCCGTGTGCCTGCCCGGGGTGGAACAGGAGCTCGCCTTTGTTCTGGAAAACCGGGCCGTGCCACCGGCGGAGATCTCCGACCGCATCGATGCCGTCCTCGCAATTGTGGGCGCCGGCCGGCTGCGCGACCGTCAGACCGGCTCCCTGTCGGGCGGGGAGAGCCAGCGTGTGGCGCTCGCGGCGGCGCTGATCGGCCGCCCGGAGATTCTGGTGCTGGACGAGCCGACCTCGATGCTGGATGCCGACGGGCTGCGGCAGGTGCGCGACGCGGTGGACGCCGCGGCCCGGCCGGGCACCGTCGCGGTGCTGCTGGTGGAACACCGTCTCGACGAGTACGCGGGCAGCCGGGGCGCCGCCGGGCTGCCGGAGCGGTGCATCGTGCTTGGCGCCGACGGGACGATCACGCACGACGGGCCCACCGCATCCGTGCTGCCGACGGCGGCGGTGGATCTGCACCGGGCCGGCTGCTGGCTGCCCAGTGAGATCGAGCTGCGGGCCGCGCTCGGCCTCGCCGGCGGGCTCACGGAGCCGGACGTGCAGCGGGCGCTGCTGGCGCTGGCGGGCGAGGGGTGCGGTGCGCCTGAGGTGTTCGGCCCCGTCGTGCTGGCCGGCCGGGACCTCGCGGTCAGCCGGGAGGTGGCACCTCGGCCGGTGCGGCGTGGGCAGTGGCCGTTCCGCCGGGCCGCGCTCGACGCGGGCGACGGGCATGCCGCACGCGGCGGACATCCTGCGGGCGACGGACGAACCGAGGGTCGGCGGGTGCTGCTCAGCGGCGTCAACCTCGAGCTGCGCGCAGGCGAGATCGTGGCCGTGCTCGGTCGTAACGGTGCCGGCAAGTCATCGCTGCTGCTCACCCTGGCCGGCCTGCTCGCTCCGGCCGGCGGCACCGTGACCGGTGCGCGGCCCGGCCTGGTCTTCCAGAACCCGGAGCACCAGTTCCTCGGCAACACAGTGCGGGAAGAGATCGCCGTGGGGCTGCCGGTCGGCTCCGCGCGGGTGGACCGGGTGCTCACCGGGCACGGGCTCGGCCCGCTCGCCGACCGGAACCCCTACCGACTCTCCGGCGGACAGAAACGCAAGGTCAGCCTCGCCGCAATGCTCGTACACGAGCGCGCCAGCCTGCTCGCCGACGAGCCGACGCTCGGCCTCGACCGGCGGTCGACCATCGCCACGATCGCGGCCTTCCGGCGGGCGGCGCGGGTCGGGCGCGGCATCCTGCTCTGCAGCCACGACCTGCGCACCGTCGCCACCCTCGCCGACCGGGTGCTCGTCGTGGCGGACGGCCGGATCGTCGCGGACGGTTCGGTCGTCGAGGTGCTGCGCCAGGGCGACCTGCTCGCGCGGGCCGGGATCACCGTGCCGCCGCTGCTTCGCTGGCTCGTCGCCCGGCTGGACTCCGTCGCCCAGGTGCGGCGGGTGCTCGACGCCCTCGATACGACGGTGGATGCGGGCGATACCGTGCCCGCCGCGGAGGCTCGATGAATGCGTCGAGCGCCCTCGGCGCAGTGGCTCCCTCACGGCTGGCACGGCGAAACCCCACGGTGAAGCTGGCGATCCTCTTCATCGTCTCGCTGGCACTGCTCTTCGTGTTCGACCCGGCCACCCCGGCACTGCTGTACCTGCTCGGCCTCGCCGCGGTGCTGGGCTTCGCCCGGATCCCGCTCCGCACCCTCGTGCTGGCCCACCTGCCCTTCGTCGGGTTCGCCCTGGGGATCCTCGTGGTCAACGCCCTGAGCCGACCCGGCGAGGTCCTGGTCGACCTGCCGCCGATCCGCGTCACGGTGGAGGGGCTGCAGGTGGGATCGGCGCTGGCCCTGCGCACGATGGCCATCGGCATCCTGTCGATCGGCTTCATCGGCACGACCGACCCGGTGGCGTTGATGACCAGCCTGCACCAGCACGCCCGGCTCAGCGCCCGGGTGACCTTCGCGGTGCTGGCCGGTTACCGGATGCTGCAGCAGCTGCCCCGGGAATGGCAGGTCATCCGCCAGGCGCAATCCGTTCGGGCACCCCTCCGCTCCGACGGTGCAACCCGGTTCGGCATCCGCGAATTCGGGCGCGCGGCGTTCACCCTTCTCGTGGTGTCCCTGCGGCGCGGGGAACGGATGTCGCAGTCGCTGGAGTCGCGCGGGCTCGGATTGGGCGCCCGCACGGTGTGGCGGCCGGTGCCGCTCGGCCCGGCTGACTGGCTACTGTTCGCCGGCACACTGGGCGTTCTGGCGCTCGTGATCACCGGGGTCGGCACCCTGGGGTTAGGCATCGGCCCGGGCGTGCTGTTCTGACCACAGTCGCGGCGGTGCAGTCGCCCGCAGAAGCGATCTCAGCTGTGGTCGGCAGCCGGCTCGGGCACCCACCGGGCGGCCACCACGCTCAGCGGCGCGGCGATGATCCAGCTGTACATGGCCGCGTCCGGTGCGCCGAGCAGGGCCACGGGAATCGATGCGGCGAAGACCACCACCGTGACGAGCATGGTGCGCAAGACGTAGAAGAACATCGCTCGGTCGACAGAGGGTTCGAGCAGCCGGGACGCCCGCGCCGAGGCCCAGACCAGGCATTGCATCCCGCTGATGGCGGCCACCGTGCCCGCGTAGAGCACCACCGCCGGAGTCTCGCCGCCGTACTCGCTGAGCACCGAGGTGGGGAACGGCAGGAACGCAACCAGCAGCAGGAGCAGGAGGTTGAGCTGCACGAGCCGCCGGTCGTAACCAGCGATCAACCGGAACTTGCGATGATGGGCGGCCCAGTTGACCGCGATCACCGCGAAGCTCAGCGCGTACGCCAGGTACTCCGGCGCGAGGGCGGCCAGAGCGGGGCCGAGGTCGGCCGACGACGTCTCGGGCAACCGGATGTCGAGGACGAGCAGCGTCATGGCGATGGCGAACACCGCATCGCTGAAGAACTCGACGCGCTCGGTGTTGCGCCCGGTGTCGAGGAGCCGCCGGTACCGCGCCCGCGCCGATTCCATGACGCAAACCTACTCTCCCGTCATGTCCGGGCCCTACGAATGCGCAGATCCCCGGATGCGGGCCGGGCGCCGCTGCTCGGGCGAGAGCAGCGCCGCGCGGGCGAGAGCAGCGCCGCGCGGGCGAGAGCAGCGCCGCGCGGGTCAGGCGCCGCTGGGCGGGAGGCACGCCACCCGCGAAACGGCGCATGGCCAGCGCAACGCGGAGAAGCCCGTCTCGACGCCTGGCTGCGCGGGCCAGGCGCCGGTGCGCGGGCGCAGCGCCAGTGCACGCCGATGCCGCCGCCGCAGGGCGGGGTCGCCGGGTAGACTTGCCCGGTCAAGCATCCGCTATCTCTGGGAGAACGCCACTCGTGACCGCTGTTTCCAACACATCCTCCCGCGGCGTCGCTGACACCGTGACCAACGCGATCAACACTCCCGAGAAGGAGCAGCCGTACGCTGCCCTCGGGTTGACGCCCGGCGAATACGCCGAGATCCGCACCATCCTGGGCCGCCGGCCCACGAGCGGTGAGCTCGCCATGTACTCGGTGATGTGGAGCGAGCACTGCTCATACAAGAGCTCGAAGAAGTACCTGCGCCAGTTCGGCGACAAGGTCTCCCCCGCCATGAAGAAGAACCTGATGGTGGGCATGGGCGAGAACGCCGGCGTGCTCGACGTGGGCGAGGGCTGGGCCGTCACCTTCAAGATCGAATCGCACAACCACCCCTCCTACATCGAGCCGTTCCAGGGCGCCGCGACCGGCGTCGGCGGCATCGTGCGTGACATCATCTCGATGGGAGCCCGCCCGGTCGCCGTGATGGATGCGCTGCGCTTCGGCGACATCAACGACCCCGACACCGCCCGGGTTGTGCACGGCGTGGTCTCGGGCATCAGCTTCTACGGCAACTGCCTGGGCCTGCCCAACATCGGCGGCGAGACCTGGTTCGACTCCGTCTACCAGGGCAACCCGCTGGTCAACGCGCTCTCCGTTGGCGTGCTGCGCCACGAGGACCTGCACCTGGCCAACGCCTCGGGCGCCGGCAACAAGGTGGTGCTCTTCGGGGCCCGCACCGGTGGCGACGGCATCGGCGGCGCATCCATCCTGGCCTCTGACACGTTCAGCGAGGGCGGCCCGACCAAGCGCCCCGCCGTGCAGGTGGGCGACCCGTTCGCCGAGAAGGTGCTGATCGAGTGCTGCCTCGAGCTCTACCGCGAGAAGCTCGTCGAGGGCATCCAGGACCTGGGCGCCGCGGGTATCTCCTGCGCCACCAGCGAGCTGGCCTCCAACGGCGACGGCGGCATGTACATCCAGCTGGAGAAGGTGCTGCTGCGCGACCCGTCGCTCACCGCCGAAGAGATCCTGATGAGCGAGAGCCAGGAACGCATGATGGCCGTCGTCACGCCGGAGAAGCTCGCCGGCTTCCTCGCCGTGGTGGAGAAGTGGGACGTGGAGACCAGCGTGCTCGGCGAGGTCACCGACTCCGGGCGCCTGATCATCGACTTCCACGGTGAAGAGATCGTCAACGTCGACCCGCGCACCGTCGCCGTCGACGGCCCGGTCTACGACCGTCCGGTGGCCTACCCCACCTGGATCGACGCGCTGCAGGCCGACACCGCCTCCGCCCTGCCCCGGGCGACGGATGCCGCGACCCTGCAGGAGCAGTTCCTCGCCCTGCTCGGCTCGCCCAACCTGGCCGACCCGAGCTGGATCACCGACCAGTACGACCGCTACGTGATGGGCAACACCGCCCTCTCGTTCCCGGACGACGCCGGCATGATCCGCATCGACGAGGAGTCGGGCCTCGGCTTCGTCATCTCCACCGACGCGAACGGCCGCTACTGCCAGCTCGACCCGTACCGCGGCGCGCAGCTGGCCCTTGCCGAGGCGTACCGCAACGTGGCCGTCACCGGCGCCGTGCCGGTGGGCATCAGCGACTGCCTCAACTTCGGCTCCCCCGAGAACCCCGAGGTCATGTGGCAGTTCTCCCAGGCCGTCGAAGGCCTGGCGGATGGCTGCCTCGAGCTGGAGATCCCGGTCACCGGCGGCAACGTGTCGTTCTACAACCAGACCGGCGACCAGCCGATCCACCCGACCCCGGTCGTGGCCGTGCTCGGCGTGATCGACGACGTCGCCCGCCGCGTGCCCAGCGGCTGGCAGGACGACGGACACAACATCTACCTGCTCGGCATCACCCGCGAAGAGCTCGACGGCTCGGCGTGGAGCGCCGTGGTGCACGACCACCTCGGTGGCGTGCCGCCCATCGTCGACCTCGGCCGCGAAGCCGACCTCGCCGGTCTCCTGCACGCCGCGTCGATCGAGGCCCTGATCGACAGCGCGCACGACCTCTCCACGGGTGGCCTCGCGCAGGCCCTCGCCGAGGCCGTGCTCCGGTTCGGCGTGGGCGCCCGGGTCTGGCTCGGCGACATCCTCGAGCGCGACGGCATCGACGCATCCGTGGCCCTGTTCTCGGAGTCGACCGGCCGTGTGCTGGTCTCCGTGCCGCGTGAGGATGACGTCAAGTTCCTCGGCCTCTGCGAAGGCCGCGACTACCCGGTGCTGCGCATCGGGGTGACGGATGCGACCGCCCCGGTCCTGGAGATCCAGGACTACTTCACGGTGCCGCTGACCGAACTGCAGTCGCGTCACCGCAGCACGCTGCCGAACGCGTTCGCGTAAAGCCTTCGGCCTGAGTTGCCGCGAAATGCCCCTTCCCTCTCCGGGAGGGGGCATTTTTCGGCAACTCGTCACCGGTGGCCGGCCGTTGGTGCGTTGGGTGCGCCTGCTCTGGCCGGATGATCCCCCTATAGGGGCCTCATCCAGCCACCCAGGGCTCGGCCACCCACAGCGGGCTTATCCAGCCACCAGAGGTGCAGCGGGCAGGATGCTCGGTGCGCGCCGCTTCACCGCACCTCGTACCGTTCGGCGCGCCCGCTATAGCGGGCGCGGTCACCCGCACGAGGTGCGGTGAGCCAGCACGGTGCGCATCCGCTGCTCTACTCGGGCGTACGGGTGAGGACGTAGTTCTTGAGCACGTGCTCTGCGATCGCCATCGAGGAGGTGGCGGCGGGTGACGGGGCGTTGCGCAGCAGGGTGACCGGGCCGACCTGGTCGACCGCGAAGTCGTCGAGGAGGGTGCCGTCGCGGCCCCAGGCCTGGGCGCGCACGCCGGCGGCGGTCTTGGCGGTGAGGTCACCCATCCGCAGCTCGGGGATGAACCGGCGGGCCTTGCGGTAGTAGAGGGGCTTGACCAGGGAGCCGCTGATCTCGTCGAGGCCCATCCGCCAATGCTGTCTGGCCAAGGCGCCCGCGCCCGGCCAGCGCAGGGACTCCCAGGTGTCCTTGGGCGAGACGGTCAGCCAGGTGTACCCCTCCCGGGCCAGCGCCGGCACCGCATTGGGCCCCACGTGCACGTCGTCGTAGACACCGCGGGTGAAGTGCACACCAAGGAAGGGGAACCGCGGGTCGGGCACCGGGTAGATCATGCCGCGCACGAGGTCGGTGCGCGCCGGGTCCAGCGCCCAGTATTCGCCGCGGAACGGCAGGATCTTGGGCGACGGGTCCGCGCCGACCAGACGGGCGACCACGTCGGATTGCAGCCCGGCGCAGGCGATCACCCGGTCGACGACATGCTCGGACTCCCGGGTGCGTACACGCACTTTCGCTCCCTCGAGCTGCAGCGCCACCACCTCGTGGCCGGTGCGGATACTGCCGCCGTTGCTGCGCACATCCATGGCCATGGCCTCGGTGATCGCTCCGTAGTCCACGGCCGCGGTGTGCGGCGAGTGCACCGCGGCGACACCCGCCACGTGTGGTTCGATCTCGCGGAGCCGCGCGCCGCCGCCGAGACGAATGAGTCCGGGCACCCCATTGGCGTTCGCCCGCCGTTCGATCTCGGCGAGGGCCGGCAGCTCGCTCTCGTCGACCGCGACGACGAGCTTGCCCACCTCACGGTAGGGCAGGTTCTTCTCGGCGCAATACTCGCGCATGCTGGTGCGTCCCGCGGCGCACAACCTGGCCTTGAGGCTGCCCGGCTGGTAGTACAGCCCGGCGTGCACCACGCCGGAGTTGCGTCCGGTCTGGTGCGCGGCGAGTCGGTCCTCTTTCTCGAAGACCGTGACGTCGCCGAGTCCGCGCAGGGCCAGGACCCGCGCCAGGGCCACCCCTACGATGCCGCCGCCGATGATCGCGATGCGTTCGCCCATAGCCATCCGTTCTCAGGTGCCCGTGACGGATCATCGGTTCGACGAACCCCCGCACGGTGGCATCCTGCCCCGTGGCAGCGGCCCGGGCAATGCCCGGCTCGACGGACCCGTTCATCAGGACCGGCGGCGGCCAGCTCCCGCCCCTGCCACCCCTCGCGAAAGCGGCCTAACGGCTATCTCACCAGGTTGAAGGAACCACACGGCCGCTCTCGCGAGATGTCGCCGTCCCTCCCACGCTCACCTCTCTCGCGAAAGCGGCGAAATAGCTACCTCAGCGCGCTGAAGCGACCACACGACCGCTCTAGCGGAATACCGGGTGGAGGCTGGGGATAACTTCGGCACGGCAACACGCTCACGGCGCATCCTCTGGGGATGAAACGGCGCACAGAGATACCGCGAGCGCTGCGAGGGCGCGCATTCAGCCATCAGGAAGGGCTGTCCGAGGGCATGACACGGGCGCGTATGCGTAGTGACGACCTGGCGCGGCCGTACCACGGCATCCGTGTGGTGCCGTCTGACTCGACCGACCCGCTCGCCCGTATCCGCTCGTACCTGCCCCATCTCAGCGGGGAACAGTTCTTCAGCCACACCAGCGCTGCTCTCATCCACAATATGCCGCTGCCGTTGCGCCTCGCCCAGGATCCACGCGTGCACGTCTCGACTCACATCGCATCATCGAGGCACGCCGGCCGCGGCGTCGTGGGGCATCAGGTACAGCGCGACCGGGTTCGCGTCGTGGTCGTGACCGGCATGCAGGTGACCTCTCCGGTCGATACGTGGTGTCAGCTATCCACAATGTTGTCATTGGACGCCCTGATCGAAGCGGGAGATGCTCTGGTACGTCGGAAGCAGCCGCTGGCGACTATGGACGAGCTGCGCGCTGGCGTGTTGCGGTACACCGGGCAACGTGGGGCGAAGAAGCTGCGCGAGGCCTTCGAGTCTGTGCGGCCCCGGACGGATTCAGCCAAGGAGACGGCGACCAGGTTGGTGATCGTGCGGGCAGGGCTACCCGAACCGGAGGTGAACGGTGAGATTTTCGACAGGCGGGGCCGCAAGATCGCGACCGGGGACCTGGTGTTTCGCAAGTACAAGGTGCTCGTGGAGTATGACGGCGAGCAGCACCGCACCGACGAGGAGCAGTATCACTGGGACGTGGACCGTCTTGATGCGATCATGGAGGCCGGCTGGCGCGTCATCCGCATCAATAAATCGCATCTGAGGATGTCGCCTTCGCCGGCCCTGCGGAAGATCACCGCGGCCCTCGCCGCAGCGGGGTGGAGCCCATGACCCGCGGCGGGGGTCGCGAGAGCGGCGAAACGGCGACCTCACGCAGCTGAGGCAGCCATATGGCCGCTTTCGCGAAAACAACAGTCCACGAGAGCGGCGAAACGGCGACCTCAGCCGGCTGAGGTAGCCATTTGGCCGCTTTCGCGAGACGTAGCGACAGCGAGGGGGCGAGCAGGGCGGGGGTTAGGCGGGGAGCGGGAACGGGGCCCCGACGAGGGCCTCGGTGCGGGCGAAGAGGCGGTCGGCGATACCGCGGTCGAGCGAGGTACGGGTGGGGCGCTGCAGGGTCGGAGTGCCGCGGGTGAGGAAACGGGGGCCGTAGTATTGGCCGCCGACGGCAGAGGGATCGATCGCCGCCCGCACGGTCGGCCAGGCACCGGCATCCTTGCCCTGGGCGCCGATGAAGCCCTGCAGGGTGTCGACGAAGCGCTTGGTGCGGCGCACCTCGTTGACGCCGCGGATGCCGGGTGTGAGGCCCGAGATCGAGTAGCCGGGGTGCGCCACCAGGCTCTGCACCCCGCCGGGGCCGTCGAGGCCAGCCGAGCGCAGGCGCCGGTCCAGCTCGAAGCCGAACACCTGCATCGCGATCTTGGACTGCGCGTAGGCCTTGCCCCCGTTGTACGTGGTCTCGAGTTGCAGGTCCTCCAGCGAGGAGTCCAGCAGCCGGGTGATCAGCGAACCGAGCGACACGACCCGGCTGCCGGGAGTGCGCTGCAGCACGGGCAGAACCAGGCCGGTGAGCAGGAAGTGACCGGTGTAGTTGGTGGCGAGCACCAGCTCGGTGCCGTCCAGGCTCACCGAACGGTCGGTGGGCGGGTGCACGATGCCGGCGTTGAGGATGAGGCCGTGCAGCTGAGGAAGGTCGAGCATCCGCTCTGCTGCCCGGCGCACCGAGGCGAGGTCGGCCACGTCGAGGGCCATGGTCGACACGGATGCGCCGGGGACGCGCCCGCGGATGACGGCGACCGCCGCGGCAGCCTTGACCGGGTTGCGGCAGGCCAGCACCACGTGGGCGCCGGCACGCGCGAGTTGCTCGCTCGTGAAGTAGCCCAGGCCTGCGTTGGCGCCCGTGACCACGATGGTGCGGCCGGTCTGGTCGGGCAGCGCCCGCGGGTTCCAGGTCACGCGGCAGGGCCGGCGGAGGCCTGACCGTCGCCCGGGGCCGATGCATCCGGCGCATCGGTCGACGCATCGCCGGCCGGAGCGCTGACGGCGGCGTCGCCGGAAACGGTGCCAGCGCCAGTGTTGCCCGCCGACCGAACGCCGCTCGAGGTGTCGCCGGCGATCTTCTCGTGGTGGTGGATGACCTCGGCGATGATGAAGTTGAGGAACTTCTCGGCGAACGCCGGGTCGAGCCTGGCGTCTTCGGCCAGGCCGCGCAGCCGCTGGATCTGCAGGAACTCGCGGGCCGGGTCCGCCGGCGGCAGGCCGTGCTCGGCCTTCAGCCGCCCCACGCTCTGGGTGAACTTGAACCGCTCAGCCAACAGGTGGATGAGTGCGGCATCGATGTTGTCGATGCTCTGGCGAATGCCCTGCAACTCATTGATCGCATCCTGTCCCGCAGCGGCGGGCAATTCCTCGTTTACAGCCATGTCTTTACGATATTGCACCGGCCCGGATGCCCGCTCCGGGCTCGCCCGTCGCCCGTCCCGATGGCCGGCGGGGCGGTCAGGCTGGGCGGGGCGCCCGCAGGGGCAGGCGCACGCGCTTCTGGGTGAGCAGGATGCCCATCAGGACCAGGAGGGCGCCGAGCGGTTCGTGCCAGGAGAAGGTCTCGGACAGGATGAGCACGCCAAGAAGCACACCTACGACGGGCGTGACGTAGGTGACCGTGGAGGTCGTGGTGGGACCCCAGGCCCGCAGAACGTTGATGTGCCAGATGTACGCGAATCCGGTGCCGAGCGCGCCCAGGGTGACCAGGCTCAGCACTATCGGAGTGGTCAGGGCCACCGGCTGCCAGGCCAGGACCGGCGTGAACAGCAGCATCGCCGCGCCGGCCAGGCCGATGTTGAGGAACGCGAAGGTGGTGCCGGCGATGGGACGCCCGCTGAGGTGCTTGCGGGTGTAGCCGAAGGTGAAGCCGTAGCAGAGCGCCGCGCCGAGGCAGGCGAGTTGGCCCCAGAGGTCGCCGGTGAGCGCGGTGTACTGCCAGGGTGCGATGATCACGATCACACCAATGATGCCGACCAGCACGCCCACGATCTGGTCGCGGGCGAGCTTCTCGACCCGGAAGACCGCGGTGACCATGACGGCGGTCATGATGGGTGTCACGGCGTTGTAAATGCTGGCCAGGCTCGACGAGACGTACTGCTCGGCCCAGGCGAAGAGCAGGTGCGGGATGAAGCAACCGGTGAACGCGATCACCAGAAAGTGCAACCACACCACGCGCTCCCGCGGCAGCACCGGGCCGTTGTTGATGCGCGGCCGGGTGACGAGCACGATCAGGCCCAGCGTGAGCCCGCCGAGCACGAGGCGCGACCAGGCCACCTGGCCGAAACTCACGCCTTCGAGGGCGATCTTCATGAACAGGAAGCTGGCACCCCAGACCACACCCATGCCCAGGAATTGCAAGGCGACCAGGGGGCTGCGGGGCGTCGTAACATCACTCACCTGCCGACCCTAGCCCACCGGTGCGCCGTGCCCACCCCAAGCCGGTGCGGGCCGAGGGTGATGTCCGAAATTCGCGGGCGAATGGCCGGAATCAGGCGGGGGTGACGCGGCGGCGGGGAGCGCGCGGGTTGCTGTACTCCACCGACGTGCCGGCGAAACCCTCCAGGCGTTTCTGCAGCCCGGCCTGCACCACGGGCCACTCGTCGGCGAGCACCGAGTACACGGCGGTGTCACGCCAGGAGCCATCCGCCCGGCGCTGTACTCGCCGGTTGATGCCCTCGAACTGCGCACCGATGCCCAGAATCGCGGCACGGGATCGGGAGTTGAGCACGTCGGCCTGGATCTTGACCCGGCCGAAGCCGTGGTCGAACGCGGCGCCGAGCATCAGCAGCTTCGTCTCGGGGTTCACCGCGGTTCCCCACACCTGCGGGGCGTAGGCGGTCCAGCCCAGGTGCAGCGCCTCGTTGGGCAGGTCGATGTCGCCCAGAGTGGAGGTGCCCACCAGGTCGCCCGCATGCGGGCCGGACACGACGCGCACGGCGTAGGGCAGTGCCTCCCACTGGTAGTACTTCGACGCGAACGCCACGAACTCGTCGAGGTCGGCGGGCAGTCCGTGCGGGCCGCCACCGTAGCCACCGGCGAAGACCGCCGGATGCGCGATGGCGCGATGCAGCTCCGGCAAGTGCGCGTGGCTGAGCCGTTCCAGGCACACGAAACGCCCCGTGAGCACATGCTCGTCAGGCCGGTGGGCACTCACGGGCGTTCTCCCTTCGCCGAGCCGTGAGTCAAGCCCCGAAGAACTCGAGTTTTCGGGGCTTAGCTCACAGGTCGCGGGTTAGTCGATGAGGTCGTGACGGGTGAGGATCGCTTCGCGATCGGGGCCCACGCCGATGGCGGAGATGCGGGCACCGCTCATGGCCTCGAGCGCGAGGACGTAGTCCTGGGCGTTCTTCGGGAGGTCCTCGAAGTGGCGCACCATCGTGATGTCCTCGGTCCAGCCGGGGAACTCCTCGTAGACGGGCTTGGCGTGGTGGAAGTCGGACTGCGAGACCGGCACCTCGTCGTAGCGCACGCCGTCGACCTCGTAGGCGACGCAGACCGGGATGGTCGCAAGGCCCGTGAGAACGTCGAGCTTGGTGAGCACGAAGTCGGTGACACCGTTGATGCGCGCCGTGTAGCGGGCGATCGGGGCGTCGTACCAGCCACAACGGCGCGGGCGGCCGGTGGTGGTGCCGAACTCGAAGCCCTTGGCACGCAGGAACTCGCCGGACTCGTCGAACAGCTCGGTGGGGAACGGGCCGGCGCCGACGCGCGTGGTGTACGCCTTGACGACCGCGATGATGCGGTCGATGCGGTTCGGGCCGATCCCTGAGCCGGTCACCGCGCCACCCGAGGTGGCGTTCGACGACGTGACGAACGGGTAGGTGCCGTGGTCGACATCCAGCATGGTGGCCTGGCCACCCTCGAACAAGACGGTCTTGCCGTCGACGAGCGCCTCGTGCAGCAGCAGCGCAGTGTCGGCGACCATGGGGCGCAGGCGCTCGGCGTAGCTGAGCAGATCGTCGACGATCTCGTCAACGGTGATGGCACGGCGGTTGTACACCTTGACCAGCATGTGGTTCTTCTGGCCGAGCGCGCCCTCCACCTTCTGGCGCAGGATGTTCTCGTCGAACAGGTCCTGGATGCGGATGCCGACCCGGTTGATCTTGTCGGCGTAGGTCGGGCCGATGCCGCGACCGGTGGTGCCGATCTGGCGCTTGCCCAGGAACCGCTCGGTGACCTTGTCCATGGTGCGGTGGTACTGAGTGATCACGTGCGCGTTGGCGCTGACGCGCAGTTTGGACACGTCGACGCCGCGCGAGCTGAGCGCATCGAGCTCTTCGAAGAGCACCTCGATGTCGACGACGACACCGTTGGCGATGATCGGGGTGACGCCGGGCGTGAGGATGCCGGACGGCAGCAGGTGCAACGCGTACTTCTCGGTGCCGACGACCACGGTGTGGCCGGCGTTGTTGCCGCCGTTGAACTTGACGACGTAGTCGACCCGGCTGCCGAGAAGGTCGGTGGCCTTGCCCTTACCTTCGTCGCCCCACTGGGCGCCGATCAGAACGATGGCTGGCATAGCTTAGTTTTCTCCTTGGATAAAGAAGGCAGCGGTCGGCGGGGCCGGGTCCTCGCCTGGTGAAACGGCGGGCGGCGCCGCCGGGAAACTCTGGGAGTCGGCCGCCTCGGAGCGCAGCAGGGGGATGACTGTGGCGTCGGCCCCGTTCAGGAACTCGGTGAGGCGTTCGAACTCGTCGGTCTCGCCGATCTCGGCCGCGGCGCGGCGGAGGGCGAACAGGGCGCGGAGCACCCCGCGGTTGGGTGCGTGCGACCACGGGATCGGGCCCTGGCCGCGCCAGCCGGCCTTACGCAGCGCGTCAAGGCCGCGGTGGTAGCCCACCCGGGCATACGCGTAGGCCTCGAGCAGTCGGCCCTGGGAGTGGGTCACGTCCGCGAGGGCTGCCCAGGCCAGCGACGACTTCGGATGCGCCGCCACAACGGTTGCAATATCTTGCGTTCCGGTTCGGCTGAGCGCCTCAGTCACCTCCGGTTCCGCGGGTAGGAGGGTCTCGGGCTGGTCAAGCAGATTTGCGCCGGTCACACTGAATCCTACCAAGACGGCGCCGAACCGTGAGTTAAGCACGCATCCGCGCCCGATTTCGTGCCTTTGTTCTCAGTTCGCGAACTGGGGCGGTGGGGGCACCGGGCGCCGGATACCTAGTGGGTGGCGGGCACGAGGCGGCCGGAGAAGGTGCACAGGACGGCGGCGACAACCTCGGCCTGGGGGCGTTCCTCGTCGAAGAGCAGCCATTCCAGCCCGGCCATGAGGGTGGCGCCGAACACGCTGCTGGCCATGAGGGCCGAGGCGCCCACTGTGGATGCCTCCGGCAGCGCCTCGGTGATCGCGATCTCGAATTCGGCGAGGGCGTCGTGCCGGAACGCGAACGAGGTCTCCTTCCAGGCCCGGTCGGTGCGGAAGATGTCGCCGGCGATGATCTTGGCCAGGGCGGTGTTGCGCGCGATGCTGCCGAGGAGTGTGGTGACGAGGGCCTCGATGGCGCTCCAGCCCTCGAGGCCGGTGCGGGCCTCGCGCAGGACCTCGGTGAGCGCTGCCATGCCCTCGCCGAGCAGGCCCTCGAAGAGCTTGTCCTTGGACGCGAAGTTGTAATAGAGACTGCCCTTGGCCACGCCGGCGCGCTCGGCGACGTCGTCCATGGTGGTTCCGCTGATGCCGCGCTCTGCCGCGATCTCGAGCGCCGCGTCGAGAATCGCCCGCTTGGTGCCGGTCATCCGAACCATGCTTCCACCCCTTGATCTTTGCACTGACTAGTCAGTATAGTGGGATTCGGCCCCGCTGCAATGGAGCATGCCGCCCGGACAGACATCCGGCTACCGGGTGCCGCCCCACCTCGAAGAAGGCTCCAGCATGCGCATCACCCTGACCAACGTCACCAAGGGTCCGAAGGACTCGGCCCTCCCCCTCACCTCACTCGAATTCGAGTCCGGCGCCGTCACGCTCGCCCAGGCCGAAACCGAACGCCGCCCCACGGTGCTCGGGCTCATCGCCTCCGGCCGGATGCGACCTGATGCCGGCACCGTCACCCTTGACGGCCACACCGACTACGCGGGTCTCCGCCGCCACATCGCCCTGATCGACGCGCTCGGTGTCTCCGAGCCCGCGCCCGATGTGACAGTGGCCGAGGTGGTGTCGGAGGAACTCATGTTCGCCGGCCGCGTGGGCCACCGCCGCGCCGTCTCCCAGCTGCTGAGCGAGCTGGGGCTGGCCGACCAGGCCCGGGCCAATATGGCCGACCTCGCCCCAGACTCCCGCATCCACCTGCTCACCGAACTGGCCGTGCTGCGAGACGACGTGCGGGGCATCGTGCTCACCTCCCCCGACCGGCACGGCGGCGATCCGCTGGGCTGGTGGCAACTCGCCGGCGACCTCGCCGTGCGCGGCTACGCCGTGCTCGTCATCGCCGGCGACGCGTCGGCCCACGCCATCAACGCCCTCGACCGCTCCGGAGCCGAACTGTGAAGATCTTCGCCATGATCCGCGCCGAACTCGCGCGCCTGACCGCCACCACCATGTCCCGGGTCGCCCTCGTGGCCCTCATGCTGGTTCCCGTGCTCTACGGCGGCCTGTACCTGTGGGCCAACCAGGACCCGTACGCGGGCCTGGACCGCGTGCCGGTCGCCCTGGTGGTGGCCGACACCGGCGCCGAGTCCGACGGCACGACCACCAACTACGGGTCGGATGTCGCCGAGCAGCTCATCGACGACGGCACCTTCGATTGGCACACCGTGACCGCCGCCACCGCCAAGGCCGGCGTCGCCGATGCCACCTACGACTTCAGCGTCACGATCCCCGCCGACTTCTCCAGCTCGATCGCCTCCTCGTCGACCGACTCACCGCACCAGGCCACGATCACCCTCACCACGAACGACACCAACAGCTACCTCGCTTCCACGATCGGCAGCCAGGCGGCGCAGAGCATCCGCGACGCCATCGTGGCCCGGGTCAACGAGCAGGCCGCCGACCAGCTGCTCATCGGGCTCTCCGACATCCGCTCGAGCCTGGTGGACGCGGCCGACGGCGCGGGCCAGCTGACGGATGGCGCGGGCACCGCCGCCGACGGCGGCTCCAGCCTGGCCGATGGCGCCAGCCAGCTCGCCGACGGTACCGGCCAGCTGGCCACGGGTGCCGGCAGCCTGGCGGACGGCACCGGCAAGGTCGCCGACGGCGCCAGCCAGGTGGCCGACGGCACTGGCCAGGTGGCCTCGGGTGCCGATGCCCTGGCCACGGGAGCGGGCACCCTGAGCACGGGCGCCGGCAGCCTCGCCGCAGGCACCGCCCAGGTTGCCACGGGCGCCGACTCGCTCGCGACGGCGACCGGCCAGGTGGCCGACGGCACCGCCGCGCTCTCCGAGGGCGCCACCTCCCTTGCCGAGGGCACGGCCAAGGTCTCGGCCGGGGCCGCTCAGGTCTCCGCCGCCGCCCAGAAGGTGGCCGACGGCACCACGGAGCTGAATACGGCCGCGCAGGAGGCATCCGCCGGCGTCGCCGGGGCCGGGGCCGTCTACACCGACGCGCAGACCGCCCTGGCCAAAGAACTCACCGCCGACGGCCTGAGTCCCACCCAGGTCAAGGCGGCCCTGGCCACCCTGGCCCCGATCGGCACCACCCTCACCCAGAGTGGAGCAGCCCTCACCCAGGCCGGCACCGCCATCGCCACCCTGTCGACCGGCACCACCCAGCTGGCCGCCGGGGCCGCCGCGACGGCTGCCGGCGCCCAGCAGAGCGCCGACGGGGCGACGACCCTGGCCACCGGCGCGGCCACCGCGTCGACCGGAGCCCGCCAGACGGCCGACGGCGCCGCCACCCTCGCCAGCGGCGCCCACCAGAGCGCCGACGGCGCCGCCGCCCTCGCCACCGGAGCCGGACAGGCCGCCAGCGGAGCGGCCACCCTGGCCGCCGGAGCCGACAAGACCGCCGCGGGCGCGGCGACCCTGAGCACCGGGGCGGCCTCCGCCGCCGACGGCGCAGCAACCCTGAGCACGGGCGCGAGCTCGGCGAAGACCGGCGCGGAGAGCCTCGCCACCGGCGCATCCTCGCTCAGCGACGGGCTGCTGGGGCTCAAGACCGGGGCGGGCACCCTCCGCGACGGGCTGACCAACGGTGTCAACAGCATCCCCGACACGGATGCCGAAACCCGCGACCTGCAGGGCTCCACCATCGCCGACCCTGTCGACCTGCAGAAGGCGGCCGTGACCTCCGCCGGAACCTACGGCGCCGGGCTCGCCCCGTTCTTCGCCAGCCTGGCCGGCTGGATCGGGATCTACGCGCTGTTCCTGATCGTGAAGCCGGTCTCCCGCCGCGCCATCACGGCACTGCACTCGCCGCTGAAGATCACCCTGGCCGGCTGGCTCACCCCGGGCATCCTCGGGCTGCTGCAGATGGCGGCGCTGTTCGGGATCCTCACCGGCGTGCTGCACTTCGAGGTGCACAACCCGGTGGGCACCTACGCGATGATGGGGCTGGCCGCGATGACGTTCGCCGCGATCATCCTCGCGCTGAATGTGTGGTTGGGCAGCGTGGGCCAGTTCGTCGGCCTCGTGCTCATGGTGATCCAGCTGGTCACCGCGGGCGGCACCTTCCCGTGGCAGACCCTGCCGGCTCCCCTGGCGTTCCTGCACCACGTGATGCCGATGAGCTACGCGGTCGACGGCATCCGTCAGCTGATGTACGGCGGCAACCCGGCCACCGCGTTGAACGACGCCGGTGTGCTGCTGCTCTGGCTGACCGGGGCGCTTGTGCTCGCCGCGATCGGCGTGGTGCGGATGACGCACTTCCGCACCCTGCGCGACCTCAAGCCCAGCCTGATCGGCTGACCGGAACGGCCGCCGCCCCGCTCAATGCGACGGCGGCGGCCGTTTCAGGTCGGTCCAGCTTGGCGCCGCGGGTTCAGCGGCGACGGGCCGACGGCATGAGTTCGGCCGCGCCGTAGCTGTTGTCGTCGGGGTTCATCGTGACGCCGGGGGCGACGAGTTCGTCGATGCGGTCGAGGATCTCGGCCGATAGGGTCACGTCCGCGGCTGTCAGCTGGGAGTCCAGCTGCTCCATCGTGCGCGGACCGATGATCGCCGAGGTGATGCCCGGGTGGTTGATGACGAAGGCGATCGCCAGCTCGATCAGGGTGATCCCGGCTTCGTCGGCGACCCGGGCGAGAGAATCGACCACGTCGAGTTTCTGCTGGTTGGCGATGCTCGACATGTCGAACCGGGCGCCCGGGCGGGCCGCCGATGTGGGGGTGGGCGCGGTGTCCTTCCGCCACCTGCCCGAAAGCCAACCGCCGGCCAGGGGGCTGTAACTGAGGGCTCCCATGCCGTAACGCTGGGTGGTCGGCAGCACGTCTTCCTCGATGCCCCGCACGAGGATCGAGTACGGCGGCTGTTCGGTGACGAACCGGGCGAGGTGGCGGTCGCGGGCCGCGACCTGGGCCTCGACGATCTGGCTGCCGGAGTACGACGATGAGCCGATGTAGCGCACCTTGCCCTGGTGCACGAGGTCGGTGAGGGCGCCGAGGGTCTCCTCGACATCCATCAGCGGGCTGGGGCGGTGCACCTGGTAAAGGTCGATATAGTCCGTGTTCAGGCGCCGGAGCGAGTCTTCGACGGCGCGCACGATGTAGCGACGCGACCCGCCGCTCTGATTGGGACCTGCGCCCATAGGCATGAAGAACTTGGTGGCGAGCACGACGTCGTCGCGCCGCCGGCCCGCGAGGGCCTTGCCCACGATCTCCTCGGACTCGCCGCCGGAATAGACGTCTGCGGAGTCGACGAAGTTGATGCCGGCATCCAGGGCGTGGTGGATGACGCGAATCGAGTCGTCGACATCCCGGTTGCCCCAGGCCCCGAACATCATCGTGCCCAGGCAGAGCGGGCTGACCTCGACTCCGGTGCGTCCCAGTAGGCGGTACTCCATGATGTTCTCCAGGCTGTTCGTCGTTGGTGCGCGTGTCTGTCGATGACCGGGGAGTTTGGAGTCGCCCCGGCCTCCTGTCGAGCGTAGGCGGGCGCCTCCGCGCGAAACAGGCTCTGTCGGGGCCCCTCTGGCTCAGGCCCGGATGACGGGCCGGCACCCGTGCGAAATCGAACACCTGTACGATTGACGGATGGCGCAGGCGGGGACGGAACGACGATGACGGCCGGCGCGCTCCTGCATGCCGACGCCGACTCCTTCTTCGCATCGGTCGCGTTGCGCTCCCGGCCGGAACTGGCCGCGCAGCCCGTCGCCGTCGTGGCCCACGTGTACATCGCCAGCGCCACCTATCCGGCTCGCGCCCGCGGTGTGGGCGCCGGGATGCTGGCCCAGGATGCGCTTCGGCAGTGTCCGGAGCTGATTCTGATCGATGTGCCCCGGGCGGAGGTGGAGGAGGTGGGCGACGCCCTGTTCGACATCTTCCATGACTCGGCCGTCGCCGTCGAGCCGGGCTCCATCGAGGAGGCCTTCCTCGACGTGGGTGCGGCCGATCGGGCGGGCGCCGTGGAGGCCGGGCAGGTGCTGCGCCGACGGGTGGCCCGTGAACTGGGCATCCCGATCAGCGTGGGCGTGGGCCGAACCAAGCTCATGGCCAAGCTGGCCTCCCGCCGAGCCAAGCCTGACGGGCTCTTCGTCATCGACGCCGCCGAGGAGACCGTCTTGCGCACGACCCTGCCGCTCAGCGAGGTCTGGGGCATCGGCGCCACGACTCTGGCGCGGCTGAACCGGATCGGGGTGGTCCGGCTCGCCGACGTCGACGGGATTCCGCAGAACGAGCTGCAACACGTGTGCGGCACCGCCATGGCCCGCCGCCTGTGGCGCATCCGCGAGGGCACGGACGACGCCGTCGTGCGACCGGTCGAGGCACGCACCTCCCTCACCGCCGAGGGATCAACGGCCGGCTACGAACGTCCCGACAAAACCCCGACCGAACTGGTGCAGGCCTGTGTCGACCGACTTTGCAAGCGAGCGGAGCGGGCCGGGCTCGCCGGCACGGGGATCACGCTCACCCTGCGGCCGGAGCCCGGCGGCAAGGCGATCGTGCTCAAGCGCACGCTCGTGGCGGCGACGACCGGCCGGGACACCTGGCTGGCCGTGGCTGCCGATTTACTCGCCGGCGAGCGAGTGCCCCGGCTGGCCGGACTGCGCGTCACCCTGACCGGACTTCTCCCCCTCGACCGGGTGCAGCACACGCTGTTTTGAACGACGCGCGAATGCTCGAGCAAGGCACGCTCCGAGAGCATGAGGCGCCTGGTTAGGAAACACTGATTCAGGATGAAGCGCAGCAGGTCACTCGCCGGTATTGGTTGCGACGTTCCAGGTGAAGGTCTCATTCTCGCCACCGCCGAGGCCGTCGTCGTCGCGATTCCATGTGATGGCCGGGTAGTTGAATTGCACCTGGTCGAACAGAGAGGGCGAACCGAGAACCAGTTTGGTGACAATACTCCCAGTGAGGACGGTCTTGGCGGTGCAGGTGGAGGACTCGCATCCGGCGATTTCAACCGTGGGAAAAGGCACGCCACTGGTGACGCCACGCAACAAGGCCAGGGTGCCGGGGCCGGTGCGGGTCTCCGCGACGATGTCGGAAAAAGACGGCTTGCCGGCGCCCCCGCCCGCCCCAACGTGGGTGGTGCCGGTTTGGGTGAAAATTTGGCTCCAACTGCGGGTGGAAAGAACGGAAGGGGGGCCCGATCCGGCCAAAATCGTGGTGGTGTATGTCGTGTCCTTCGTCGATGCAGCCCGGGTCGCGCCGTTCGCGGTGACTAACAGGCTCTGAGCGATGTCCCAGGTGTAACTGACCGCCTGCGGCGTGCGGAGGAGAGTCGAGACCTTCTCGGTGCTGAAGTTCAGCTGAACGACCACAGTTGACTGTGTTGGTTCCTGTTGGAAATCAAGGCTCACGATCAACACGTCGCTCATGGAGAGCTCCAGAGTGCAGCTCCCAGAGACCTCACCAGGTTTGCACATCTCGACCCTGGCTTCGGCCAGATGGGTGCCCTTGGCGAGGGCGATCAGCTTGTTGACCATGGCCGAGTTCATCGGGAGCGTCGCTACGACGTCTCCGAAAGAAACCTTGCCCGTGCCGGCGCCAGCACCCATTTGCGTAGTTCCGGAGTTGGTTATCTCTTGGGTGAAACCGGTGATCTGTACGGCCGGGTCGGTGCCGAGCACCATCCGGTAGGTGAGATCGTTCGGGTTGAGGTCGACGGCATCCGTGCCGCCGGCGGGACCGGCAGGCCCGGCAGGTCCTTGCGCCCCTGTGGCGCCGTCCTTGCCGGCTACCCCAGGAATGCCCTGAGCGCCCTGCGGCCCTGTGGAACCATCGGCGCCGACAGCACCGGCAGCACCGGCAGCACCGGTCAGTCCCGCGATTCCCTGCGGGCCGATCGGCCCCTGCGGGCCGATGAGGCTTTGCGAGGTTCCCGGCCATGCGCCGGCAGATTTCGGACCGTAGACGACGAAATTCGTGGTGTCCAGGTAGAAGTCATCGTCAGCTCCCACGGCGTCTGCGGGCCGGCCCGATCCGTTGAGGATGCTCGCCCCATTCGTGCCCGGAAGGCCCGTTGCGCCCGTTGCGCCGGCACTCCCGTTTGCACCCGTGGCACCGGTCGCCCCGACGTCACCCTTCGCACCAGTCGCACCTTGGGCGCCGTCGACACCATCGGTGCCGTTCGCGCCATTCGCCCCGTTCGCGCCGTTCGCCCCGGCCACACCGGTCGCCCCGGTCGCTCCGGTCGCTCCGGTCGCTCCGGTCGCTCCGGTTTCACCCTTGACCCCGTCAGTGCCATTGGTTCCGTTGGTGCCGTCAGTGCCATTGGTTCCGTCCGCGCCGTTGGTTCCATCGGTCCCGTTGGTTCCGTCAGTGCCATTGGTTCCATCGGTGCCGTTGGTACCGTCCGTGCCGTTGACACCATCCGCGCCTGTGGCACCCTTGGCACCCGCCGCACCTGTCGCACCATCGAGCCCCTGTGCGCCGTTGGTGCCATTGGTGCCGTTGGCGCCATCAGCGCCGTCGCTGCCGTCAACACCGTCGGTCCCATTGGTGCCATCAACGCCGTTGGTGCCGTTGGTGCCGTCAGCACCATCAGCGCCATTGGCGCCATCAACACCGTTGGTGCCATTGGTGCCGTCAGCGCCATTCGCACCTGTGGCGCCGTCGATACCGTTGGTACCGTTTTCGCCGGTAGCGCCGTCTGCACCCGAGCCACCATCCGCTCCAGTGGCACCGTCCTCCCCATCGGCGCCCGCGCTTCCGGTATCACCCTTCTCCCCGCGCGCGCCATCAACACCGTTCGTACCGTCTACGCCCGGTGCACCGGTCGCTGGCACGCCCGGGACGGTCTGTGCGGGTTGGTCACCGTTCACGGCCACCGCCGCCGACCAGGAGACTGCGGCTTCAGAGGGACCACAGGACGGCGCGGTATCCGACCCGAAGGAGACGGCTGAGAACTGCAGAGTGGCGCTGTCGAGGCAGGCGTTGAATGTGTCCGGTTCCTGAGGAGTACAGCCCACCAACAGCAAGGAGGCGACCACGGCGGCACTCACTAGGGACAGGCGTGATGTCTTGGCGCTACGAACCATGGAAGGTGCTCCTCGGAAACTAAACGATGGGGAGCACCCAGGCAGTGGGCTTGACCCCCTCCATAAGGAGGCGGATCAGACGGGTGCTAGCGAAGGCTACTGGCTGCAGCAGGTCTATAGGGGCACTATCTAGATTCTTTCGTCACGAATTCAATTGCGGATGTGGTGTGCCGAAACAGACGTGTCCAGGCGGGTCTCGACAGGGACGACTGACGGTCGGAGACGAACCACAGACCGGCTCGGCGGGTCTCGACAAGCCCGACCAACGAGGGGGAACGAGGGGGAACGAGCGGCGGACTCGGACGGCGCCGCTGGAGGGTCAGACGGCGGCGATCACCGCGGCGGCCACGGCGGATGCGACGCGCTCGTCGAACGGGCTCGGCACGATGAAATCGGCGGCCAGGTCGTCGCCGACCAGGTCGGCGATGGCCGCGGCGGCGGCGATCTTCATGGCGGTGGTGATCCGGCGGGCACCGGCATCCAGTGCGCCGCGGAAGATGCCGGGGAAGGCCAGCACGTTGTTGATCTGGTTGGGGTAGTCGCTGCGTCCGGTGGCGACGATCCTGGCGTGGCGGGCGGCCACCTCGGGCGCCACTTCCGGGTCGGGGTTGGAGAGGGCGAAGATCATGGCGTCCTCGGACATCGTGGCGAGCAACTTCTCGTCGACCGTGCCCGAGGAGACGCCGATGAAGACGTCTGCGCCGACCAGCGCCTCGGCCGGGCCGCCGTGGATCTGGTGGGGGTTGGAGCGAAGTGCGAACCGGGCCTTGACGCCCAACAGGTCGAACCGGCGATTGCTCAGGATGCCCTTCGAGTCCAGCACCAGCACGTCTTCGATACCTACCTCCAGCAGGAGGGCGGCGATGGCGATGCCCGCGGCGCCCGCTCCGGAGACGACGACCCGGAGCCCGCGGAGGTCGCGGCCCAACACCTTGGCGCCGTTGGTAAGCGCTGCGAGAACCACGACGGCCGTGCCGTGCTGGTCGTCGTGCATCACGGGCATATCGAGGGCCTCGATCAGCTTGGCTTCGAGCTCGAAGCAGCGCGGGGCCGAGACGTCTTCGAGGTTCACGGCGCCGAAGCTGTGCCGCAACCGCACCAGGGTCTCGACGATCTCGTCGACATCGGTGGTGTCGAGCACCAGCGGGATCGAGTTGAGCCCCGCGAAGCGCTGGAACAGCGCGGACTTGCCCTCCATCACGGGCAGAGCCGCCGCCGGGCCGATGTCGCCCAGACCCAGAACCGCGGTGCCGTCGCTGACGACGGCAACGAGTCGGCTGGCCCAGGTGTGCGAGGCGGCGACGGCGGCATCCGTGTGGATGGCCCGGCTGACCTCGGCCACGCCGGGGGTGTAGACGACGGCCAGGTCACGCGCGGTGTCGATGGGGCGGGCCAGCTCGATGCGCAGCTTGCCGCCCTCGTGGGCAGCGAAGATCTCGTCGGTGCTCACGGGGATACTGATGTCGGCACCGGGGACGGTGGTCGGGGCGGGCAAAGTGAGGGACATGGCACGGGCCTTCGCAGTCGAGGGGAAGCCACACTCGTGGAGACTACCCGAGACCGGCCTGGATTCAGGCTAGGGCCCCCGCGGCCCGAACACCCGGGACCATTGGCCTATGGCGCCTCTGCCGACCGAACCTGATTCAGCGACGGAAGCGACTCGCGCCAAAATGCCCCCTCGCACGCGGCGAAGAGGCATTTTGGTGCAACTCGGCGAGTAGCTAGCGGGGCTCGGGCTCCTTCAGCGCGTCGTCGGCGCGGTCGTCCGCGGGCGTGGCAGCCCCCGAAGCGGCACCCGCACCCGTGTGGCCGTGGTGAGCGGCCTCGAGAGCCTCGGCCTCGGCTCCGCCGACCGCCTCGCCCCGGGCGACCATGCCGGCCACGTCGGAGAGCGGGATCTGCTTGAGCACGAGCGCCAGGATGAACGCGATGCCGATGAACGGCAGCAGGTACCAGAACACCGGAGCGAGTGCATCCGCGTACGCTGCCACAACACCGTCACGCACGGCGTCGGGCAGGGCGTTGAGCGTCTGCGGGTCGATGCTGGCGGTGGCGCTGGCTGCATCCGTCGCGTTCGCGCCGGCGCCGGCGAAGACCTCGGTGAGGTTGGCGGTGAGGCGGGTGGTGAAAATGGTGCCGAACACGGCCACACCGAGCGCCGCCCCGACCTCGCGGAAGTAGTTGTTCGTGCTCGTCGCGGTGCCGATCATGGACGGCGCGACCGAGTTCTGCGAGACCAGCACGACAACCTGCATGATCAGGCCGAGGCCGGCGCCGAACACGAACAGGTAGACGCAGATCAGCCAGATCGGCGTCTCCGCGGCCAGGGTGGTCATGGCGACCATGGCCAGCGCCGTGAGGATGGTGCCGAGGATCGGGAACATCTTGTACTTGCCGGTCTTGGTGATGGCGATGCCCGAGATGATCGACGTGCCGATCAGGCCCACCATCATCGGCAGCATGAGCAGACCGGATGCCGCGGCGGACGTGCCCGAGGACATCTGCAGGAAGGTGGGGACGAAGCCGATGGCCGAGAACATACCCAGCCCCAGGGTGAGGCCGATCGCGGTGGCATTGATGAAGGTGGGGTTGCGGAACAGCGACAGCGGGATGATCGGGTCCTTGGCGCGGGCCTCGACGAGCACGAAGAGGAGCGCGGCCACGACGAGACCGGCACCGAACAGCCAGGTCTCGATGGCGTCCCAGCCGTGGGCGGAGTCGCCGCCGAAGTCGGTGAAGAAGATCAGGCAGGTCGTGAAGGCGGAGAGGAAGACCACACCGAGGATGTCGATGGGCTGGGTGGCCTTCTTGCTCGGCAGCCGCAGGGTGAACCAGGCGATCGCGAAAGCGATGATGCCCACGGGGATGTTGATGTAGAACGCCCACTGCCAGGTGAGGTGGTCGACGAAGAAGCCACCGAGCAGGGGTCCGCCGACGGCGGAGAGTCCGAACACCGCGCCCAGCGGGCCGAGGTACTTGCCGCGCTCCGAGGCCGGCACGATGTCGGCGATGATCGCCTGGGAGAGGATCATCAGGCCACCGCCACCGAGGCCCTGCACGGCGCGCCAGGCCACCAGCTGGGTGAAGTCACCCGCGAAGGCACAGCCCACCGAGGCGAGGGTGAACAGCGCGATCGCGATAAGGAACAGGTTGCGACGGCCGAGCACGTCACCGAACTTGCCGTAGACCGGCATCACGATGGTGGTCGCGAGCAGGTAGGCCGTGGTCAGCCAGACCTGGTGCTCCACGCCGCCGAGCTGGCCGACGATGGTGGGCATCGCGGTGGAGACGATGGTCTGGTCGAGGCTCGACAGGAGCATGCCGGCGATCAGGGCGCCGAAGATGATCCAGATTCGCCGCTTGGTGAGGAGCAGCGGCGCCTCGGAAGTGATGGTCACGAAATGTTGCCTTTCAGAGGTGGGTGGGCACGGCCAGGACGAGGCGCATGGCATCGAGCGAGGTGGTGAGAATGGTGGCGAAGTCGGTGTCGTTGGCCGGGTCGACCAGGGTCTCCGCGGAGGCCTTCATGAGGGTGGCCAGGATGCTCACGATCGCGACGGCACGCGGATCGTCGGCGTCGACGCCCTGCCGTTCGGCGATGAGCCCGCGCATCTGGCGGTCGCGGTCCCGCGTCATGCCGATGAAGCGGGCCAACAGCCGCGGCTCGCGCTCCAGGGCCGCCATGAGGTCGGTGTGTTCCCGCGGATCCATGGCGTTGGATTCGATGTGCTCGACGGCGAGGTCGATGAGGTCGTTGAGCACCTGGGGCCAGGTACCGGCGCCGCGGGCCAGGAACCGCTCGGCGAAGCTGCGGTACTCGTCGTCGGGGTTGGCTCCGATGACGGCGTCTTCCTTGCTGGCGAAGTAGTTGAAGAAGGTACGGCGCGAAACCCCGACGGAGTCGCAGGCCTCCTCGATGGTGAAGCCCGCCAGGCCGCGCTCCGCCGTGAGGCGACGAGACACAGAGGTGAGGCCGGCGGCCGTTTGGCGCATCCGTTTCTCGACGCGCGTTGGCGTTGCACTCTCAGACATAGAGTGCAGCTTTGCACTTTACGTGACGAAGTGCAAGTCTTTGCGTTTAGACGGGCGACTCCTGATGGGCCGCGATGGACCAGCCGCCGTTGTTCTCGTCGAATAGATAGGTCGTGGACGTCTGCAGCTCGGTGACCACGTCGCCCCGCCAGGCGAGCGACCGGTAGACCAGCACGCCGGCGTGCTCACCGACCCGGATCACGGCCGGATCGTGCAATTCGTAGCGGTCCAGCGGGCCGGCGGCGGCCAGGGCGGCGCGTACGTGGTCCCGGTCCACCACCTGGCCCGGGAGGATGAGCAGGGCGTCACCGGTCATGGTGCGTTGGTAGTAGTCGCCGCCCTTACCCGCGAGGATGGCGCGCCATCCGTCGTGGGCTTCGTGCAGGAGTCTGGCAGGGAGATCGTCGGTGATCACAGTCATGACCCCACGCTAGACCCGGCGGGGTGCGGATGGTCAGAATCTGTGCTGGAGAATCCAGGAGTGCATGGTCACAGCCGCCGCCGCGGAGGCGTTGATGGAGCGCGTCGAGCCGAACTGGCTGATCTCCACCATGGCGTCGCCGGCGGCGACGGCCTCCGGTGAGAGGCCGGGGCCCTCCTGTCCGAAGAGCATCACACACCGCTCGGGGAAGCGATAAGTCTCCATGATCACGCTGCCGGGCAGGTTGTCGATGGCGATGATGGGCAGGGATTCGGAGTGCGCCCATTCGACGAACGCCGCCACATCCGGATGGTGCATCACGTGCTGGTAGCGGTCGGTCACCATCGCGCCGCGCTTGTTCCAGCGCTTACGCCCCACGATGTGCACGGTGTCGGCGCCGAACGCGTTGGCGCTGCGCACGATGGAGCCGATGTTCATGTCGTGCTGCCAGTTCTCGATGGCCACGTGGAACGGGTTGCGCTTCTCGTCGAGGTCGGCGACGATCGCCGCCATTTTCCAGTAGCGGTAGCGGTCGATCACGTTGCGGGTATCGCCCCGCTCAAGCAGTTCGGGATCGTAGTACGGCTCGTCCGGCCAGTCGCCGATCCACGGGCCGACCCCGTAGGTGGACAGCTCTGGCGTGGGGTTCAACGGTTCTGGCACCCGACCACCGTATCCCGGCTGGGCGGACGCCGACGCGGCGCCGTCGACCGCGACTGGCGGCGCATACTCAGCTTCCGCCCATTTCGCGTTCGCTAGCCTTGTGCGCAGGGTGCTCATTGCCGGCCCGACAGGTGCGAGTTCGCGCCGCAAGCCGGCACCATCCGATCGAGACCGTACTCATGACCCCGACCGGAAGGTATTTGAATGCAACCCACACTCTTCGGGATTGATTTCCTCGACTCCGAGTGGCTGATCGGCTGGTTCGGCTCCTTCGTGCTGCTCGGCGTGGCCGCCGTGGTCTTCGTGGAGACCGGGTTCATCGTGTTGTCGTTCCTGCCGGGCGACTCGCTGCTCTTCACCGTGGGGCTGCTCACCGCCACCGGGGACATTCCGTTCCCGATCTTCGTGACCTGCGCGATCATCTTCGTCGCGGCCTTTGCGGGCGATCAGCTCGCGTACGGCATCGGCCGCAAAGCCGGGCCAGCGGTGTTCGCCCGTGAGCAGAACCGGTTCTTCAACCCGAAGAACGTGGAGCGCACCAACGCGTTCTTCGCCAAGCACGGCGGCAAAGCCGTGATCATCGCCCGGTTCCTGCCCGTCTTCCGGGCGTTTGTGCCGCTCGCGGCCGGCGTCGGCAAGATGAGCTATCGCACGTTCGTCACCTTCAACCTGATCGGCGCCTTCGCCTGGGGCGTCGGACTCACCATGGTGGGCTTCCTGCTCGGCCAGATCGACTTCGTGGCCCGCTACTCCGAGTACTTCATCATCGGCATCGTGCTGCTCTCGGGCATCCCCATACTCACCGAGCTCTACAAGGCCGGCCGGGAGAACCTGCGCACCCGGGGCAAGGCCGTCGTGCCGCCCGTGGAAATTCCGGAGGACGTGCGCGAGTAGCGCCCGGGAATCAGCTCGGCCGGATCTGGTGGGCTCAGCCCCGCTTCGCGGCCCGTACCAGCAGCCAGATGCCGACGCCGACCTGCACCACGACCAGTAGGACGATGCCGAGCGTGACGACGTCGACGGGGCCGGGGATCAGCGGCGAGGGGCCGTCTCCCGCTGGGCCCGCCTGGCCGGTGGATGCCACAGCGACGACCACGCCCGTCGCGCCCAGGAGCACGACGACGGCCACGGGGATGAGCGTGGCGACCCATTTCTCCGTGCGGGTCCAGGCCGTGGAGAACCACACCATCACGAGACCGGCCACGGTGCCCAGCACCGGCAGGACGATTCCGCCCACCATCACCAACAGGGCAGCGACAACCGGGTACCACCGGGCCTCCCGCGCGGGCGTGGGCGCGGCGGATACCGACTGCGGAGTGTCGCTGCGGGCGTCGGCGGCGATGAACTCGGGGTCGCCCAGGTCGCGGATCCGCACCGCGGCGTCCGCGGCGCTCAAGCCCTCAAGTTCCTCCCGGACGCCCGTCAGGATGCCGGTGCGCACCTCGCCGGGCAGCCCGGCCAACGCCTGGTCCAGCGCGGCGAGATAGCGGCCTGCCACGTCGGCAAGTGTCGATTCAGTCATGGTGTTCGTCCCCTCCGACGATCCTGTACACGGTGCTGGAAAACGGCCCCCAGTGGGCCCGAAAGCTGGCCAGCTGAGCAATTCCCGCCGGGGTCAGCTCGTAGTACTTGCGAACCGGCCCCGCGCCTGAGACCTCGTTATAGGTGCTGACAAGCCCTTGGGAGCGCAGCCGGGTAAGCATCGGATAGAGCGTTCCGATACTGGCGATGAGATTGTTCGTGATGAGCGTGTCGGCGAGCTCCCAGCCGTACCTGGGCCGCTCCGCGAGCAGCCCGAGCACGCAGAATTCCACGACCCCCTTGCGGAGTTGTGTCCAGACGTCTGTGCTCACGCCCGTCACACTACCTTGTTTAACAAGATAGTGACACGGGAATGGGTGGCCGGTGCCGCACAGCCGCTATACGACGAGGCGGTTCTCGTAGGCCAGGGCGACGAGTTGAAGACGGGACGCCAGGCCCAGCTTGGCCAGCACGCTCGAGACGTGGCTCTTCACGGTGGTCTCGCTGATGAAGGCGGATGCCGCGATCTCCGCGTTGCTCAGCCCCCGCGCTGCCAGGTGGAAGACTTCCTTCTGCCGCACGGTGAGCCCCGCGATCACCGCCTCGTTGGCCGGGCCTTGCCGCCGCGGCGACAGATCGTGGAGGAGGGCCAGCGAGCCGTGCGGCGAGATCACCGACTTCCCGTCATACACCGTGCGGATCGACGCGAGGAGGAATTCAGGCGTGGAATCCTTCATCAGAAAGCCGCTGGCGCCGGCGGCAATGGCCTGCAGCACCGCGGTGTCGCGCTGGTGGGTCGTGAGCACAATGACGCGCGGCGCGGCGGGACCGCTGTCCCGGAGGATCTGCGCGGTCGCCGTGATGCCGTCCGCCTTGGGCATCCTGATATCCATCAGGATCACATCGGGATGCTCGGTAGCTGCGAGTTCACGGATCGCCTCACCGTCGTAGGCAGAGCCGACGAACTCCAAGTCATCTTGGGATTCGATCAGCATCTGGATCCCGGAGCAAAACAGCACCTGGTCGTCCGCGATCGCGATGCGGATCATAAGGCGGCCCCGCCAAACGGCACCAGGCTACCCATAACTACACCAGCGCGAGGCACGAACCCGGTCACGACGAATCGATGGGGCTCATCGTCGTCGGGTCCCGCCGCCAGCCAGCCTCCAGCCAAGCGCGCGCGTTCGTGCATTCCACGCAGGCCTCGCCCCGAGGACGGCTCTGCCGAGAGGCCGCCCGCGCCGCGGGACGAAATGGTCAGCGACAGGCCGGGCCCCCGCCAGTCGAACATCACCTGGGCGTCAGCGGATGCCCCACCGTGCTTGAGCGCATTCGTCAGGCCCTCCTGAACGATGCGGTAGACCGCCAACTGCTGCCCGGCGGTCAGCGTACCCGGCTCCCCGAACACCGCGTGGCCGACGGGCAGCCCGGCGGACCGCATCCGCGCCAGGAGGGCGTCGAGGTCGCCCAGCGTGGGGTGCGAGTGCCCGTCAGAGGCAGGGTCGAGCGAGTCGATGAGCATCCGCACCTCGACCAGCGACTCTCGGGCGGACTCCGCGATCGCGGCAAGGGAGTCGTTCGTGCTGCCCGGTCGGCGATCACCCAGGTACCGAGCACCGTCAGCCTGGGCCACGATGACCGAGAGCGAGTGCGCCATGATGTCGTGCACGTCCTGGGCGATCCGGTCCCTCTCGCTGGCGAGTCTGAGTTCGGTCTCCGCGCCGGCGAGGTCGGCCTCCACCGCCAAACGCTGCGCCTCGCTGCGGTTACGTTCGTCGCGGGCGCGGATGCCGAAGCCGATGAACCACCCCGCCGCCGCGACCACCGCGAATCCGGCACACCAGCCGGCGATGTTGCCACCGAGGTCGGGATTGGCCGGGCCCCAACCGGTGACGACACTGGCGTCGCCCGCCGGCGAGAGCGCCGGAACCGTGTAGAACAGGCCGGCCACGATGCCATACAGGCCGAGAAGCGGAAGGCTGGCGGTTCGCAACCGGCCGCCCTGGCCGGCACCGACCACCCCCGCGACGACCGCCAGGCCGAGGTAGGCCGGGAAGGCCGACTGGTCGAGCCGGAGCCCGGGCACGACCAGCTGGGCCAGCAAGAGCGCGCCGCCGACGCCGAGGGCCACCGCCGGGGCGACCCCGGCCACCGCTATAGCGATGCCGATCAGCAGAAACGGCAGCACGGCCACCAGCACGGCATCCGGATCGAATCGCCCCACCTCTGCCATCACCCAGAACAGCACGAATCCCGCCCCGACAGCGGGTTCGCTCGCGGCCCGCAGCACCCTCGTCATTTTCGTCATGCCCTCACGTTAGAGCCGGCACCACGCGACGGATCAGCCGATCGGCGCGAGTTCCTCCCGAAGGAGGAGGGAAATCATCCGTTCCCAAGCGATCCGACCGGGCGGGGACCGCCCACGGACTATTCCGCTTTCTCGAGCGGCTCTGCCTGATCGTGGGTGGCCTGAATGTGGCGAGCGAACAATGCCGACATCGCGGCGGCCTCGGCAGGCTCCGCCGGCCACAGAAATCCGCGGCGCACGTCGCCGGGCGGAAACACCAGGTCGCTCTTGATCGGCCCGGAGTGCACGCGGGTCACGGCCGCGTCCATCCACCAGGCACCGACCCCGGCGCGGTCGATCTTCACCGACATGACCGAACTCCACGGAATACTAATCACCTCGGCCCCCCGCCGTGCGTCCCGATCCCAAATAGTGAACGACTCGTCGTCCACCGTGACCACCAGCGCGGTTGACCACCGGTTCCAGCCGGTCTCGTACAGGTCGGGTTTCAACGACTTCAGGTCTGACTGCATTCGGCTCGTCTTGAGCACCAGAAAAGCCCGGCCCGGCTGCTGGGCGTCCAACGTGTTCCGCAGCTTGCGAACGGTCGCGTTGGCTTGCACCCGCATCAACAAGGCCGCGGTGACGATTACGACAACCACTGCCGCGGTGATCCCCACCAACGAACTGGCAAATTCCCGCTCGGTATCGTCCGACAGCGATCGCAGGATGCGGAACAGCGGGACCGGAACGATGAGCATCGCAAACAAGACGCGGGCGAGGAGGAAGCTCCACCTCAAGGCGGGAGGGGTCATTTCGTGTTATTTCCGTTCTGTCTGTGCCGCCTGAAAGGCGACGATCTTCGCCCGATGCTGTGCACGAGTGAGCGCCGGTTCCCCGGCCTCCCGCACCACTAGACCGGTGGATTCGTCCACCTGGTCGTACTGCAGGTAGCCGCCCCGACTAGTGGTGTAGCCCGCGGCGAACTCTCTATCGCGAACGACGCGCCCCATGATGTTGGTGACGATTGCCGCGAGGGTAGCTAACCCCAGGACGATAAGCAGTCCCGACACCACCGGATTGGAGACAAACGATTGGGTGGCGATTATCGTCCCGCCCAGGAGAAAACTTAACGGCACGAATGAAACTGCGGTCCACATGGCGCACCTGAACCACTGCCACAACGACCACCCCCGAAGGACCGGCCGCAACTGATCGTGTTCGTTGTCAGCCACTCGTGGTCTCGCATCCAGTGCTGTCGGTCGCGCCCGTGGTGCCGGCGTGGAAGGCCGCGATCTTCGCCCGGTACTGTGCACGAGTCAGAGCCGGCTCCCCAGCCTCCCGCACCACGAGGCCGGTGGCTTCGTCCACCTGGTCGTACTGAAGGTAACCGCCCCGACTGGTCGTGTAGCCGGCAGCGAACTCTTTGTCGCGAACGACGCGCCCCATAATGTTGGCGGTGGTCATCGCCACAAAGCCCAATCCAATGATGACGAGGAGAGCCGAAACCACGGGATTGGACACCCAAGACTGGGTGGCGATAATTGTTCCGCCCAACAGAAATACCAGTGGTACAAGCGCCGCTGCAGACACGAAGACAACTCTTACCCAGTGCCACAATGACCAGCCCCGAAGTACTGGCCGCACCTGATCGTGTTCGGTATCGCCCATTTGTGATCTCTAACCCCATGCCGTTGAGCTTGCCGGTGATGTCACCCATCACGCTCGCGGCACCAAGCGCTCACGATGGGAATGACGAGGACAGATCTTCGTGTGATGCCTCGCCAGCTTAGGGACCGCGGACGAGGCCGATAAGCCCCCCGAACGCGGGACCCGCCCCGGACGGGGGACTGACCGATGGTGGATCCGCTCACTACATTGAGAAATCGATGCACACCGATGTACGCGTACGGACTCGGGCACGTTCCGGGTTCGGGCGACACTGTCGAGGTGTAGGAAACACACGACCCGGGGGCGTCGCGATGAACCAGGAACCGATCTCACGCCCGAGCACATCGGCAACTCGGTCGCGGGCGAAAGGCTGATCGATGGGCCGGTTCGTCTACAACTCGACGCTCAACATCCTGCTGGACGATGAGGAGCTCGGCCATCTGCAAGCCGTCATCGGCGCCAAGTTCCGCCTCCAGCAGTCGTTCTATTTCACCTGGACCCGCCCGGCCAACACCGGCGAGTACCGCTCCACGATCTGGCTCACGCCGCACATTCCCCTGCAGTTCCACTACCGGCGGGCGCTCAGCGCCGCGCTGGACCGGGACCGGATCAACGACATGTACGCCCAGGCGAACAGCCCGGGTGGCCTGTTGCTGGTCATCGACCCCTGACACCTGGCGCCGGCCGGCACCACCATCAGTGGTGATCGATCAGCGCCGCACCCAACTCGCTGCGGAAATACAGCATGCTGTGGCCATAGCGGGTGGACGTGACCAGTCCCCCGTCGCGCAACGCGCGCAGGTGTTGGTTGACGGCGGATGCCGTCACCCCGAACCGCAGGCCGAGTTCGGTGGATGACGCCGGCTCGGCCAGTGCCAGGAGCAGGGCCGTGCGGGTTCGGCCGAGGAGCGCTGCGACCGCGGCCACGGTGACGGGATTCTCCGTCTGCCACATCACGCCCTGACCGCGTGCGGAATACAGGATCAGCGGCGGCTCGTCGAGTTCCGACGGTACCGACGCACGGTTGGCGAACATTGTGGGCACGAGCGTGAGCCCTCGCCCCGCAGCGGCGACGACCCGGGTGTTGACCTCGCGGTTCTTCACCGAGACGACGTTGTCGGCGAAGCTCATCTCCGGTGCGAGCTCATTGAGCATCACGGCGAGGCCGCTTTGCGCCACTCGGCGGCCGCGGTGCACGATGTCGGCCTGCAGGATGCTGCGCATCCGCGGCCAGTGCGGTGCGAACGCGCGCTCCCAATAGTCCGCCAGCGCCGTCACAATCAACCGCAGCGCCGCAGCGGGGTCCCCCCTGAACTGCTGGGGCACGCGTCCGTGCAGGTTCTCCAGCTGGCCGAGCACCACCCGTGGATCGCGGCGGCCGAGATCGGCCAGCTCGTCGGGCAGCCGGGTGAGCGGTGAACTCGGGCGCGGGTTGAGGAAGTCGGGGGTCCAGAGCCTCTCGTCGATGAGGGCGAGCAGCACGGCGGTGTCGGCTCCCGCCCGGGCCGACGCCGTGCGGGCCAGCCAGGCCGACTGCAGCGGATACCGGCCGGGTTCTGTGAGCGCCCGCAGCGACAGGCCCATCTCGCAGAGCGGGGACACCCCGAACTTGATGTCGCCGACATCGGCCTCGCTGAACTCGTATCGCAACATGAAGCCCAACGCTACATAAGTTCGGCAACCTTCGACGCGCTGGCATAACTGACGAATGCCTCTCACGCCTTCCCCGTCCACCGGCCTCATTCCCGTGTTGCCAGCGGAGGACGCCGCGCCGTCCGACCCGCAGCGCGACTCCTGGCGGATGCGCCTGGCCGGGCCGTTCACGGACCCGGTGCTGCGCATCCTGTCGGCGTACGCTCTCGTGAGCACGCTGGGACGCGGCGTGTTCTTCACCCTGACGGTGCTGTACTTCACCCTGATCGTGGGGTTGTCCACGGCCGAAGTGGCGATCGTGCTCACGGTGGCGAGCGCGGTCGGCGTGCTCACTGGCCTGCTCGGCGGTCAGCTGGCCGACCGCATCAGCTCCCGGCGGTTGCTGTTCGCCATCGTGGTGCTGGAGGGTGTGGCCCTGATCGCCTACGCGCAGGCCACCAGCTTCGGCCTGGTGCTGCTGATCGCCTGCATCGTGACCGGGGCAGACCGGGCCGCCAACAGCACCCGCGCTGCGATCATCGCCCGCGCCTTCACGGGAGGCGCCCGGGTGGATGCCCGTGCGATCCTCCGCACCATCACCAACGTCGGCATCGCCCTGGGCTCGGCCCTCGCGAGCGTGCCGCTGCTGATCGGCACCGGGGACGCGTTCCGGCTGGCGATCGTGCTCGCCGGCACGGCCACGCTCGCCAGCACCCTGGTGGTGTGGCGGCTGCCCAGACGGGTCAACGCGCCGGCTCGGGCGACCACCCGGACCGGCCCTTCTCCGGCGCCCGGCGGCCGGCCGCCATTCCGCAACCCCCGCTACCTGGCCCTGACCGCCCTGTCCGGGCTCTTCGGTATCCAGTTCGGGCTGGCCGAGATCGGGTTGCCGCTCTGGGTGGTGAATTTCACCGAGGCGCCCACGGTCATGGTCTCGGTGCTGCTGATCGTGAACACCACGCTCGTGATCGCCTTCCAGATTCCGCTGTCGCGGGGCACCCACGACGTGCGGCGCGCTGGGAACGCGGTGGGCCTGGCCGGGCTGCTGATGCTGGTCGCCTGCCTGGCATACGCGGGGTCCGGTGCGGTGCCGGTCGTGGCCGCCGTCGCGCTGCTCGTCGTGGCGATGCTCCTGCACACCTTCGCAGAGGTGCTCTCGTCGGCCGGCACCTGGGGTCTGAGCTTCGAGCTGGCCGAACCCGATCGCGCCGGCGCCTACCAGGGCGTCTTCTCGATGGGATTCTCCCTCGGCGCCATGGTGGCACCCCTCGTGATCACCGCCACCGTGCTCACCCACGGGCCGGTGGGCTGGGCCCTGCTGGCCGCCCTCTTCGCCGGTTCCGCCGCGGGGATCATGGTCATCGCCCGTCGCGATACCGACACCACGGCACCTGATCTTTCGGTGAGCCTAAAAAAGACGTAGGGTTTAGGCATGCCTCAAACCGACAGGTCCGCTTCCGCCGTCGCAGCCCCGGCCTCGCCGCCCGCCGTGCGCGGCGTCGGATCCACCCGCCTGCTCTGGCTGCTCGGCCCCGCCCTGGTCGCGGGGGTCGCCTACCTCGACCCGGGCAATGTGGCCAGCAATATGACCGCCGGCGCCCGCTACGGCTACCTGCTCGTGTGGGTGGTCGTGGCCGGAAACCTGATGGCCTGGCTGATTCAGTACCTCTCCGCCAAGCTCGGCATCGTCACCGGAACGAGCCTGCCGGAGGTGCTCGGTGTGCGGCTGCGCCGGCCCGCGGCCCGGCGGCTGTACTGGGTGCAGGCCGAGCTCGTGGCCATGGCCACCGACCTGGCCGAGATCATCGGCGGGGCCGTGGCACTGAACCTGCTCTTCGGGCTGCCGCTGCTGGCCGGCGGTGTGATCACCGGCGTGATCTCGATGATCGTACTGACCGTGCAAACCCGGCGGGGCCCGCGCGTCTTCGAACGGGTGATCGTGGCGCTGCTGCTGATCATCACGGTGGGGTTCACCGCCGGCGTCTTCTTCTCACCGCCGGATGCCGGCGGTGTCGTCGCCGGGCTCGTGCCGCGCTTCGAGGGCACCGACTCGGTGCTGCTCGCGGCGTCGATCCTGGGCGCCACGATCATGCCGCACGCGATCTACGCACATTCGGCGCTCACCCGGGACAGGTTCCCGATGCAGGAGGGCCCGGCTGCGACCCGGCGGCTACTCTGGGCGACCAAGTGGGATGTGTCGATCGCGATGCTCATCGCCGGCACCGTGAACCTCGCCATCCTGCTGCTGGCGGCCTCGGCCCTGCAGGGAGTGCCGGGCACCGACTCCCTCGAGGGCGCCTACCTCGCTCTGCAGAGCGGTCTGGGCCCGGTCGTCGCAACGGTGTTCGCCGTGGGCCTGCTGGCCTCTGGGCTGGCCTCCACCTCGGTAGGTGCGTACGCCGGCGCCGAGATCATGCACGGCCTGCTCAAGGTGCGGGTGCCGCTGCTGCTGCGCCGCGTGGTCACCCTCATCCCGGCCCTGTTGATCCTGGGCGTGGGCTTCGACCCCACCCAGGCGCTTGTGCTCAGCCAGGTGGTGCTGTCGTTCGGCATCCCGTTCGCCCTGATCCCGCTGGTCTGGCTCACCGCGCAGCGGGGCCTGCTCGGCGACTTCACCAACCGCTGGTTCACCACGGCCGCGGGGGCCGTGGCGGCCGTGCTGCTGGTGGCACTCAACGCCGTGCTCCTGGTGCTGGTCTTCAGCGCCGGATAAGCCATGGCCGATACCCTGAAGACGCCATGAAAGCCCCTACTGCAGCCGCCGAGGACTACCTCAAGACCATCTACGCCCACACCGAGTGGCAGGCGGAGCCGATCACGCCCAAGGCCCTGGCCACCCGGCTGGGCATCGCGCCGTCATCGGTGACCGAGATGGTGAAGAAGCTGGCCGCAGACGGCCTGATCTCCCATGTGCCCTACGGGCCACTCACGCTCACCCCGGCCGGCCGGTTGCAGGCGACCGCTGTGGTGCGCCGGCACCGCCTGATCGAGACCTGGCTGGTGCGGGAGCTCGGTTATACCTGGGACGAGGTGCACGACGAGGCCGAGGTGCTCGAGCACGCCATCTCCGACCGTCTCCTGGAGGCCATCGACACGCACCTGGGCCATCCCACGGCCGACCCCCACGGGGATCTCATCCCCACCGCGGACGGTTCGACGGCACCGGTGCCCGCGGTGATGCTCGCCGATGCCGTACCCGGCCATTCCGGAACCGTGCTGCGGGTCAGCGACCGCGATCCGGCCATCCTGCGCGCCTTGGCGGATGCCGGCATTGTGCCGGGCAGCCGGCTCGACGTCGTCGATGCGGCCACCGTGCGGCTGCCTGCCGGCGGGCTGCATCCGCTCGCACCCGACGCCGCCGTGGCCATCTGGCTCACCAGCTGAGCGCGGGCTGGGCGTCCGTGCTGAGAGCACCCATCCGAACGCCCGGCGGACCTCGCCCGATAGTCTGAGAGGGCGGCGTCACAGAGACCGCCGACCGCACCGCCCCCACATGAAGGAGCCCGCCATGAGAACGCGTGACGAGATCGAATGCTGGCTCACCGACATGGACGGAGTCCTGGTGCACGAGAACCAGGCCCTGCCCGGTGCGGCCGAACTGCTACAGCAGTGGACCGATGCGGGCACTCCGTTCCTGGTACTCACCAACAACTCCATCTTCACCCCGCGTGACCTGTCGGCGCGGCTGCGCTCGTCCGGCCTCAATGTTCCCGAGGAGCGCATCTGGACCTCGGCGCTGGCCACGGCCGACTTCCTCAAGCAGCAGAGCCCCGGCGGCACTGCCTTCGTGATCGGTGAGGTCGGGCTCACCACCGCGCTGCACGAGGCCGGCTTCATCATGACCGAGACCAACCCGGACTACGTGGTGGTGGGCGAGACCCGCAACTACTCGTTCGAGGCCATCACCAAGGCCATCCGTCTGCTGCTCAAGGGCGCCCGCTTCATTGTCACCAACCCGGATGCGACAGGCCCCAGTGCCGAGGGACCGATGCCGGCCACGGGCGCCATCGCCGCGCTCATCACTAAGGCCACGGGCATGGAGCCCTACGTGGTTGGCAAGCCCAATCCGATGATGTTCCGTTCCGCGATGAACCGCATCGGCGCACACTCGGAGAACACCGGCATGATCGGCGACCGGATGGACACCGACATCGTGGCCGGGATCGAGGCCGGGCTGCACACCGTGCTCGTGCTCACCGGCATCAGCGACACCGCCGAGATCGCCCGCTACCCGTTCCGCCCCGACGAGATCCTCGACGGCGTGCACCAGCTGCTCTCCGCGGAGCCTGTGGAGTCCGACGCGATCTGACCTGCGCCGCGTCGATACGACTCAAGCCGGGCCAGTGGGCCCGGCTTGAGTTTTTTGTACGGCCGCGGTGCGCGGCGGTGTCAGGCCACCGGGGCGAGGCTCGTGGTGAGCGGCTCTCCGGAGGAGCGGCTGGCGAAGCAGTAGAAGTACCGGTCACCGGCATCCCACTGTTCGGCGGTCACCGGGTAGCTGCCCTGCAGCTGCACGTCGGAGTATGCTCCGGCCGCGGCCAAGTCGATGGTGCCTGGGGCCGAGCAGAGCACATTGATCTGCTGCGCAAACGCCTCTTCGCCGGGGAACGCGGAGCCGGTCTCGCCCTCGAGGGTGCCTCGGTAGACGAGCTGGGCGGTGTGCGGGGTAGCGCAGTCCACCACCGTGAACTCTTCGTCCCACGGTGAGGCGTACGGCTCGAGACACTCGGAGCCGAACATGGTGTCCCAGGCATGCACACCGGCCGGCTGCGGCGCGGTGGGCTCAGGCGTCGGGGTGGGAGTCGGTGTGGGGGTGGCACTCGCGGATGCCGGTGCCGAGGCGGTCGGAGCGGCCACGGGCGTGCCGCCGAGGGCCTGGCCCAGGAAGAAGAGCCCGACGATCACGAGCACGGCGAGAACGGCGCCACCGGCCCAGTAGACGGTGCGGGCGGAGGGACGCCTGGGCGGTCCACCGGCGCCGGCCCGGCGGGCGGGGCGGTCGTCGTCGTCGTGCGGAGCAGCTACCGAAGCAGCGGCTGTCACGGGCGGTGCGGCGGCAGCGAGAACCGACTCGGGGAGGGCCGCGGGTACCGGAGAACGCCTCGTCGACGGGGGCGTTGTGGCACCTGGGGCCGCGCGGTGCGAGGGCGCCAGAGCCGCCGCGGCGGGTGCTCCGAAGGGCGGTTGCACTCCGGTATCGAGGGGGCTCGGCGGTGTGCGACGGCGACGCGCCTCCTGCTCCTCGTCGGTAGGGACGAGGCGGGACTGGGCGGGCGTCGTCCACCACGGTGCCGGTTCGACATCGGCAGCGCGGCGCGGTTCGGCTGGAGCTTTGGTGAGCGGCTCCGTGGGTTCGGGCACAGCCGTGGCCGCGGGGACCGCGGGCACAGGACGCGCTGGGGTGACGCCGAGCGGCGGCGCAGCGGGTGCGGCGGCCGGAGCCGGCGCGGCCTCAGGAACTGCCGGAGTCGCGGCCGGTGCATCGGCAGTCGGTGCCGGCGGGGCAGCCCGCGGAGCGGCGGGCACAGGAATCACTGGGGCCGCAGGCACGATGGGGGGAATCACGGACGCGGCAGGAACGGGCGCGGCGACCGGGGTCGGTGCGGCGGGCGGAGCGCCGGCGGGCGGTGCAGCAGGAGCGGCAGCGGCAGCGGCAGCGGCAGCGGCAGCGGCAGCAGCAGCGTCGGCGGGCGGGGCGGGACGCCTCGACGGGGGAACTGTCGGGTCGGGCTCGATCTTGGGTGTGAGGCCCCAGCGGAAGCCACCGGGAGCCGGCTCGGCCTCGGCGGCCGAGGAGGTTCCGATTGCGGGCTCATCGGCGGGCGGAGCTTCGACCGGTGTTGCGGCGGCGCGGTCAGCAGCAGCCTTTTCGGCGGACGCTCGTTCGGCGGCGGCACCCTCCAGAGCGACTCGGTCGGCCGCCGCGCGGTCAGCAGCGGCTTTCTCGGCAGCAGCGCGGTCAGCCGCAGCGCGGTCAGCAGCCGCTTTCTCGGCGGCGGCGCGGTCAGCCGCAGACTTGTCGGCAGCGGCGCGGTCAGCAGCCGCTCGATCGGCGGCTGCACGCTCGGCCGCAGCGCGCTCGGCGCGGGTCACGTATTCGTCGACAGCAGGCGCGGAGACAGCGCCAGAGGGCTCAGCGGGCGGAATCGGCAGGGCGACTGTCGGAGCGGAATCGGGCCGGGCATCCGGGCCAGGGCGTTCAGCAGTGCGCTCGGCGCGTGAGTCGCCTTTGTCATCATCGGCCGCCCCACCGGTCTCGCTGTCGGACGCCTCGGAGCCCGCCTCGGAATCGTCGGTGCCGTCATCGGCGCTCAACTGCGCCTCGAGCCAGTCGATGCCGAGGTCGTTCTCGTCGTGTCCGCCCTGCTGGTCTGGCATCAGCTCAGTCCCAGGTCCTCGAGTCCGATGGCCGCGTAGTACGGGTAGCCGGCCGCTTCGATGATTTCGCGGGCGCCGGTGCTGCGGTCCACGACCACGGCGACGCCGGCGATGATGGCACCCACCTTGAGCAGAGCCTCGATGGCCGCCAGCGGCGAGCCACCCGTCGTCGAGGTGTCCTCGAGGACGATGACGCGTTTGCCGGCGACATCGGGGCCCTCGACCTGACGACCGCGGCCGTGGTCCTTGGGCTCCTTGCGAACGACGAAGGCGTCGTAGGCAAGGCCGCGGGCCGCGCCCTGGTGCAGGATCGCGGTGGCGACGGGGTCTGCGCCCATGGTCATCCCGCCGACGGCGACGACATCGGGGATGTCCTGGATGAGGTCGAGCATGACCTGGCCGATCAGGGGGGCAACCCGGTGATCCAGGCTGACCTTGCGGAGGTCCACGTAGTACGTGGCCTTCTTGCCGCTGGTGAGGGTGAAATCACCGTGGAAGACGGCGTCGGCCGAGATGTAGTCGATGAGTTGCTTGCGGGTATCCATCACAGAGCTACTTTAGGCCAACACCCGCCGTGAGTCCCGCGCACGTTGCAGGCGCACCGGGACCGCACTGTTTAGAAGCTGCGAACGAGCTTCTTCTCCGGCACGCGGCCGTAGCCATCCTTGTTGACGGCGACAACGGTGCCGACGATGGAGCCAGCGGCCACAAGGGAGATGAGGATCATGAAAACGAACACGGTCGTGCCTTTCGAAGGAAGTGGATGGCCGCGTTAGTGCGGGCGTGTGCCCGGTAACCGACACCTTTATAAGACCACCAACAACCTTTCAGCACAATCACACAGTTCTGTACTGACTATGTAGGGTAGCTACATGGATGTGCAACGTCTGGAACTGCTCCGCGAACTGGCCGAGCGCGGCAGCGTGACGGCCGTGGCACGGGCCACCCACCGCACGCCGTCAGCGGTGTCGCAGCAGCTCAAAGTGCTCGAACGGGAGGCCGGTTTGCCGCTCACCGAGCGCAACGGGCGCGGTCTGGTGCTCACGGATGCCGGTCGTGCGCTGGCCGCGAGCGCCACGGATATCGCTGTCGCGCTCGAGCGTGCAACGGCGGTCTGGGACACGTTCCGTAACGGCGCCACGGGCGACGTCAGCCTGGTCACCTTCCCCACGGCCGGGCAGATGCTGCTGCCGGGCGTACTGCAGGATCTCGACACGATCGACGGGCTTGCCGTGCACTGCACCGACATGGACCCGGAGCTCAGCGACTTTCCGGCGCTCACCTCCGACTACGACATCGTGCTCGCGCACAGCATGCGCGGGCAGCTCGGCTGGGGCGGGCGTGGGCTCACCTCGGTGCCGTTGATGACCGAGCCTCTGGATGTGGGACTGCCCGCCGACCACCGCCTGGCCGGCCGGGCGTCGCTCGGCGCAAGCGACGTGGTCGGCGAGACCTGGATCGGCGTGCCGGGCGGGTTCCCGTTCGAACGCATCCTGCACGACATCGAGCAGCAGACCGGCGGGCGCGCCCGGGTGACCCAGCGCTTCGCCGACATGCGCCTGATCGAGTCGTTCATCATGGCCGGGCTCGGCATCGCCCTCGTGCCGCGCTACACCTCGGGCGGCAACCAGCCCGGCCGCATGGTGCTCAAGCCGTTGCGCGGGCTCGACGCCGAACGTCAGATCGTGGCCCTGATGCGGCCCGACCGCGCGGAACGGCTGGCCGTGCGCACCGTGATCGGCGCGCTGCGCAAGCGGGCGGCCCAGGTACAGGCCGAACACGCGGCGGCCGCCGGCTGAGCACGCGGGTTCGAGCGTCTCAGCCAGCGCGCTCGACTACGGCAGGAGAATGATCTTGCCGGTACCGCGGCCGGATTGCCCGAATTCGTGAGCCTGCGCGGCATCAGCCAGTGGGAAGGACTTGGCGACGGTTACGCGAACGTGACCGGCACCGGCGAGTTCAGCGAGGTGCGATCGGACGGAAGACCGGTATTCGGTTCCGGCGTCCTGGCCAGGTCCGTAACCGAGCAGTTTGATTCCGGTGCCAACACGGCGGTCCGAGCCCGTGATCGAGGCGATTCGCGCCGGGTCGGCCACGAGTTCGAGCGACACATCAAGGGCCTCGTCGGAGCCGGCAGCATCGATGGCCGCGGTCACTCCGTGGGGCGCGGCAGCACGAACACGGTCTGCGAGTCCGTTGCCGTACACGACAGGGGTTGCGCCGAGCTCGCGGAGCAGGTCATGGTTTCGCTCGGCTGCAGTCGCGACAACGGACGCGCCGATGTTGGTGGCGAGCTGTACCGCCATGAGACCGACGCCTCCGGCACCACCGTGGATGAGAACTGTGTCGCCGGCCTGGACTCCGGCGGCGTGAATGGAGTGCAAGGCCGTCAGCCCTGCCAACATCAGCCCTCCCGCCTGTTCCCAGCTCAGCCCATCAGGCTTCGGGATCAGAGCCGAGGCGGCGGCGGTGACGTAGTCGGCGTAGGCGGCCGTGACGGGATAGACGATCACTTCATCACCGATGGCGGCGTTCTCGACGTCCGGGCCCACGGCGGTCACGACTCCGGCGCAATCCATCCCCAGACTGGGGAGCGATTCTGCAAGGCCAGCGGCATTCTTTTCGTCCTCGTCAACGTCGTGGAAAGCGCCGCTGTATAGCTTCCAGTCGAGCGGGTTGACGCCTGCCGCTCGAACCCGAATGACGACTTCGCCCGCCGCAGGAGTGGGGACATCGACCTCCTGAACGGTGAGAACGTCGGAACCGCCGTATGCTCGCGGACGCACAATCCTGGCCATGAAACCTCCAAGGGATCAGAGCCCAGTTTCTGGCTGGGCTGAGAAGAGCGAGCCAACCGGCTCTGAATCCATAGTGATCATTCGCGGGCAGATCAGGAAGCGCAACATTCGCAAACCAAAGTTGCGTCTGACACAATACGGCTGTGGCAGCCGAACAGTTGGACCTGAACCTCTTGCGAGTCTTCGACGCTCTCCTGGACAGCAGTAGCGTCTCCAAAGCCGCTGATCGGCTGCACCTGTCCATTCCTGCGACCAGTCGAGCCCTGGGTCGCCTCCGTCATGCGATGAACGACCCGATCCTCGTGCGCGCGGGTCGCGGGATGCTCCCCACACCTTTCGCGCAGCGGGCCGCTGCTCGCGTCAAGGCACTGCTCGAGGACGCTGATCGTTTGCGTTTGGAGACGGTCGGGGACCCTGCGACGTGGCGGCGAACGTTCGCGATTCGCATCAACGACGCACTCTCCCCCGTCCTCGCACCACGCCTGACACGCCTCGTCGCCGCTCAAGCGCCGCACGTTCAACTGCGCTTTGTCTCCCAAGAGTCCAAAGAAGCCGACCTTCTCCGCAATGGCACTCTGGATCTCGACGTCGGTGTGGGAACCCCCCCGCCACCCGATGTGCTCACCTCGGTGCTCTTCACGGACATCTTCGTTGCCGTCGTCTCAGCCGCATCCGACCTAGGAAGGAAGCCGTCTCTGACCGTGAACGACCTTTGCTCGGTGCCGCACGTGTCGGCATCGCGACGCGGGCTCGACCGCGGCCCGTTGGACGACGCGCTCGAACGGATCGGGTTATCCAGGAGAGTCGTCGCCGTCGTTCCGACGTACGCCGTTGGTGCTCTCATGGCTTTGGAAGACGATGTGCTCTGCCTTGTGCCGTCCCGACTGGCATCCCACCTTCACGAGCGGGGTGTTCCCATCCGAGTACATCAGGTGCCCGTCGATCTCCCCATCGCCACTGTCGAACAACGATGGCATCAGCGTGCCGACGCGGACCCCGCCTCTCGATGGCTCAGGGCTGCGATGGTCGCCGTGGCCGCTTCGTTGCCGGCACCCCGATGAGACGCACAATCACGATGCGCCAAGCCACAGAAGCACTCGTCGCGACCGGCTCCCCGGCCCGGCGCCGACCCTGCCGATTAGGCTGGGCGGATGGCTGACATCGAGTGGATCCTACGTTGGGAAGCCGACCTGTCGGCCGACGACCACACCGCCCTGGCGACGCTGTTCTCGCGCTACTACCCCCAGGATCACGCCACGTTCACCGGTGCCCGCAGTTGGATGGGCGCCCGCCCTGAGGCCCGCGTGATCGGCTACGACGGCGACCGTCCGGTGGCCCACATCGGCTTCGTGCGGCGGATGCTGCGCCTCGAGTCCGGCGGGTCACAGTTGGTCGGCGATGTGGGGCTGGTGGGCGTCGATCCCGACTATCAGGGCCGCGGACTCGGCCGCCGGTTGCTCGCCGAGGCGGCTCTGGCCCTCAACAGCCAGGCGCTGCCGTTCGGCTTCCTCACCTGCGCCCCCGAGCTGGTGCCGTTCTATTCCGCCGGCGGATGGCAGCAGGCCGTCGGGCTGACGACTCGCATGATCGATACCCGGCTGCAACCCGAATCCTTCACCGGCCCCGCGATGGTGCTTCCCGTGCGGGCGTCGTTCGCAGATTGGCCGACCGGAGGTACGGTCGTCCGGGACGGCCTCGAGGTCTAGCGCCTCCGGCGCCCGGCGCCAGGCGCCGAGTCGCCGCAAATGACCCCTCCGGGAGCGCGGAGGGGGTGCTTCGCGGCAAGTCGGCGCGGCATCCGTTTTCGAGATGCCGCGAATGTCCCCTTCGGGGCTCCCCAGAGGGTGCTTTCGCGCATGTCGGCGAGACCGCGGTCAGGCTCTACCGTGCGATACCCGGGTACGGCGCGACAGGGAGTCGACGATGACCGCGAGCAACAGCACGGCGCCGGTGATCATGTATCGGATCGAGGAGTCCAGGTTGAGCAGGGTGAGCCCGCTGGAGATCGACTGGATGACCAGGATCCCCAGGAGGGCCGAGAACGCGCTGCCCCGGCCGCCGAAGAGGCTGGCCCCGCCGATCACCGCCGCGGCGATGGCGTTGAGGTTGGTGTCGCCGCCGCCCGAGCCCTGGTTGGCCGCGGCCAGTCGCCCGGCGGCGAGCAGGCCGCCGAGGGCCGCGAAGGTGGAGCAGAGCATGAACACGCTCAGGTACACACCGGTGACGTTGATGCCCGACCGCCGGGCGGCCTCGACGTTGCCGCCGACCGCGTACACCGACCGGCCCCACTTGGTGCGGGTGAGGAAGAAGTTCATCACGACGACGAGCACCAGGAAGAGCAGGAACATGGCGCCGACCCCACGGGTCTGATTGAGGTACCAGGTCGGCACTCCGAGCACCAGGAGCAGGAAGACGCTCCGCACCACGATGGAGGTGGCGGGCACGGCGGAGAGCCCCGCCGCGGCACGGCGGTTGGCGGTCACAAAGAGTTGAGCCGCATAGGCGAGCGCCGTGAGCACCACCAGCACATAGGACAGCCAGTCGGGCAGGAAGGACTGTTGAGCGAACTGCACGATCCAGGAGTCGAACGGGATGTTGATCGAGCCCGTCGAGCCGAGCACCCACAGTTGTAGGCCCAGGAAGCCGAGCAAGCCGGCGAGGGTGATGACGAAGCTCGGCACGCCGAACCGGGTGTAGAGGAAGCCGTAGAGCAGCCCGATGACGAGGCCGGTCAGGAGCGCGGCCAGGAGTGACACCGGCAGCGGCCAGCCGAGGTTGACGAAACTCACGGCGAGGATGGCGGCGGACAGGCCGCTGACCGATCCGACCGACAGGTCGATCTCGCCGAGGAGCAGCACCAGGACGATGCCGATGGAAATGGTGCCCACCGCCGCGCACTGCAGGGTGAGGTTGACCAGGTTGGTGCTGGAGAGGAAGTTGGGGTTGAGCAGCGAGAACGCCACCCAGATCACGATGAGTCCGATCACCACGGGCAGCGACCCGATGTCGCCGGAGCGCACCCGCTTGCCGAAGGCCCGCAGGGTGCCGCCCAGGCCGTGTGGCTGGATCAGTCGTTCGTCCTGCAGGTCGGCGGCCACGGCGGCCAGCCGCACGGTCTCGGTGGGCGGAGCCGTGTCTTCCGGGCCGGCCGGCGGCGGGGCCGAAGTTGGTGTCGTCATGGCCGTTCCTCTTCGGGGAGTGCGGTGTCGGTTCGGGTGCCCGCCGCGGCCACGGCGGCGGCGTCGGCGGAATCCACCCGCGCCTGGGCCCGCCGGGTGACGGCATTGTCGGTGGCGCCGGTGATCGCGGCAATGATGTCTTCGTAGGTGACGTCGGCCACCTTGAACTCGCCGTTGTTACGGCCGAGGCGTAGCACCACGATGCGGTCGGCGACGGCCTGAACATCCGCCATGTTGTGGCTGATCAGGACCACGGCCAGGCCGCGTTCGCGGAGGCGTTCGATGAGGTTGAGCACCTCGGCGGTCTGGGCCACGCCCAAGGCCGCTGTGGGTTCGTCGAGGATGACGATACGCGGGTCGCCGATGAGCGACCGGGCGATGGCCACGGTCTGCCGCTGGCCGCCGGAGAGCGAGGCGACCGGGATGCGCACCGAGGGGATGCGGGCGGAGAGTTGACGGAGCAGGCCCCAGGAACGTTTCTCCATCTCCACTTCGTTGATGGTGCCGCGCCCCAGTTCATGGCCGAGGAAGAGGTTGGCGACGACATCGAGGTTGTCGCAGAGCGCCAGGTCCTGGTAGACCGTGGCGATGCCCAGGTTGTTGGAGTCGGCCGGGTTGTTGATCGAGACGGTCTTGCCGCCGTGGCTGATGGTGCCGCCGTCTTGCGGGTGGACACCGGCGAGGATCTTGATCAGGGTGGACTTGCCTGCACCGTTGTCGCCGACGAGCGCGACCACCTCGCCGGCATAGATGTCGAGGTCGATGTCGGTGAGCGCCTGCACGGCGCCGAAGTTCTTGTCGATCCCCCGCAACGACAGCACAAGGTCGTCGGCGGGGGCCGCAGGGCTGGAAAGCACAGACATTGTGATTCCTCTGGGTTGGGGAGGGGAGCCGGCCGGGACCCGAATCGTGGGTGCGGTATCCCGGCCGGCCGTTTCGATGCTGTTGAGTTGTGCGGTGGCTGCGTCGGCTACTGGAGTCCGGCCGCGGCGCACGCGTCGGCGTACTCGGCCGTGCAGATCTCGTCGACGGTGTAGAAACCGTCATCGATCACGGTTTCCTGAATGTTGTCGACGGTGACGACCACCGGGGTCAGCAGCGTGGAGGGGATGTCCTGGAAGGTGGTGTCCGGACTCGGGGTGTCGCCCTGCGCCAGCTGGTGGGCGACCTCGGCCGCCTTCTCGGCCTCGAGCTTGATGGCCTTGTAGACGGTCATGAACTGGTCACCGGCGACGATGCGCTGGATGGCGGCGAGTTCGGCGTCCTGCCCGGTCACGGGCGGGATCGGCTCGGTCCCGGCGGCCTTCACTGCGGCGATTGCACCGCCGGCCGTGCCGTCGTTGGCCGCGTAGATACCCGACATCTCGGCGCCGAACTGGGTGATCTGGCCGGCCGCCCACTCCTGCGCCTTGTCCGGGCTCCAGTCCGGAGTGTCGTACTCCGCCAGGATCGGGATGCCGCTCGGGTCGATCACCGAGTGCGCGCCCTTCTTGAACTCGGCCGCGTTGGCGTCGGTCGGCGATCCGTTGATCATGATCAGGCCGGACGTCGTGTTGTCCTGCTTGAGCCTGTCGACGAGAGCGGTGCCCTGCAGCACTCCCACCTGTTCGTTGTCGAACGAGATGTAGTAGTCGACCTTGTCGCTCTTGATGAGCCGGTCGTAGGAGATCACCGGGACGTCCTGTGCCGCGGCGGATTCGGCGATGCTCGCCGCTGCAGCCCCGTCAACCGGGTCGAGGACGAGGACCTTGACGCCCTCGGTCAACGCTGACTCCGCCTGCTGCTGCTGCTTGGCGGCATCCTGGTCGGCGTTGGCGTAGATCACCTCGTAGTTTCCGAGGGAGGTGAGTTTGTCTTCGAAGAGCGGCCGGTCGAAGCTCTCGTACCGGGTGGTCTTGGATTCAGGGAGGAGCAGGCCGATCTTGATCGTCTCGCCCGAACCGCCTCCGTCGCTGCTGGAGTCGCTGGAGCCGGACGTTGAACATGCGGTCAATGCGCCTGTAGCTGCGATCACGGTGATCGCCAGGAGCGCGAACCTCTTCCTGGGTTTTCTCATGATGTGCCTCCTACTGTGACCACCCTCGTTGGCGGTGTAACGAGCATGGCCCCGGTGCATAATGCCGTCAAGGCTTGAACTCAAGAGGCGATGCCGCCCCTGTCCATAGTGATTTCAGCAGTGTCTTCGGGCACGAACGGCCCGATTCCGGGCAGGATGTCGGGGGTCGGGCCAACGGCCAGGGTACGTCGTAACTGCCCCGGGCGGCCGGCCGAGATCTCTGCCCGGTCGATGGCGAACAGCACCGCGCCGAGCACCTCTGCACGCTCCCCCAGCTCCCCCTTGACCACCTCGGGCACGCCCGCTTGGGTGGCCAGGGTGGAGCGTTCCAGCGCGTGCCGCAGCGGGCTGAGGAGCAGCTCGCCGGCCTCGGCCAGCTCACCGCCCACCACGATGCGGTGCGGATCGACGAGGTTGCTCAGTCCCGCCAAGGCGATGCCCAGGTGCCGGCCCGCATCGGCGATCACCCGGCGGGCGCGGGCCTCGCCGGCCTCGGCACGCAGCAGGATGTCGCGCAACCTCACCTCGCCGTGAGCGGCCGGGAACCTGGCGGCGAGGGCTGATGCCCCCACCAGGGTCTCCAGGCAGCCGCGGTTTCCGCAGCGGCACACCAGTCCCTGCTCGTCCAGGGTGAGGTGCCCGATCTCGCCGGCCTTGCCACTGCCGCCGCGGTACACCCGGCCGTCCACGATCAGCCCGGCTCCGACGCCATGCGAGACCCGCAGATAGGCCGCCTGGCGGATGCCGCGCGCCGCTCCCATGCGGTACTCGCCGAGGGCGCCGAGGTTGGCCTCGTTGTCGACGAAGACCGGCCGGTGCAGCCGGGCCTCGAGCTCCTGGGCGACCGGAACGCCGTCCCAGCCGCGGAGGAGCCCACGGGTGGCGATGATGCCGGTGCGCGGATCGACCGGCGCCGCCAGGCCCACTCCCACCGCGAGCACCTCGGTCATCCCCGCGCCCACCGACTCGGCCATGTCCTGGATGAGCAGCATCACCCTGTCTAGTTCGCTGTCGGCGCGGTGGTCGCGGGCGAGCGGCAGCATCCGCTCGGCCAGCACCTGATGCCCGGCATCGGCCAGGGCCACCCGCAGCTGCCGGTTCGAGACGTGCAGCCCCACCACCAGGCCCAGTTCACGGGCGAGCGTGACCCGCACCGCCCGGCGTCCGCTGCGTGAGGTGGGCGCGGTCTGCAGCACCCCGGCGGCGGCCTGCTCCTTGACGATGTTGGAGACCGTGGCCGGCGACAGTCCGGTCACGGCGGCCAGTTCGACCTGGGTGAGGGCGCCGTGGTGGGTGATCGCGTCAACGATGCGCGCGCGATTGGCCTCTCGCAGGGACGACTGCGACCCGGGATTGCGGCGGCTGCTCACAGGACACACGATACAACTGCCCCATCCGTCACATCCGGTTTCGCCCAGAACGGGGGTTCGCCGCGCCGCCCGGCTTCTGCCAGCCCGAGCCGTAGGGTCACACGAGCGGCGCGGGCCTTACTCCCAAATAGCGAAGGACTGCTGCGGCAGCGACCACGGCCAGAACGCCGCTGCCGAGCAGCGCGAACATCAGCCCCGGCGTCGCATACTCCAGCATGTTCAGCGCGATGAAGGCCGCGGCCACGAGCAGCACGAACACCAGCAGGCAACCCACGATGGCGCGCAACCAGCCCCGCAGTGCCCGCTCGAGCCTCTGGCCCCTGGCGAGCGCCACCAGTCTCAGGCCGATGACGGCGATGGCCTGCCAGCAGGCGATGGCGAGAATGCCCCAGATCACGCCGGGCAGCGCGATCGGCGTCACAACAGGGAAGGTGGCGACCACTGCCGCCACCGACGCGGGTAGCACCCACACCTGCACGGCCGCGGTCCCGAGGAGTACCACGATGAGCAGCACCGTCAGCGCGGACCACATTCCTGAACGCATCCTGCCCCCCAGCACTCGTCTGGTTGCGACACTATCCCAGCTGAGTGGCACTCCCACCCTGATTCTGTGAACTCGCTGGATCACGACTGGAAGGGTCCGCAGGTTCCGTGACAAGTCGTCGGTTCGACACCTCTTAGGGATAAGGCGATCCGATCGCCCCGGCCGAGCCATTCCGCCCAGCCGGAACTCAACAGGATTTGAGGACACACCATGGCTAACGAAGACATCCGCCCCACCGCCCCCACCGTTGCGAGCCCCACCGGCGCGCGGGTGGATCGGCCGGAGTCCCGCACCACGGAATCCGTGAGCGGTGAAGCCCACGGCAAGAACACCATCTCCGACAACGTCGTGTCCAAGGTCGCCGGCATCGCTGCCCGTGAGGTCCCCGGCGTCTTCGCGCTCGGCGGCGGGGCGTCCCGTGCCCTCGGCGCCATCCGTGGTGCGGTCGGCCAGGACGACCTGAGCCAGGGCATCAAGGTCGAGGTGGGCGAGACCCAGGCCGCCGTCGACATCACCATCGTGGCGGAGTACCCCGCGCCGATCCAGCAGGTCGCCGACGCCGTGCGCACCCAGGTGACCAACGCCATCACCAACCTCGTCGGTCTGGACGTCGTCGAGGTCAATGTGGCCGTCAACGACGTCCACCTGCCCACCGACGACCAGGACGAACAGGCTGAGGCTCGCGTCTCATGAGTGCATCAGTCACCGGCATCGCCGTCGGCGCCGTTCTCGCGTTCGCGATCCTCGTGTTCGGCTTCTGGGGCTTTCTCCTCGTGGCCGTGTTCATGGCCGTCGGCCTCCTGATCGGGCGGATCCTCGACGGCAAGCTCGACCCGCGCGGGCTTGCGAATGCGCTGAGCGGAAAACGAACCTCCTGATGTCCACGGTTACGGACGACCCCGCCGGCCGCGAGCCAACCCTCGCGGCCGGTGGGGCAGGCTATCCCGGCCTCATCACCGTTCGGCAACGCGCGCTCACGGCCGTGGCCCGAGCGGTGACGGCCGAATCCCTCGGTGTCGATCCCGGTCAGGTATCGGTCACGCTGCGTGACGATTCAGGCCTCCTCGGCCTCGACGTCGTCACCCCGATCAGCATTCCCGACCTCGACACCGTGGGCGCCGGGTACGCGGGGACGACGCTGCTGCAACGGATCAGCGACGCACAAACCGTCATCCGTGCGGGCACGACACGCATCACCGGAAATCAGGTCGGGCGAGTGGACATCCGCGTTCGCGGTGCCCACATAGAACAGGAACGAAGGGTGCCCAGATGAGCGCTCCATATGCTCGCATCGTGCGTCGCGAGACACACTCACCCCGCACGGCCACGACCATTCTGCTGGCGGTGCTGATCATCCTGGCATGCGCCTATGCCGGCACCGAGTTGATCCTGCACATGCTGGGGCAACCGGCCCTTCTGGTGACCCCAGCGGATGCATGGACCTGGGTGGCGACGTTGCCCACGTTGGAACCGCTGGCGGCCATCTCGGCCGGCGGCACTCTCGTGGCGGCGATCGGCCTCCTCCTGATTCTGCATTCCATCCGCTCGGGCAGGTTGGCCCGCCATGAGATGGTTCTCGGCGACCGAGCGGTGATCGTCGACAACGGGGTTCTCGCTTCGGCTATCGCCCGCCGTGTCGAGACCGTCGCTCGAGTGCCGCAGGGGCAGGCGGCGGTGTCGGTCTCGCACCGGCGCGCCATCGTGGAGGTCACCCCCACCTCGGGCATCCCGGTCGACGAGGAATCCGTGCGCCGGGCCGTCGAGGAAGAAATCGCCTCCTACGACGTGCGCCCGGCCCTGCGCCACACCGTGCGCATCAAACAGATTGGAGCGATCGGCTCATGAACGACACCAACAGAGCCCTGAACCGTGTGTTCATCTTCGTGGTCGGCTTGATTCTGCTCGGCGTCGGCGCCGCCGTCGCAGCCCTTCCGTTCTGGGACTGGTGGGCATCCCGCTGGCAAGAGTTCGGTGGGAGCGCCAACACGGTGCTGACCGACGCATTCGCCGCCAGCACAATGCCGGGCACCGACTTCAGTTGGTGGCTGGTCGCTGCCGTCGCAGTCCTCCTACTCGTCGTGATCATCATGATCATGATCATCGCCAGTGTCGGCGGGGGCGGCAGCCGGGAGATCTATCGGCGACCGATCAGCAAGCAGGATGGCAGCTCCGACAACGTGCTGGTGGACACCTCGTTCGCCACCGAAGCGCTCACACACTCCCTCGACAAGCGACCCGACCTTGTCGGCAGCACCGTCGGAGCCTTCACCGTGAAGCGCCAACCGGTGTTGCACCTCGGTGTCACCCCGCGGCAGGGCGCGTCGCCCCGGCTGATCGCCGAGCAGGCCGGCATCCTGCTCGACAACCTCGCCCGAGTCGTGGGCGATGCCCCTGCCACGTGCCTGACCATCCACTCGGGCCTGCGTGCGAAGCTCGGTCACGACCAGCGCGTGCGTTGAGCGTTTCGATCCGAATGCGTGGACCTGCCTGATGACCCGCTGGACTCGGTCCCGAGGCCGTTCGCGGCCGCGGGGCGTGTGGGTCGCTCTCGGCGCGGGAGTGCTGGGCTGCGTGCTTCTCTTCGGGCTCGTGCTCTTGCCACTCTTGGGGTTGATCGGCAGCAGCGCCGGCACGGCCTGGTTCGTGCCTGTTCCGTTCGGAACGATCGCCCTGGTGTGCACCGTCGGGTTCGTGCTCACCCTGGGCCTGCTCGCACTCATCACCCGGGTGCGCAGCGTGCCGCTTGCCTGGGTGCTCGCAAGCGCGGCGCTGTTCTGCGTGCTGCTGACCAGCCTCTACCCGGCCGTGGCCGTCGCCCAAGCCGGGGTGGAGCAGGGCAGTCAACTCATGCCGTGGATTCTCGGCTGGATTGATCGGGCCTCCGGATTCATGTCCTGAGGGCCAGGAGCATCGATGGACCGAGCAGCCCTCAGCGACCACTTCCGCGCACGACACGGCGTGCCTACCAGGCAACCGGCCCCTGGTCATCGGTGAAGGTCCCGGTGGGGCCGCCTGCATCGATCGTGGCCATGCGCACCGCCGAGGCGGCGCCCTCTGCCGGGGTTCGGATGCCGCGATGGTTATTCAGGTCAGTGGCAACGAAGCCGGGGCAGACGGCGTTGACCAGGATCCCCTCATCTACCAGGTCCCTGGCGTACATCATGGTCACCGCGGTCAGCGCGGTCTTGGACGGGACGTAGCCCAGCGCGATGGGATCGGTGTTGGCGAAGTCGGAGATCGATGCCAATGAGCCTGCGCTGCTGGACACATTGACGATTCGGGGAGCCGTCGAGAGCCGCAACAAGGGCAGGAAGGCGCTCGTGACGGTGATGACCCCGAAGACGTTGGTCTCGAATACCGCGCGGACGTGGTTCACGTCGGCGAAGCGCGGCACCTGCCCGGCGAAGTCGGCCCCGGGCTGGTGGCTGATTCCGGCGTTGTTGACCAGAGAGTCCAGGCGACCGAACTTTCCTCGGATCGTCGCCGCCGCGGCCTCGACGGATGCCGGGTCCGTGACGTCGAGGGCCACGGCCGTGACGTCTCCTCCGCTCAGCCGCAGTTGTGCTGCGGTCGCTTCGCCGCGTTCCAGGCTGCGCGCGCCGATCACCACGGTGTGGCCGAGCGCCGCCAGCTGCGCGGTGATTTCGCGTCCGATGCCTTTGTTGCCACCGGTGACCAGAACGATCATGGGGTTGTTCATGGGTAACTCCTTTCGAGCCGTGAGTGGGTCACGGCTGTGCTGTCACACCAGCATGCAGACAGGAGTCCGGATTTGGAATCATGTTCCGTGCGCTTTTTGTGTCCTAGAGTACGGATATGGCAACTGATCGACTGTCCGAGGTTCTGGACCTCATCGAGGTACGGAGCGTGGTCTCCGGCGGCTCGGCGGTGCGCGGGCACTGGCGCACCGACAGCTCTATCGATGACGACCTGAAGTTCATCGCAGTGGTCCGCGGAAGCGCTTCATTGACCACCAACGGCGCCGACAGGGTAGAGCTCGCCGCCGGGGATGTCGCGATTCTGAACGGCCGCTCGTGGCTCACCCTGGAGGGCGGCGACGGAGAAGGCGAACCCGTCGCCGTGGTGCCCCCGTCCGCGGGCTCGACCATCAGCGATGCCGACGCCGCCGCAGACGACGTCGATATCCTCATCGGAGGCCGGGTCGAACTGAACCCCACGGGCAAGGACCTGCTGCTGCGCGCACTCCCTGCCGTCGCCCACGTCGGGGCGACCAGTGCGGTGGGACCGCACCTCCGCGGCCACGTGCAGCGCCTCTTCTCGGAAATCATCGCCGGCCGGATCGGCGCCGATTTCGCCATCCGCCAGTACGGACAGCTGATGGTCCTCGATGTCGTGCGCGGCTTCATGCAGAACGCCGACATGCCGGCGGGGTGGCTGAAGGTACTCACCGATGAACGGCTCCGGCCGGCCCTGGACATGATCCATGAGCAACCGGCGCGGAGTTGGGGTCTTGAGGACCTCGCCCGCGCGTCATCGATGTCGCGCACCACGTTCGCAGAGCGCTTCCGGGCCGCGGCCGGCACCCCACCCCTGGCGTATCTCATCAGCTGGCGGATGCTCCTAGCCCAACGAGAGCTCCGCTCGGGAGACACCCGCGTGGGCGCACTCGCGCGTGAGCTCGGCTATTCCTCGGAGAGCGCCTTCAGCACGGCTTTCAAGCGGCATGTCGGCGAGGGCCCGCTGGCGTACCGCACCCGGATGCGCGCGGCGTCGGCACAAGCGCAAGCCTGAGCGTCGAGACCGAGGAGATGTTCCTGCGGATCTTCCAGAGCTTGCGCGACCAGAGGCTCATCCCTTAGCGAACGCGGTGCGCCGACCGGAGAGCGTGAGCAGGAGCGCGACCGCGCCGAAGACGATCATCACGACGGGCAGGATCAGACCATCCAGCACCGTCAGGAGGCCGGCGCCCAGAACTCCGGCGACGAAGATCGCCACGTTGAACGCGACGGGCAGGAACGAGTTTGCGAGATCCGATTCGTCACCACCGGCGCGGGTGAGGAAAGACTGGAGCTGCGCAGACGCGCCGCCGAAGGTGGCGCCCCACACGATGGTGGCGCCGATGATGGCGGGGGTCGACGTGTGGAAGACGAGGAGGGTGACGGCCGCTGCCACGAACAGCATCAGACTGCCGTGCAGCAGCACACGCGGGAAGCGGTCGAGGAGCGCTCCGGTGAGGATGATGCCCCCGATCGAGGCGATTCCGAAGAACAGGAGCTGGACATCGACGGTCAGGCGGCTGCCGGTGGTGCGCAGATACGGCGAGATGTACGTGTAGATGGTGTTGTGGGCGAGCATCCAGGCGAAGATGACACCGAGGATGACGGCGATACCCGGCAGACGCAGCACCCGGAGCACCGGGAGCCGGGTGCCGTCGCCTCTCTGACCGGGGACGTTTGGCGCGACCAGGGCTAGGAGCGTGCCGGCGACGAGGGCGACGAGGGTGAGGCCGGCGAAGGCCCATCGCCAGTCGAAGGTCGTGCCGAGCCAGGACCCGAGGGGTGTGCCCAACGCGAAGCCGATGGGCGCTCCGGTCGACACGATCGCCAACGCCAGACCACCCCGGCGGGGCGGGCTGATCTTGAGGCCGTAGGCGGCGAGCATTCCCCAGAGCACCCCGGAGAACGAGCCCGCGACGAAACGGGAGAGCAGCACAACGCCGACGTCAGTGGACACGGCGGTGATGCTGTTGGCGAGGATGAGCCCGGCGAGCGCGGTGAGCAGCAGGGGCTTGCGGCGCATCCGCCGGGTCAGGCTGATCGCGGGGATCGTGACGATCACGGTGCCCAGGGCATAGGCGCTGACAAGGAGCCCGACGGACCCCTCGCTGGTGTTCAGTCCCGCCGCGATGACGGGCAGCAGTCCGGCCGGCATCGTCTCCATGGCCACGAGCACGAACCCGATCGTTGCGAGGCCGATGAGAGTGACGAGCGGAAGCCGCTGCACGGTCTGACGGCCGGCCGGTGCGACGGCAGGGATGGTACTGATCACGGTGCTCCTTGGGCGGTGGGGGCTGGGGTACTGCTCCAGTCAAGGCGCAGGGCCCGTGGGGAGGGAGTCACTGTCGAAGGGTGTACCGAGAGAGCACCCCACCCCGCCCCGAAGGGACGTAACGTCGATGACATGGACAATCAACCCGAGGTGCGCGAGTTCCTCATGTCACGGCGCGCGAAACTGACCCCCGAGCTGGTCGGGCTCAGCTCCGGCCCGAACCGGCGCGTGGCGGGACTCCGCCGCAGCGAGGTGGCCGCCCTGGCCGGTGTCAGTGTCGAGTACTACGCCAAGCTCGAACGCGGCGCCATCGCCGGCGCATCCTCGTCGGTGCTCGACGCCATCGCCCGAGCCCTGCAGCTGGACGACACCGAACGCACCCACCTGTTCGACCTGGCCCGCGCGGCCGACGGCATCCCACTCTCCGGACGCCCGCGCCGCCGCACGGCCAAGAGCGCCGTGACCCGGCCGAGCCTGCAGTGGGCGCTCGATACCCTCACCGGGGCGATCGCGGTGGTCCTCGACCAACACCAGAACATCCTGGCTACCAACGAACTCGGGCGCGCGTTCTACTCCCCCGTCATCGGCGACGGCGGACGTGTTCCGAACCTCGCCCGGTTCCAGTTCCTGGACCCGGCCTCCCGCGACTTCTACCCGGACTGGGACCGGTTCGCCGCGATGTGTGTCGCGATCATGCGCACCCGGGCCGGACGCGACCCCCACGACAAAGACATGCAGGACCTCGTCGGGGAGCTGTCCACTCGCAGCGATACCTTCCGGCAGCTCTGGGGCGCACACGATGTGCGCACCCACGGCGCGGGGACCAAACGCTTCAACCATCCGGTCGTCGGCGAAGTCACCCTGGCCTACGAAGAACTCGCCATCACCGCAGACCCCGGTCTGCGGGTGCTGATCTACACCGCCGAGCCCGGCTCCCCCAGTGCCGAACGGCTACAGCTGCTGGCCAGCTGGGCCGCCAGGAGCGCCGTCGTCGAGTCCTAGAACCGACAGCCGTCAGGGCCGCAGGAGCGCCTCCACCTGGCCGACGACCAGATCTGGGCGGGTGATGAACGGATGGTGGCCCGTCGGGATCTCGACGGAGCGGCTGGCGCGAGCCGCATGGAAACTCTGTAACTCAACCGACGTGCTGCGGTCCTGCCCGCACACGAGGTAGGTCGAGTCGATCCCCTCCCAGCCTGCACCGGTGGTCGGCGTCACGAACGCCCCGACGGCCTGCGCAGTCAGCCGCTGCCATGCCTGGTGCTGGATATCGGTATCCGCATCCTGCAGGAACCGGGCGCCGAAGGAACTCACGTCGTAACCCGTCAGGCTCAGGGTGCCGTCATCGTGGGCTCCGATCGACACAGGGTCGCTCTCGCCGCTCAGGATCGCGCCCTGGGACTGACCGACCTCGGGCAGATAGGAGGACACGTAGAGCAGGTGCGCGACAGCCGGATGCCGGCCGGCCTCGGCGATGACGGTGCCCCCGTAGGAGTGCCCGACCACGATCGCCTCGTCCACATCGTCCAATTCACGACGCAACGCGGCAGCATCGGCGATCAAGCCACCCGCGACCTGCTCCGGCGTGGTTTCGCCGCACGACGGCAGCGCCAGCGCGCGGCTGCGGATACCGGTGCGTTCCCGAAGCAGCTCGGCGCTCTGCTGCCACCACCACTGGCCGTCGCGCACTAGTGCGCCGTGGACGAAGATCAGTTCCATGTCGGTTCCTTTCCCGTTGGGTGGCGCAAAGGTGGGGTCAGAGCGTCTCGACGGCGGCCTGTTCCACGGCGAGGCCCGCGGCGTACCGGTCGAGGTAGCTGGTGAAGCCGGCGACGTCGGCCGGGTCGGGGGCGACGGTGGCGAATTCCTGCCCGGCGAAGACCCGCTCACGCAGGTAGCCGTCGAGGTCGAGGTCGACACCGGATGCCACGGCGGCCGTGTACGACGCCAGGACCGCGATGCCCCACGCGCCGCCCTCGGACGCCGTCTCGGCGACGGAGACCGGGGCATCCAGGGAGCCGGCGAGGAAGCGCTGCGCGACACCGGCCGTGCGGAACAGCCCGCCGTGCGCGAACATCGCGTCGAGTTGGACGCCCTCCTGGGCGAGCACCCGCATGCCGAGGGCGAGCGTGCCGAACACGCCGTAGAGCTGGGCACGCATGAAGTTGGCCAGGGTGAGCCGGCTGTCGGGGGTGCGCACGAAGAGCGGCCGCCCCTCGGTGAGGCCGGCAATGGGCTCACCGGCCAGGTGGTTGTAGGCCAGCAGCCCGCCGGCATCCGCGTCGCCCAGCAGGGCCTCGCGGAACAGCGTGTCGAACACCTTGTCGTTGTCGACGGGGTTGCCGCCGGCCGCGGCGAAGCGGCCGAACATTCCGGCCCACGCGGCGAGCTCGCTCGCGCCGTTGTTGCAGTGCACCATGGCGACGAGGTCGCCGGCCGGGGTGGTGACGAGGTCGAGTTCGTGGTGCACCTGGGTGAGCGGACGCTCGAGCACGACCATGGCGAAGATGCTGGTGCCGGCGCTGACATTGCCGGTGCGCGGGGCCACGGAGCAGGTGGCCACCATGCCGGTGCCGGCGTCGCCTTCCGGCGGGCAGAGCACAGCGCCGGGGCGCAGCGCGCCCGTTGGGTCGAGCAGGGCCGCTCCCGCGGCCGTGAGCTCGCCGGCCGGCTTGCCGGCCACGAGCACCGTCGGCAGCAGCGCGGCCAGGTTGAGTTCGGGGGCGGTCTCGGCGACCAGGCCGTCGTAGCGGGCGAGGAGTTCGGCGTCATAATCGCCGGTGGCGGAGTCGATGGGGAACATGCCCGACGCGTCGCCGACGCCGAGGACCTTGCGGCCGGTGAGGCGCCAGTGCACGTAGCCGGCGAGGGTCGTGATGAAGTCGAGCTGCGGCACGTGGGGCTCGTGGTCGACGACGGCCTGGTGCAGGTGGGCGATCGACCAGCGCAGCGGGATGTTCACGCCGAACAGTTCGGTCAGCTCGGCCGCGGCGGGGCCGGTGGTGGTGTTGCGCCAGGTGCGGAACGGCACCAGCTGGTCGCCGGCGGCGTCGAAGGCGAGGTAGCCGTGCATCATCGCCGAGACGCCGATCGCGCCGTAGCCCTCGGGCCGGATGCCGAACTTCTCATCGATGTCGGCGATGAGCGCGGCGTGTGCGGCCTGGATGCCGGACCACACATCCTCCAGCGAGTAGGTCCAGACCCGGTCGACGAACTTGTTCTCCCACTCGTGACTGCCGACGGCGAGGACCTCGGACAGGTCCTCGCCGATCAGGCAGGCCTTAATGCGGGTCGACCCCAGCTCGATTCCCAGCGACGTTCGTCCGCTGAGGATGGAGTTGCGGGCGGCCTCATGTGCATCATTGCTCGTCATACCTCGATTATGGCGGTATCTGAGCGGCCGTATTCCCCGTCAGGAGACACCGAAACGGGGGCTACGCCGCACCGACGGCCTTCTTCAGCAGCTCGACCAGTCGGGCCTGATCGGCGGCGGAGAGGTTGACGACCGCAAACGACGTCGGCCAGAGGTTCCCGTCATCCAGTTCGGCGTCCGGCTGGAAGCCGATGGTGGCGTAGCGGACCTTGAATTTGGCGGCGCTCTGGAAGAACACCACCACCTTGCCGTCGGCGTTGGCGTACGCCGGCATGCCGTACCAGGTCTTCGCGCCCAGGCCGGTGTGCTCCTTCACCAGCCGGTGCAGGATCTCGGCCAGCTCCTTGTCAGTGCCCGCCATCTCCTCGATAGCCGTGAGGCACGCGGCCTCCAGGTCGGCGCCCAGTTTCGCGGCCTTGGCTTCGGCCGCCGCCGCCCGCATCGCCGCCTTTTCCTCTTTGCTGAAGGTTGTGCTCATGATCTGTTCCTTACTGGTCCCGGATGAGTCTCTGGCCACCAGAGTAGGAGCAACCCGGGCGGCGCGCTTCTCGGATCCTGCTCTGCTCGCGGGCGGGGGTGCGGACTCAGGGCCCGCCGAGCCAGCTGTCGATCCGATGGTGGTCGGGAGTGAATCCGTGATTGACGCCCCAGAGCACGGCCTGGGTGCGGCTTTCGGCCCCGATCTTGCCGTAGACGCTGCGGATGTAGGACTTCACGGTGTTGGGACTGAGATAGGTGAGCGCGGCCACCTCGGCGTTGCTCTTGCCCTGCGTGATGAGCGCCAGAATCTCGGACTCGCGGTCGGTGATGCCCTCGCGCCGGCCCGGCCAGTCCAGTCCGGGCGCGCTGCCCGCTCGCTTCGGCGGGTCACTCACGACGATCTCGCCGGCGTGCACCGACTCGAGGGCCGCCACGAGGTCGCGGGCCGGCAGTGTCTTCGACAGGTAGCCGCTGACGCCCCGTTCCAACGCATCCGCGATGAGCGTGGGCTGGAAGTTCCAGGTGTACACAACCACCCGGCCGGCGCGGGGGTTGCGCACGAGAGCGGTGAGTTCCGAGAGATCCGACTCGGGCTGGGCGAAGGAGTCGTAGAGCACGATATCGGTTGCGTCGGAGAGACCGGTGTTCGCATCGATCTCGGCAACCAGCACCCGATCCCGGTAGTGGTCGAACATGTGCGCAAGGCCCTTCAGCACGATGTCGTAGTCGTCGACCAGGGCGACGGTCACGGGCTGGGACGGCGGCATGGGAACGACGCTACCGCCAGGCTCTGCCCTGGGCTACACCCCTAGGGGTGTACCGCCGCCTCCTTGCGGGTGTTTTGCTGTTTGGTGCCCAGCAACCGCTGGTCACATCGAACGCTCAGTTCTACCAAACAGGAAGGAGACCACAATGCTTGGTCTCATCATCAGCCTCATCGTCGTCGGCATCATCGCCGGCGCCGTCGCCCGCCTCGTCGTGCCCGGTCGGCAGAACATCAGCATCCCGATGACCATCGTGCTCGGCATCGTCGGGTCCTTCGTGGGCGGATTCCTCGGTTTCCTGATCTTCCAGCACGACCCGATGGACGGGTTCTTCCAGCCGGCCGGCATCATCGGCTCCATCATCGGGGCGATCATCGTGCTCCTGATCTACATCCGCGTCAGCGGCCGCAGCACCGCTCGGCGCTAACCGGTTTCCCGGTGGCCGCCACATGGCCGGCCACCGGGGCCGATTCGGCGTCATCCGCTCTCGTTCGCGCACCGAAACCTGAAAGAATTCAACGATGTTCCTGCTCTTCGGCACCCGGACCTCAGAGGCCGTGGTCAACGTCGTCTCGTTCGTGTGCGCCTACTGCAACACCATGGCCGAGCAGCACGTTGTGAAGCGATCGACGAAGGTCACGCTCTTCTTCGTCCCGTTGTTCCCGATCTCGTCGAGCCACGTCAATGTCTGCGCCAACTGCGGTGGCCACACCAGTCTGACCACCGCCCAGGTCCGGCACTCCCTGGACTGGGCGCGAGCGCACAGCGCGGGCTAGCCGTGCGCCTCACGGCACGTGAAGATGCTCGCAGGCGCCCGCGCACTTCAGGTGTTCTGCGGGATGCGTTCGGGTAGAACCAATTCGATGAAACCATGCCGATCAGGCGACGCGTGTATACCGAGAACAGGCGTCGAGTACCCGATTGGAGTCATCCACCCCAGCGCGGTTGATGCCGCGTGGCCCGAACATCGGAAACGGAAAATCGAGCAGATGCCCGTCGACGGTCTGAAAAAAAATGAAGCGCCAAGACCGCGACGCTGATTCGCCCGGTCTCGACCACGAGTCGGCCCGGATGGACGTGATCTATCTCTGCCCAGGGCAGCATGACGAGCGGAACCTTGGACCGCCCCCCGCCCCACAGCGCGATGCCCTTCGGTCCGATGGCGACAGCGAAATGCTGAGGGAGTCTAGGTCGGTGACCCTGCAGCGCCCTCAAATAATGACTGAGCTCGGGGGTGCGCTCGGTCAGAAAAACGAATGCATCGGGTTGGGCCAGGGCGGCTGTGCGCAGCTTCGCTCGCACCCCCACTGTCACGAAGGCCATCGCCAGGGCCAGTAGCGCTGCACAACCCGTCATCACCGCGCGGCCGATCAGAATCGACCCCTGATTGGCGTTCGGGTCCACCGGGCTGACGAAGACAATGACCAGCAAAACGCCCATGATCAGGGTGGCGAGGACCACGCCCCACTTCATCAGTGACTTCTGAATCGGGTTGGGTACCCGCACGAATCGAGCGGCGACATCGGTTGGCGCGTCCCCGGCGACTGCGGACATCGATCCCGCGGTCCTGGCAGCATGCGTGGGTGACGTGAACACGACCGAGCCGGCCTCGCGGATAACGACACCGGTCAGAGGGTCCACTTGATTGAGATTCGAATGACCCCGCGTCATGGTCGTGTAGCCGGCAGCTGTTTCGGCCCGCTCGCGAATCCCCAACCAAACGCCGAAGACGATGATGGGGACCATCGCGACTCCCCACAATGTGGCCAGGAGGAGTAGCTCGTTCTTCTCGCCATCGAATGTGGACCTGACGAAGAAAACGAGCACGCCAACGATCATCGCGCAAGCGACCACGACTACCCGCATGAGGCGCGAAAGCCGGTATGCCGAGACCCCAGGGACAAGTTCGTACCGAGCCACATTCGCGGCAACGTCAGTCATGGGGAGAACCTAGTGATCGTGCGATGTGTGTCGATGCCCGGACGCCTGGTCCGGTGACCCCAGAACAGGGCAATCCGCACGGGTGCCTTGATCCGGCTAGCGCTTGATGGGCGTCCAATGCGGCAGGCCGTGCGCGGTGTGCTGCGACTCGGTCTGCGGGGGATTGCGGAGAAGCCGGATGGATGAGCTGATGTACAGAAACGCTAGCAGCGCATCCACGACCGTGCTGAGCACGCCGGCCAATGGCGGGTTCGTTGTTCCCGAGACGACCCCGAACACCGAGTTGGCTGTGTTGAGCACCAGGAGCGCGCCCAGCACGAACCCGGCTCTCGGCCGGGAGGTCATCCGCCACCAGGCTCGGGGCGCCATGGGTTCGTCTGAGCCCCGGAATGATCGCACACCACCGAAAACGAAGAGGGCAAAGAACACGTTGGCCATCACCGCGCTGACGGTTTCCGAGAATAGCCGCGGAACGACCGCGCCATTGAGAACGGCCAGGAGGCCGACACCGATGACGATGTAGGCGATCTTCCAACGCTTCTTGCGGATGCGGAGCATGGCCAGAGCCTAACGGCCACGACCCCACACCCAGGCGTGGCCCTCCGCCCCCGTTCTGGGGTGTGGGCGGCCACGCGTCTGCTCAGGTGTTCTGGGGGAAGCCCAGGTTGATGCCGCCGTGGCTGGGGTCGAGCCAGCGGGCGGTGACGGCCTTCTCCCGGGTGTAGAAGGTGATGCCGGCGGGGCCGTACGCCTTGGCGTCGCCGAAGAGGGAGTCCTTCCAACCGCCGAACGAGTGGTACGCCACCGGCACCGGGATCGGCACGTTGATGCCGACCATGCCCACCTGCACCTCGTGCTGGAACCGCCTGGCCGCACCTCCGTCGTTGGTGAAGATGGCGGTGCCGTTGCCATACTTACTGGCGTTGATCACGGCCACGCCGTCGGTGTAGCTGGCCACCCGCAACACACTCAGCACCGGGCCGAAGATCTCGTCCCGGTAGACGGCCGAGTCCAGGCTGACCTTGTCGAACAGGGTCGGGCCGAGCCAGAATCCGGATGCGTCACCGTCGACCTCGATGCCGCGACCGTCGATCACGACCTCCGCGCCGTCCGCGTGGGCGATGTCGATGTAGCCGGCAACCTTGTCGCGGTGCGCCTCGGTGATGAGCGGGCCCATGTCGCAGCCGCGCATGCCGTCACCGACCTTGAGTCCCTTCACGCGCTCGGCGATCTTGGCGATGAGCTCGTCCGCGACCGGCTCCACGGCCACGATCACGCTGATGGCCATGCAGCGCTCGCCCGCCGAACCGAAGCCCGCGTTGACCGCGGCATCCGCGGCCAAGTCCAGGTCGGCATCCGGCAGCACCAGCATGTGGTTCTTGGCGCCGCCGAGTGCCTGCACCCGCTTGCCGTGGTGGGCGGCGGTCTCGTAGATGTACTTGGCGATCGGGGTGGAGCCGACGAAGGAGATGGCCTGCACGTCGGGGTTCACCAGTAGGGCGTCGACGGCCTCCTTGTCGCCGTGCACGACGTTGAAGACGCCGTCGGGCAGGCCGGCCTCGGTGAGCAGGGCGGCGAGCCAGTTGGCGGCGGACGGGTCCTTCTCGCTGGGCTTCAGCACAACAGTGTTGCCGGCGGCGATGGCGATGGGGAAGAACCAGAGCGGCACCATCGCGGGGAAGTTGAACGGGCTGATGATGCCCACCACGCCCAGGGGCTGGCGGAGGGTGTAGACGTCGACGCCGGTGGACACGTTCTCGGAGAACTCGCCCTTGGCCAGGTGCGGCAGGCCGAGCGCGAACTCGACGACCTCGAGGCCGCGGGCGATCTCGCCGAGGGCGTCGGAGGTGACCTTGCCGTGTTCGTTGGTGAGGATGTCGGCGAGCTCGCCCTTGCGGGCGTTGAGCAGCTCGCGGAAGGTGAACATGACGCCCTGGCGTTTGGCGATGGAGGCGTCTCGCCAGGCGGGGTAGGCGGCCTGGGCGGAGGCGACAACGGTGTCGACGTCGGCGGCGGAGGCCAAGGACACGAGGCGCTGCACTGCGCCGGTGGCTGGGTTGTAGACGGGGGCGGTGCGGGTGGAGGTTCCGGTGCCTGGGGCGCCGTCGATCCAGTGGGTGAGGACGGGAAGGTCGTTCATGTCATCCGATTCTGTAGGAGTTGTCCGTTGATCGAGCCTGTCGAGATCTGGCGACCATGTCTACGTTCAGAGGCCGGGTCACGGGGTCTCGACAAGCTCGACCGACGCATGGGGCGTTGTCGAGAGCGGCTAGAGCAGGTCGAGGGAGAGGACCTCGTCGTAGATGGCGAGTGCCTCGGCGACCTCGTCGTCGGTGACGACGCAGGGCGGCACCACGTGGATGCGGTTGTCCATCAGGAACGGCAGCAGGTTGCGGGCCAGCAGCTCGGTCTTGATCCGGGCCATCACGGCCGGCGCCACGGGTGCCCGGGTCTCCCGGTCGGCCACGAGCTCGATCGCCCAGAAGACGCCCTCGCCGCGCACCTCCCCGATGATCGGATGCTTCGCCATGAGCGCCTCCAACCCCGGGGCGATGGCCTCGGCGCCGATCCGGGCGGCGTTCTCCACGATGCCCTCGTTCTCCATGGCATCCAGCGCCGCCACGATCGAGGCCATCGCCAGCGGATGCCCGCTGTAGGTGAGTCCGCCGGGGAACACGGTCGAGTCAAAGTCGGCGGCGATGGCATCGGAGATGATCACGCCACCGACGGGAACATAGCCGGAGTTCACGCCCTTGGCGAAGGTGATCAGGTCGGGCACCACGCCAGAGCCCTCGAAGGCGAACCAGCGCCCGGTGCGGCCGAAGCCCACCATCACCTCGTCGAGGATCAGCAGGATGCCGTATTTGTCGCACAGCGCCCGCACTCCGGCGAGGTAGCCGGGCGGCGGCATCAGCACCCCGGCGGTGCCGGGGATCGACTCGAGCAGCACGGCCGCGATCGACGTGGCGCCCTCGCTCTGGATGACCCGTTCGAGGTGCTGCAGAGCCCGCTCGCACTCGCGCTCGGGCGTGCGGGCCCAGAACTCGCTGCGGTAGAGATAGGGGCCGAAGAAGTGCACGTGGCCTCGGGCGAACTCGTTGGGGATGCGCCGCCAGTCACCGGTGGCCACGATGGCCGCGCCGGTGTTGCCATGGTACGAGCGGTAGGTGGAGAGCACGGTGTCGCGGCCGGTGTGCAGGCGGGCCATGCGGATGGCGTTCTCGTTGGCATCCGCACCGCCATTGGTGAAGAAGACCTTGTTGAAGCCGTCGGGTGCCCGGTCGACGATGCGTTTGGCGGCCTCGCCACGGGCCAGGTTGGCCGTTGACGGGGCGATGGTGGTGAGCAGTTGCGCCTGCTCGATGATGCCCTTGATCACAGCCGGATGCTGGTGGCCGATGTTGACGTTGACCAGCTGGCTGGAGAAGTCGAGGTAGGTGCGACCCTCGTGGTCCCAGACCCGGCAGCCGAGACCGCCGGCGATCACGAGGGGCTTCAGTGCCCCCTGAGCCGACCAGGAGTGGAAGACGTGGGCCCTGTCGAGCTGGGTGGTGAGGTCGTTGAGCCCGAGCTCGGTGTCGGTGGATGTGCCGGTGTCGGTGGTGCTGTCGATGTCGGTCACGATGCTTTGTTCCTTCGCTTCTGCCCCGCACAGGCGGGGCGGTGGTGACCGGGCGGCGGGTGTGCCGCCGCCCGGTCGGGGTTGTTCTACTCGCCGCCCTCCTTCAGGGTGACGTCGGTCGGAGTCCAGTCGGCGCCCATGACGTCGACTCCCTCCGCGGTGAGTTCATCCAGAGCCTTCTGCACGTACTCGTTGGAGTATGCGCTTTCGGGCGGGTCTGTGGTGATGATGGTGGCACCGGTTTCGTTCTTCGTGTTCATCGCGATGTCGACCGTGTTGGCCCACGCGGCCTCGTCGATCAGGCCGACGCCGTTCGTGGACGGGAAGATCAGCTTGCTGACCTCGTTGGTCATCCAGAGCTGGTGTCCGGCGGGCAAGGCAGAACCGGCGTCGGCCACGATTGTCGCGGCGTCTTCCGGGTTCTGGGCGGCGTAGATCCAGCCCTTGATGGAGGCCTTGATGAACTTCACCGTCTGATCGGCGTAGGCCTCGTCGTCGGCGAGCTTGTCGGTGTTGGCCCAGATCGCGTCCTGGAGCATCGCGGTGCCCTCGTCGTTCCAGTCGATGACGTTGAGGTCCTCGGGCTGGTAGAGCTCGCCGGTGGCGGGGTTGATGGTTTCCAGCACCTGGGCGTACTCGTTGTACGTCATGGCCTGGGCCGCGTCGATGTCGCCGGCCAGGAAGGCGTTCATGTCGAAGGCCTGCTGCACGAGGCTGATGTCGCCCACCTCCACGCCGTCCTTCTGCATGCCGGCGAAGAGTTCCCACTCGTTGCCGTAGCCCCAGCTGCCGACGTTCTTGCCCTTGAGGTCGGCCGGGCTGGTGATGTTCTTGTCCTTGAACGAGATCTGGGTGGTGGCGCTGCGCTCGAAGATCTGCGCCACGTCGGTGATGTTGGCGCCCTGCTCGATCGAGCCGAGCACCTTGGGCACCCAGGAGATGGCGTAGTCCACGTCGCCGGACGCGAGGACGTCCTGCGGCACGATGTCGGCACCGCCCTCCTCGATGGTGACGTCGAGGCCTTCGTCTTCGTAGTAGCCCTGGTCGACGGCGGCGTAGTAGCCGGCGAACTGGGCCTGGGCCACCCACTGCAACTGCAGGGTCACGGGTGTCAGCTCGCCGCCTGCGGAGTCATCGGTCGAGGCGGTGTCGTTGGAGGCGCTGCATCCGGAGAGGACGAGTGCGCCGGCCGCGGCGATGGCGCCGGCCGTCGTGAGCCATCGTGTGCTGTGTTTCATGGGTTCCTCCTGAGTAGTACTGCTGCGGGGTGCTGCTGCGGGGGGTCATGCTGCAAGGCGGGTAACGGATGGTGCTGGTGCTGCCGGTACTGCGTTTGGTACTGCGGTGGGTGATGCGGGGTGACCGACCTGGTGTGTCGGACGGGTGTGGGCCTGGGCGGGGCTCAGGCGGTGGGGGCGCGGCGGCTGACCAGTTTCTCCAGGCCGAGCGCCGCGCAGTAGAAGAGGAGGCCGAGGATGATGGAGCCGAGCACGTACGCCCAGGCCAGCCCATAGTTGCTGCTGGAGGCCGCGGAGGTGATCGACTTGCCGAGGCCGCCGACGGGGCCGCCGAAGTACTCGGCGATGAGGGCGGAGATCACGGCCAGCGACGACGCTATGCGCAGGCCCGTGAACACGAACGGCACCGCGGTGGGCAGGGTGACGGTCTTGGTGGCCTGCCAGCTCGAGGCGGCGTAGGAGCGCATCAGGTCGCGGTGCACCGGGCGCACCATGCGCAGGCCCTTGAG
>Ga0247808_10000090_pt1 | contig 70572 bp, 73 predicted proteins | sample UWRJL089202R1_FD_179914 | JGI IMG/M metagenome (GOLD analysis project Ga0247808, IMG submission 179914) | Plant litter microbial communities from Arlington Agricultural Research Station in Wisconsin, United States - UWRJ-L089-202R-1 | ecosystem: Environmental > Terrestrial > Plant litter >...
CGAGGTCGGCGAGCTTCGCTACGTCTTCCGCGGTGAGGGCGTTACCGTCGAGGTAACCGCTCTTCACAACGAGCAGCGGGTTTGCCTTGGCAAAGTCGCGCAGAATCTTCGCAACGGCGACGGTGTCTCCGTGTACAAAAGCGATTGCGGACGGGCCGGTCAGTTCGTCGTCAAACGAAGTGATACCTGCCGCGTTGGCCGAAATCTTGGTCAGCGTGTTCTTCACCACGGCGTACGTTGCGTCTGCACTGAGTGACTTGCGCAGCGTCTTCAGCTGAGCAACAGTGAGACCGCGGTACTCGGTGAGCAGTACGGCATTCGAGTTACGGAACTTGTCCGTAAGCTCGGCGACCGATGCTTCCTTGTTCGCCATGGCTCTCCTTAATTGATGATTGTCATTAGCCAAGGAGACGCGGGTGTGAAAACTAAAAAAGCCCCACGCAGTTGCGCGGAGCTTTGGACCCTTGCGGGGAAACTTCGAACACCTGCGCTGGATTTATGCAATCGCACCCGTGAGGGCGCGAGACAACCTGCGGTCTTTGGCTTCGTACACAGTAGCACACGGCGTCCGGCGCCGAGTCCGGCCCCCGCGGCCGGGGCTTCTGCGCCATTCCGGGACGAATGCGCCAGCGCGCGCTGTAGCAGTCGTCCCGAACTGGCGCATTCGGTGTCGACGCGTGGGGCGAGCGCGGCTCAGTCGCGCCAGGAGTGCTGCGGCTCGTAGCCGAGCACACGCCGCGCCTTCTCGATCGAGAGCAGCGACTGTGTGCCGGTGAGCTCGCGCGTCACCTCGACGTCCGGGAATTGGGCGGCAGCGAGCTCGGCGCTCGGCGTGCGCATGACTGAGTCGGCGGCCGCGATGATGAAGCGGTCGAACCCCGGCGCCGAGAGTTCGAGGGCCTTGAGCACGGCCTGCGCTCCGTCACGCGAGTCGATGTAGCCCCAGGCGTTCCAGCGGCGCAGCGACGGGTCATCCTGAAACGCCTCGAATCCCGCGTAGTCCGACTCGTTCATCACGTTCGAGAAGCGCAGCGCGGTGATGCTGAGGCGCGGGTCCCAGCGCACGAGCTTCTGCGCGAGTTCTTCTTCGAGGTGTTTGACGACCGCGTACATCGACTCGGGGCGTGAGGCGTACTCCTCGTCGATGGGCAGGTAGGGCGGGTCGATGTCGAACGGGATTCCGAGCAGCGTCTCGCTCGAGGCGTAGACGACGGTCTCGATGCCGGCGCGACGCGCGGCCTGGAACACGTTGAAGGTCGCGTTCATGTTGTTGTGGAAGGTGGCGGAGTCGGCCTGGATTCCGCCAGCGGGGATCGCGGCGAGATGCACGATCGCGTCGGCGCCGTCGTGGCGGTCGTTCACACCGAAGACCGCGTCGATCACCTGGCCGTAGTCGGTGAGGTCGACGCGGGTGAAGCCCGGTGAGCGTTCGCCCACCGTGTCGAGGTTGAGCACCGTGTGCCCCGCCTCGTTCAGTGCGGTGACGACCGCGGTGCCGAGCTTGCCTGAACCACCAGTGACGAGAATGCGCATACGCCCAGTCTCGCACTGCGGTCGCTGAGCCCGTCGAAACGGCCCTTCGACAGGCTCAGGGACCGACAGGCTCAGGGCCGACGTCGAGCGGCAGCTCCACCTCGAACACGGTGCTGCCGGGCTCGCTCTGCACCGAGACGGTTCCGCCGTGCGCCTCCACGATGGCCGCGACGATCGCGAGCCCGAGGCCGGTGCTGCCGGCAGCCCGCGACCGGGAGCTGTCACCCCGCGCGAACCTCTCGAACACCGACTCGCGCACGCGCTCGTCGATTCCGGGGCCGTCGTCGGCGATTCGCAGGTGGGCGAACCGGCCGTCGACGACGACGGATGTCACGACCCGGGTGCCGACGGGAGTGTGCACCCGCGCGTTGGCGAGCAGGTTCGCCACCACCTGGTGCAGCCGGGCGGCGTCGCCGACGACCCGCACCGGCTCTTCCGCGAGCTCTAGCTGCCAGTCGTGGTCGGGGCCGGCGGCATAGGCGTCGCTCACGGCGTCGGCGAGCAGCTGGCTCAGGTCGACGGGCGCGGCCTCGAGGCTGCGGCCGTCGTCGAGCCGGGCGAGCAGCAGCAGGTCTTCGACGAGCGAGGTCATGCGGATCGACTCCGATTCGACCCGCGAGAGCGCGTGCACAACGTCGGCGGGCAACTCGTGGCCGCCGCGCCGGGTCAGCTCCGCGTAGCCGCGGATCGATGCGAGGGGGGTTCGCAGCTCGTGGCTCGCGTCGGCGACGAAGGTGCGCACCTTCTTCTCGCTCGCCTCGCGGGCGGTGAGGGCCGAGGAGATGTGGCCGAGCATCCGGTTGATCGCGGCGCCCACCTGGCCGACCTCGGTGCGCGGGTCGGCGTCGGCGTCGGGAACCCGCACCGCGAGCGCGACCTCGCCGCGCTCGAGGGGCAGTTCGGCCACGTGCGAGGCGGTCGCGACGACGCGTTCCAGCGGCCTGAGGGCGACCCGCACGACGGCGGTGCCGGCGAGGAACGCGGCGACGAGGCCGGCGAGGGTGACGATCAGGATGACGAGCATCAGCTGCGCGACGGTGTCGCTCACGGCGTCGAGCGACATGCCGATCACGACGTACTGACCGGTCGACGTCTGGGTCACGACGACCCGGTACTCGCCGAGGTCGCCGCCGAGGTCGATGGTCGTCGGGCGCGGGTCGGTGGTGAGGTCGAGAAGCAGCTCGTTCTGCGCCTCGGTGACCGGGGTGAAGCCGAGCCCCTCGTTCAGCACGGCCCCGTCGAGCGAACCGTTGCGCACGAAGGCGACGAGGGTGCCGGGAGTGAGGCCCGCGCGCAGCAGAACGTCGTCGGGGCGCGGCCCGCCGCTGCCGCCCTGCCCGGGAGGGGCGACGCCCTGCACGCGCGAACTCGCGGTGGCGAGCTGGCTGTCGAGCTGCCGCATCAGCGACGTCTGCAACGCGATCACGCTCACCGTGCCGACGATCAGGCTGACGGCCGCGAGCAGCGCCACGATGCCGACCACGAGGCGGCGGCGCAGCGTCCACGGCCGGCGGCCCCACGTCGCCATCAGTTCGCGGCCTTCAGCACGTAGCCGACGCCGCGCACGGTGTGGATCATCGGTGCGCCCAGAGAGTCGATCTTCTTGCGCAGGTAGGAGATGTAGAGCTCGACGACGCTCGACTTGCCGCCGAAGTCGTAGCTCCACACCCGGTCGAGAATCTGGCTCTTGCTGAGCACCCGGCGCGGATTGCGCATGAGGTAGCGCAGCAGCTCGAACTCGGTCGCGGTGAGGTCGACTATCGTGCCGGCACGCTGCACCTCGTAGGAGTCCTCGTCGAGGGTGAGGTCGCCCACCGCGAGAAACGAGTCGTCGCTGTCGCTCACGGTGAGGGTAGACCGCCGGATGAGCCCCCGCAGTCGGGCGACGAGCTCTTCGAGGCTGAACGGCTTGGTCACGTAGTCGTCGCCGCCCACCGTGAGACCCACGATGCGGTCGTCGAGCGAGTCCTTCGCGGTGAGAAACAGGATGGGGGTGTTGATGCCGTCGGCGCGCAGCCGGGTGAGCACCTGGAGGCCGTCGATGTCGGGCAGCATGATGTCGAGCACGATGACGTCGGGGCGGAACTCGCGGGTGATGGCCATGGCCCGCTGCCCGTCGGAGGCGATCCGCACGTCCCATCCCTCGTAGCGCAGAGCCATCGACAGCAGGTCGGTGAGGGAGTCCTCGTCGTCGACGACGACCACCCGGATGGGCGAGCCGTCGGCACGCGTGATGCGCGGCGGCTGCGCGGTCGCGGTGTGGCGGGAGATGGGGACGTCGTTGCTCATACCTCCATTATTGGGAGTTTTCTATGCGTGCCCTGTGAGGGATCAATCCCGGCGTCACGCCCGCGGCAGGGCACAATAGACACGTGACTTTTGTGCAGCCGACCCTCTCCCTCTGGGACGAGCCGGCGCCCGACCACCGCAGCCGTGTGCTCGCCGACTCCTCCGACCGGGTCGCCTGGCTGCGCGCCCGCAGCGCGGGGGTGACCGCGACCGACGTGGCGCGCCTCTCGAGCGTGCGATCGCTCGACTCGGTCGCGTTCGACAAGATCAACGGCTCGTCGTTCGGCGGAAACGCATACACCGACCACGGCAACGCCCGCGAACCGGAGATAGCCCGCTGGGTGAGGGCGAACCACGGCATCCAGCCCAGCTCGCAGCTGTTTCACGCACACGGCGAACGCGCGCATCTGGCCACCCCCGACGGTGTCGCCGTCATCGACGGCGTCGTTGTGCTGGCCGAGATCAAGACCACGTCGTCACTGTGGAAGAGCGTGCCCCGCTCGTATCTGCGCCAGATCTGGTGGCAGCAGTACGTGCTCGGCGCCGAACGCACCCTGCTCGTCTGGGAGCAGCACCTCGACTTCGTGCCCGTGCACTCCGAACCGACGTCGCGGTGGATCGAGCGCGACGACAACGAGATCCACGTGCTCGTGGGGCTCGCCAACAAACTGCTCGGCATGATGCGGCGCTAGCGATGGCCATCCTTCTGCTGCACGGGCTCGGCGGCGATCACCGCCAGCCGCTCGCGCTGCTGAGGCCCGTGCTGCCCGAGGGCGTCAGGGTGATCGCGCCCGACGTGCGCGCCCACGGCGCTTCGCCCCTGCTCGGCACGCGCGACGACTTCGCACTCGACGCGATCGCCGCGGAGATCGCCGCCGACCTGCCGAACGAGCCGCTCACCATCATCGGCATCTCTATGGGTGCGGCGATCGGCCTGCGGATCGCCCTGCGCGTCGAGGTGGCGAAGCTCGTGTTCATCCGTCCGGCCTTCACCGACCGGGCGCTTCCCGACAACCTCGCCGTCTACCCGGCGATCGGCCACCTGCTCGACACCTTCGGCGAGAAGCACGGCGAGAAGCTGTTTCGCGAGACCGACTACTTTCACGACCTCCAGGCCGTGTCTGCGCTCGCGGCGGAGGGGGCGATCGAGCAGTTCAGGAAGCCGGATGCCGCGGCGCGCGCCATCCGTCTCATCGAGATCCCGCAGAACGCCGCGTTCGAGTCGGCCGACGAACTCTCGCGGGTGACAGCCCCCGCGTCGATCGTCGCGGCGCCCCGCGACCCGGTGCACCCCGTCGACGTGGCGGAGCTGTGGTCGCAGGTGCTGCCGAACGCGAGCCTGAGCCTCGTGCCGGCGCGTGACGAGAGCGTCGATGTTTACACCACGGCCACCCGGGCCGCGGTGACCCGCGCTCTAGACCACGACGTTCCCGCCTAGCGGATGAACCGCACCTCGTGGATCTCCTCGCCGAGGAACGGCTCGGTGTGCTCCGCGCCGTCGAGCGTGAAGCCGTTGCGCTCGTAGAAGCGGTGCGCCCGCGGGCTGTCGCTCGCGACCCAGAGGAAGGCGGGGCCCGGCATGATCACGGCGTCGAACAGGCGCTGGCCGAGGCCCTGCCCGTGGTACTCGTCGCGCAGGTAGATGAAGTGCAGCTCGCGCACCTCGGGCAGCTCCGGGTCGCGGCTCGGGCCGGCGCCGGCGAAACCGACGATCTCGCCGTCGACGAGCACGGCGACATGGGAGTACTCGGGGCCGAGCCCGGCGTAGTGGCTCCACAGCTCGGCCATGCGCTTGGGCGAGAGGCGGGTGAGGGCGGCCTCGCTCACGAGGTGATCGTAGGTCTCGTGCCAGCATGCGGCCTGCACGCGGCCGAGCTCTTCGGCGTCGACATCTCTTACGGGGCGAACAACTACGGTGGCGTTCATGCATCGACGGTAGCGCCGACCGGGCGCGATCGCCAATCGGGGCGTCGCGGCATCCGCCCGGCCCTCACCGTGCGGCGAAGGGGCCGCGCAGCACCGCCCACTGCAGCAGCATGATCGTCTTCGCGTCGATGATCGCGCCGCCGTCGACCATGTCGAGGGCAGCGTCGATGTCGAGTTCGACGAGGGTGATGTGCTCGCCCTCGTGGGCGAGCCCTCCCCCGGCGTGCTCGCGGGTGCCGGCGTCGTAGGGCGCCGCGTAGAAGTGCAGGCGCTCGGTGACCGATCCCGGGCTCATAAAGGCGTCGAAGACGTGGGTGACCTCGCCGACCCTGTGGCCGGTCTCCTCGACGGCCTCACGGCGGATCGCGGTCTCCGGGTCGTCGTCGTCGAGCAGGCCGGCGGCGGTCTCGAGCAGCATGCCGTCGGGGTGGCCGTTCACGTAGGCGGGGTAGCGAAACTGCGAGGTGAGCAGCACCGTGCGCCGGTCGACGTCGTAGAGGAGGATCGTCGCGCCGTTGCCCCGGTCGTAGGTCTCTCGCGACTGCGAGCTCCACGACCCGTCGGCCGCCTGCATGTCGAAGGTCGTGGTGTGCAGGGTGTACCAGTTGTCGCTTAGCAGGCGAACGTCGGTGACTCGGATGCGCGGGTTCGTGTTCGGGGGTGTCTCGGCGGCTCTCACGCCCTCCAGACTATCGAGAGCGATAGTTTGCACCGAGGTGACGTGTCCGTAACAACATCGAATCATTCATCGCCTTTACTTGGGTACAGGCACCACGGCGGGAAGGCACAACGATGACGACTATGCGGGTCATCCTGATGAGCGGCGCGGGCGGACCGGACGTTCTCGAAAGCGGAACCGCGCCCCTGCCCGTCAGCGTCAACTCCGAGTTTCTCGTGCGCGTCGTCGCGGCGGGAGTGAACCCCATCGACGCGAAGACACGAGCCGGCCGCGGGGTCACCCCGGCCATCGCCTCCTACCCCGTCGTGCTCGGCAACGACTTCAGCGGCATCGTCGTCGCGAGCCCCTACGAGGGCCACCCGATCAAAGTCGGCGACGAGGTCTACGGCATGACCGGGTTCCCCCGCTTCGGGGGCAGCTACGCCGAATACGTCTCGGTCTCGAGCCTCAGCGTCGCCCGCAAGCCCAAGGCGCTGTCGCACGTGGAGGCCGCCGCCGTGCCGCTCGCCGCGCTCACCGCGTGGGGCATGGTCGTCGAGGTCGCCAAGGCGCACGAGGGCCAACGCATCCTTATCCACGCCGGCGCCGGCGGGGTCGGACATTTCGCTGTGCAGTTCGCCCGGTTCTTCGGCGCCTACGTGATCGCGACCGGCTCGACCCGCAACCTGGGCTGGCTCACCGAGCTGGGCGCCAACGAGACCGTCGACTACACGAGCGAGCGGTTTGACGAAGTGCTCGACGCCGTCGACGTTGTCATCGACCTCGTCGGCAACGTGCACGACGACACCGGAACCCGCTCGCTCGGCGTCGTGCGCCACGGCGGGCTCATCGTCAACGCGCCGACCGGCAGCTGGCCGACCTTCATCGACGACGCCGCCGAGGCGGGGCTGCGCGCCACCACCTACAAGGTCGCACCCGACGGCACGAACCTCGCCGTCATCTCCCGCCTGCTCGAGTCGGGCGACGTGCGGGTCTTCGTCGACCAGGTCTTCGACATGGATGCCGCGGCCGACGCCCACCGCTCGCTCGAGACCGGGCACACCCGCGGCAAGATCGTGCTGAAGGTCAGCGACTACTAGTCCTCGTCGCTCCCTGAGCTCGTCGCAGGGCCCCTTCGGCCGGGTGCGGGCTCAACGACCGAGCGGAAGCTCCCGGACGTAGTCGTCTTCGAGCTTGTCGCCGACGAGGAAGTGCTTGATTCCCACGTTCACAAAGCCGTTCTTCTCGTAGAAGCGGTTCGCGCGCGCGTTGAGCTGGTTGACGCCGAGCCAGACGGATGCCGCGGCTCGCGCCCTCGCGGCCTCGACACTCGCGTGCATCAGCACCGCCGCCGCGCCGCTGCCGTGCGCGGTCTCGAGCATGTAGAACTTGCTGAGCTCCACGGTGGGACGCGCCGTCACCACGGCGGCCACGTCGGAGTCGGCGGGCTCGGCGGCGATCAGCATCGTGTAGCCCACGGCCTCGCCGTCGACCTCGACGAGCAGCAGGTCGCGTGACGCGTCGGCGAGATACCGCTCGAAGTGGGCCTCGGAGAGGTGCTTCGAGACGAATTCGGCCACCGCCTCGGGCGTCGTGCCGGGAGGGCACGCCAGAGCGAAGGTGGCTGCGGCGATGCGATGAAGCAGAGCCGCGTCATCCGGCCCCGCCTGTCTCGTGGCGACCTCCCGTGCTGAAAACGAAGGAGTTCCGTCGCGCTTCGGCGACGAAACGGTGTTTTCGGGGTCATTCACGGCACAGACTCCTTCGTTTTGAGTACGAGCGGGATGGATTCGGGGAGCAGAAAAGGGGCCCGCGCGAACGCAGACCCCTTCTCGTTAGTGCAAACGCTTAGATCGCGTTGACGTCCAGCGGGATGCCAGGACCGAAGGTCGTCGAAACGGTGCCCTTGGTGATGTAGCGGCCCTTGGAGCTCGACGGCTTCGAACGGACGATCTCATCGAGAGCGGCCTTGATGTTCTCGGCGAGCTGCTCCTCGGTGAAGGAAGCCTTGCCGGCGACGAAGTGCACGTTGGAGTGCTTGTCGACGCGGAACTCGATCTTTCCACCCTTGATTTCGGAGACGGCCTTGGCCGTGTCCTGCGTCACGGTACCGGTCTTCGGGTTCGGCATAAGGCCACGCGGGCCGAGTACCTTTCCGAGACGGCCGACCTGGCCCATGAGCTCGGGGGTCGACACGGCGGCGTCGAATGCGACGTAACCGGCGGCGACCTTCTCGATGAGCTCGGAGCCACCGACCTCGTCGGCGCCGGCAGCGATAGCTGCCTCAGCCGCGGGGCCCGTTGCGAACACGATGACGCGGGCGGTCTTACCGGTTCCGTGAGGAAGGATGACCGTTCCGCGGACCATCTGGTCTGCCTTGCGGGGGTCGACGCCGAGCTTGAGGGCGACCTCAACCGTGGAGTCGAACTTCGCGGAGCCCGTGACGCGGGCGACCGAGACGGCCTCGCTGGGGCTGTAGAACTTGCCTTCTTCGATCTTGTCGGCAGCGGCGCGGTAGGCCTTTGATTTCGTAGCCATTATGCATCCACCGTGATTCCCATAGAGCGAGCGGTTCCCGCGATGATCTTCTCTGCGCCTTCGATGTCGTTGGCGTTGAGGTCGGCCATCTTCTGCTCGGCGATGGCGCGAACCTGCTCGCGAGTGAGCTTGGCGACCTTGACGGTGTGCGGCGTGGGCGAACCCTTGGCAACACCGGCAGCCTTCTTGATGAGCTCAGCGGCGGGCGGGGTCTTGAGGATGAACGTGAACGAACGGTCCTCGTAGACGGTGATCTCGACGGGGATGACGTTTCCACGCTGGGATTCGGTCGCAGCGTTGTACGCCTTGCAGAACTCCATGATGTTGACGCCGTGCTGGCCCAGTGCCGGACCGATGGGCGGCGCGGGGTTCGCGGCGCCGGCCTGGATCTGAAGCTTGATCAGACCCGTGACCTTCTTTTTCGATGCCATAGTTTTTCCTTTTCTGTTCGAACGGATTTCGGCGATTGAGTCTGTCGAAATCCGGTTCTCCCGCAGCGCCGGCGATTCCGGGTTGCGGTGGTTTGTGTGCTCGCCCTACGTGTCGCCCGAAGGGCGAACCATATGGCTACAGCTTGGTGACCTGGTCGAAGCTGAGCTCGACCGGGGTCTCGCGCTCGAAGAGCGACACGAGCACGGTGAGCTTGCCGCTCTCCGGCTTGATCTCGCTGATCGAACCGGGAAGACCCGCGAACGAGCCCTCCTTGATCGTGATGGTCTCGCCGATCTCGAAGTCGATCTCTGCCGGGATGGAGCGGGCGGTGTTCTTGCCCTTTCCGGGAGCGGACTTCGAGGGGGCTTCGACGATCTGCACGAGGCCCTTGAGCATCTCGAACGCCTCGTTGAACCGCAGCGGCGTCGGGTTGTGGGCGTTGCCCACGAAGCCGGTGACGCCGGGGGTGTGGCGCACGACGCTCCAGGAGTCTTCGTTCAGCTCCATACGCACGAGAACGTAGCCGGGGATGCGCACGCGGGTGACGAGCTTGCGCTGGCCGTTCTTGATCTCGACGACGTCTTCCATCGGAACCTCGACCTGGAAGATCGAGTCTTCGACGGTCATGGAGATCTTGCGGTTCTCGATGTTCTGCTTCACGCGCTTCTCGAAGCCCGCGTAGGAGTGGATCACGAACCACTTGCCGGGAAGCGACTTGAGCTCCTTGCGGAACTCGTCGTAGGGGTCGACCTCGATCGGGTCGCCGTTGTCGTCGAGCTCGGGGCCGTCGTAGGGGGGAACGTCGAGTTCTTCGTTCGCGGCCTCTTCGGCCTCGATGTCTGCTTCGTCGTCGGCTGCGGCGACCGAGGCATCCGCTTCGTCGAGCGAGTCGATGTCGAGGGCGTCGTCGACAATGGCGTCGGCCTCGGGGTCGATGGCTGCGTCGAGGGCCTCGAGGAGACCGGCGAGGTCGCCCTCTTCCTGCGACTCTTCGTCTTCGACGTGCAGCGCGCTCTGCTCGGCCGGGTCAACGGAATTCTCGTCGGCAGCCAGCGAGTTGCCCTCCTGGGCCTCATCGTCCTCAGAGGACTGCTCTGCAGCGGTCGCGAGGTCGATATCGTCGCGGTGATTCTCAGACACTGAATTCCATTCCATTCCTTGGTTCGTCACCGGACGGATCCGGTCACGTCGTGCGGGCGGCCTCGCTAGGAGGCTAAGTCGCCGTCGCCGAAGATGTAGTTGACCGCGAGCGAGAACACCCAGTCGAGTCCGCCGACGATGGCCATCATGATGACCACGAAGACCAGTACGACGAGCGTGTAGCTCACGAGCTCTTTACGAGTCGGAGTCACAACCTTCTTGAGCTCACCCACGACCTGTCGGATGAACAGCGACAAACGGCCGAAGGGGCTGCGCTTTACGGCGCTGTCCTTCCGTGCGTTCTCTACGACGTCCTCGCTGGGCTCGTCGCTGATTCTTCTAGCCACTGTTACTACCTTCCGACAACTCGTCGTTGTGGTGCACGGCACCTCGCACGGAAATGTACGAGGACACCTGCAGGGCGGACAGGACTTGAACCTGCAACCTGCGGTTTTGGAGACCGCTGCTCTACCAATTGAGCCACCGCCCTTTGCGTGTTCTTTCGAACACACGGGGTTCTGCTGTTGTCACACGGCTTCGCAACTGAAACTCACAGGCTGGGATGCCAGAAGAAGGCGCGCAAAAGCTTGGCAGAATTACTACCTCGACAAGTGTAAGGCATCGACGGCGTTACGTCATCTCGAGCGATCCGAGAACGACCCGACGTCTCGCTCTACACTAGCTGCGTGGCCACATTTCCTCGAATCTCCCGGCGCATTGGCGCTATTGCCGAATCCGCGACTCTGAAGGTCGACGCGAAAGCGAAGGCGTTGCAGGCGCAGGGGCGCCCCGTCATCAGCTACGCGGCCGGGGAACCGGATTTCGCGACGCCCGCGACCATCGTTGAGGCGGCATCCGCGGCCGTTCTCGATCCCAAGAACTACCGCTACACCCCCGCGGTCGGCCTGCCCGAGCTGCGGGAGGCGATCGCGGCGAAGACGCTGCGCGACAGCGGGCTGAGCGTCGACGCCTCGCAGGTCGTGGTGACCAACGGCGGCAAGCAGGCCGTCTACCAGGCGTTCGCGACGATCGTCGACCCGGGCGACGAGGTGCTGCTACCCGCGCCGTACTGGACCACCTACCCCGAGGCCATCCAGCTGGCCGGCGGCGTGCCCGTCGAGGTCTTCGCCGGCAGCGACCAGGGCTACCTCGTGACCGTCGAGCAGCTCGAGGCCGCGCGCACCGAGCGCACGAAGGTGCTGCTCTTCGTCTCGCCCTCGAACCCGACCGGCGCCGTGTACTCCCCCGCCGAGACCGCCGCGATCGGCGAGTGGGCGCTGGAGCACGGAATCTGGGTGATCTCCGACGAGATCTACCAGAACCTGACCTACTCCGACGACCCCGACGTCGCGCCCCGCGCCGTGTCGATCGTCGAGGCCGTTCCCGCCCTCGCCGACACGACGATTCTCGTGAACGGCGTCGCCAAGACCTACGCGATGACCGGATGGCGCGTCGGATGGATGGTCGGCCCGCTCGACGCCATGAAGGCCGCGGGCAACCTCCAGTCGCACCTCTCCTCGAACGTGTCGAACATCTCGCAGCGCGCCGCCCTCGCCGCGCTCACCGGCCCGCAGGACGCCGTCGAGGAGATGCGCCGCGCGTTCGACCGCCGCCGCCGGCTCATCGTCGACGAGCTCAACGCGATCGACGGCGTCGTCTGCCCGACTCCCGAGGGCGCCTTCTACGTGTACCCGGATGTCACGGGGTTGCTGAACCGCGAATGGGGCGGCGTCACGCCCACGACGTCGCTCGAACTGGCCGACCTCATTCTCGACCAGGCCGAGGTCGCCGTAGTGCCCGGCGAGGCCTTCGGGCCGAGCGGCTATTTGCGCCTCTCCTACGCCCTCGGCGACGCCCCCTTGCTCGAGGGAGTGCAGCGGCTGCAGCGCCTGTTCGCGTAGGGCGCGACCCGCCGCGGGTGCCCACGCGCCCCGCCCGCCGCGCCGCGCCCGCCCGCGCCGCGGGCGCCGCCGCACCACGCGGGTTTGCGAGTTCCGCATGCTCCCGCGCCCCGGGAAGACGCGGAACCCGCAAACCGCCGACCGCTGTGGACAATCCGTGCGCGGCCTGCCCGGCATCCGTCACTCTCGACGGGTGAAACCGCGCAAACCCATCCCCGTGCCGCTCGACCGGCTCCCCTTCACGACCCAGCAGGGCCATCGCGCGGGTCTGGGTCGGCAGCGACTCCGCGGCAACGATCTCGTGCATCCGTTCCAGGGTGTCTATGCCGTCGACCGAGGAGAGCTGGGCGTCGACGACCTGTGCCGAATCCTCCAGACGCGTCTCCCCGGCGACGCGTTCTTCAGCTCCGCCACGGCCGCCCTGATCATGCACATCCCGCTTCCGCTGAAACTCGAGCGGTCCCGCGAGCTGCACGTGACCGTTCCGGCACCTCGAACCGCGCCCACGGGAAGGGGCATTCGCGGGCATTCGGTGCGGGTCGATCCCGCCGACGTCAGAGTGTGGGGCGGACTGCGAATCTCGTCACCCGAGCGCACGTGGTGTGAGATCGCCCGCGAATTGACGCTGCCAGAGCTCGTCGCGGCGGGCGACTACCTCATCCGCTGGTCGATGCCGCTCACTACCGCTCAGCAATTGGCCGATGCAGTCGGGAGATTCGCGTCGAAGGCCGGCAAGCCCCGGATGCTGGAAGCCCTGCCTCTTCTCCACGACCGTTCGGAGTCCCCGAAGGAGTCTGAGCTCCGAGTCATCTTCGTGCGGGCGGGATTGACCGGGATGGAGATCAACCTGCCCATTGTCACAACCGACGGGTTTCGCTACCGGGCCGACATCGCGTTTCCGCATCGCAAGACGCTCGTGGAGTATCAGAGCCGATTCCACGACCCGTCGACGAACTTCAGGGCCGACATGACTCGAATCTCGCGACTGGAAGCCGATGGCTGGGTCGTGATCCAGGTCAACAACGACGATCTGGCCGATCCCGAGGAACTGGTCCGCCGGGTCAAGCGGGTGCTGGCGTCGCGCCCGTATTTCGGATGATTCAGCCGAACGTCGTGGTCATTTGCGACTTGCGCACCTTCCGGCGCTGCCGGAACACGCCGAACTCGCAAATGCACGGGCACGGGCAGGGGCACGGCGCGGGACCGGCACGGCGCGGGACGGGCACGGCGCGGGACGGGCACGGGACCGCGCGCACGGGCGCCCCTCCGGCTCAGAGCAGCTTGCGCTCCAGCGCCCACGCGGTGAGCTCGTAGCGCGACGAGAGCTGCAGCTTGCGCAACACCGCCGAGACATGCGTCTCGACCGTCTTCACCGAGATGAACAGCTCGGTCGCCACCTCTTTGTATGCGTAGCCGCGCGCGATGAGGCGCATCACCTCGCGCTCGCGGGCGCTGAGGCGGTCGAGCTCGTCGTCGGAGGCGGCCTGCTCGCCCGCGACCGCGCCGAACGCGTCGAGCACGAAGCCGGCGAGACGCGGCGAGAACACGGCGTCTCCGCCCGCGACCGCCGCGACCGCGCGTGAGACCTCGAGCCCCGACGAGCCCTTGGTGATGTAGCCGCGCGCGCCGGCACGGATCACACCGACGACGTCTTCGGCCGAGTCCGACACCGAGAGCGCCAGGAAGCGAACCGAGTCGAGCAGCGCGCTCGACCGGCGCAGCACCTCGGCTCCCCCGCCGCCGGCCCCGCCGGGCAGGTGCACGTCGAGCAGCACCACCTCGGGCCGCAGCGACTCGATGAGCGCGACCGCCTCGTCGACGGTCGCCGCCTCGCCGAGCACGGTGACGCTGTCGTCGAGGTCGGCGCGCAGCCCCGAACGGAAGATCGAGTGGTCGTCGACAATGAGCACGTTCGTCATGCGGGTTCTCCTGAATTTCCAACGGCGCGGATGTCACGGCTCGCGTCACTCCGCACGCTACACCTCGAGGTGCAGGTGCACCTCTGTGCCCGATCCGCCGGTGCCCGGTCGCACGCTCGCCGAGCCGCCGGCACGGGACATCCGCCCCACTATCGATTCTCGGATGCCCAGGCGGTCGGGCGGAAGGGCCGACAGGTCGACTCCCGGTCCTCGGTCGCGCACGAACACGTCGATCGCCTCGGGCGATGTCTCGACGTAGACGGAGACGTCGCCGCCGGCGTGCCTCGCGGCATTGAGCATCGCCTCGCGGGAGGCCGCCACGATGGCCGAGCTGGAGTTGTCGACCGGGGCGCCGGCCGTGACCACGTCGATGCGCACCGCGTAGTCGAGCTCGATCGCTGCGGCGACGTCGCGCAGCTCGGTGGCCAGGTCGCTCGCGACCGGGGCGTCGCCGACGAACAGCCAGTCGCGCAGCTCCCGCTCCTGCGCGCGGGCGATGCGCGCCACCTCGCTCGAGGCTCCCGCACGGTTCTGGATCAGGGCGAGGGTCTGCAGCACCGAGTCGTGCAGGTGGGCGGCGATCTCGGCGCGCTGTTCCTCGCGCACCTGCGCCGTGCGCGAGGTCTGCAGGTCGCTCCACAGGGTCACGACGCGGGGTGCGACGATCACCGCGACTCCGAGCACCACCATGCCGACGCCGAGCACCGCGCCAGGCGCGGTCGGCCGGGAGAGCAGAACGGCGACCCCGGTGAGAACGAGCAGCACGACGGCGGCGAGGCGCAGCCCCACGCCCTGCGCGGCGCGGCGGTCGGGGTCGTTGCGGTCGAAGGTCAGGCTCCAGGCGACGGCGAGCCCGCTCGACACGGTGACCACGACGAGGGCGACGATCGACACACGTTCGCTCGCCAGGAAGGCGATCGTTCCGATCGCGGCGGTCACGAGCAGAAGCAACGACACGGGTGCCGAGCGCCGCACCGTTGCCGGCTCGTCGTCGCCCTCCGGCTCGTCGAGGGGCACAAACGCCCACAGCCACAGGTAGAGCAGGATGCCGCCGCCGCCCATCAGGGCGAGCGCGACGGCGAGCGCGCGCACGCCCCGCACCGAGACGTCGAGGTGGCGGGCGATCGCGAGGCAGACTCCGCCGACGACGACTCGGCGCGGGCGCACGAGGGGAGGTCGGTCGCGGGCTGTCGTCACTCTTGAATACAAGCAGGTTTAGGAGACTCCCGGATGCCCCTGCCCACCTTTCAGGGTGCGGTCAGGGTGATACCCCATGGCTGGCGGGTGCCGTCGACCGCCACCATTGAGACATGCCCAAGAACACCACCCCGCAGCCCGAGCCGGAGACGCAGCCCGGCCCGGAAGACACAACACAGAGCGACCAGACGCCGCCGGGCTCCTCCCCGTCCGCCGGCGAGCAGCCTCCGCTCACCACGCCCCTCGCAGGCAACCGCTTCTTCGCCTGGATGCGCTCCCTCAACCTCACCCGTGAGCCCGGCTGGATCGGCGGTGTCTCCGCGGGCATCGCGGCCCGGCTCGGTGTCGACCCGCTCATCGTGCGCGGCATCATCGTCGTGGTCGCGGTGCTCGGCGGCCCCGCGCTGCTGCTCTACGCCGCCGCCTGGCTGCTGTTGCCCGACGAGCACGACAAGATCCACCTCGAGGAGGTCTTCAAGGGCCGTCTCGACTCGCCCATCGCCGGTATCGGCGCGCTCATCCTGTTGAGCATGCTGCCGGTGACCCAGGGGTTCTGGTTCGCCGGAAGCGCCTTCTGGGGCGAGCCGTTCTGGGCGCAGTCGTTCGGTCGCGCCCTGTGGACCGTGGTGCTGCTCGGTCTCATCGTCTGGTTCGTGATCTGGGTCGCCCGCCGTTCCGGCCGTGCCTCCAATGCGCCGACGGCGACCCCCGCGACGACGGATGCGCGGCCCGACACCATCCCCCAGCCCCCAGCGGCGCCGAACGAGACCACGGTCGCGGCGATCGCACCCCCCGGCGCCCGTCCGGCCGCGCCATCCGGCACGGCCTCGGCCGAGGAATTCGCGGCCTGGCGTCAGCAGCAGGCGCAGTGGAAGGCCGAGAACGACGCGTTCCGCGCCCGGCAGGCGAGCGAGCAGCGTGCCGCGAGCATGGCCGCGCAGGCGCAGTACCGCGCCGAGCAGGCCGCGCGTCGCGCCGTCTACAACGCCTACTACGCGCGCACCCGCTCGAACCCGCTCTACTCGTTCATCGCGATCGGACTGGCCCTCGTGGTCGGCGGCACCGTCACCGTGCTGCAGGGCGACGGCGCCATCGAGCCCGCCGGCGTGCTCGCCGGGCTCGGCGCGACCCTCGCGGTTCTCGCCGTGGCGATCATCGTCAACGGCGCGCGCGGCCACCGGCCGGGCGGAGCGCAGGGGGTCGCGGCGATTGTGCTCGTGCCGCTGCTCGTCGCCGCGATTCTGCCGCACAACCCCGACATCAGCTACACCGACGACGCCACCTATGTGCCGCGCAGCGAGAACGGCGCATCCAGCGACGCCTACTTCACCGGGGTCGGCGACACCGTGCTCGACCTGCGCGACTACTACGACACCCCGCTGCCCGACGGCTACGAGGGCGACCTGTACGGCCACATCACCGTCGTCTCGGGCGTCGGCGACGTGACCGTGCTCGTCCCCGCCGACGCGGCGCTCAGCTACTCGGCCAACATCGGCTCAGGCCGGCTCGACTCGCCCGACGGCGACGCCCGCGGATCGTGGGTGAACGAGTACGGCCAGTTCAACCTGCTCGAACAGGGCGAAGACGACAACGTCGACGAACGCGCCGTCAGCCTCGTCGTGACGATGGGCACCGGAACCCTGCGATTCGAACAGATCCCCGCAACCGAAGGAGCAAGCGAATGAGTGACACCCAGCCGGTATCCACCGAGACCACAACGACGCTCCCGCCCCTGAAGCCGCGCATCGGCACGATCGTCTGGGGCTGCATCCTGCTCGTTGTGGCCGCGGTCGCGATCGCCGCCTCGCAGACCGACTTCGGCGACCTGGCGCCCTCCGTGATCGTGTGGAGCATCATCGGTTTCGGCGGCCTCCTCGTGGTCGCCGGCGTCGTCACGGCGATAGTGCGGGCCGCCACCCGCAGCAAGGACGACCCGCCGATCGGCTGACCTCGAACCGCTCGGGCGGTCGTTCAGGCTAACCTTGCCCGAATGACCGCCCACAAGCGTGCCCAGCCCGACACCGCCGACGTCGCGCCCGCGGTCTCCTCCCCGTTCGGCGCCGCTCGCGTCGTTCTCGGGCTGCTCCTCGTCGCCGCCGGCCCCGTGGTGCTGGCGATCGGCATGCTGCCGCAGCTGGTCCCCACCTTCGGCCCCGACCCGTTCACCTTCCTCATCCAGGATCGGGCCGGCGCACCGGAAGACGGCAACGGCAACCTGCTGACATTCGGGGTCTTGGTGCTCCCGGCCGGAGGGTTCTCGCTCGCCTATCTGAGCGCCCGGTCGCGTACACGACTGTGGATCGCACGATTCGGCGTCGTCTTCTTCGCGCTGCAGGCCGTGCTGGTGGCCGCGGCCGTGCTGTGGATCACCGGCGCGGGCCTCCACGCCGCCGCGCTCTTCGCCCTTCCGCGCAGCTTCGACACCGGCGCCGTGACTGCTCCGATCGCGCTCCTGGCCAGTGTGGCGGCGGCCGCGATCATGTACACCCTGGGCAAGCGCACGACCTTCGACGCGCAGAGCGCCGACTACTTCGCCGAGGGCAACACCGTCGTACGGGTGCGTCCTCTGCCCATCGTTGTGCACGCCCTCTGGGCGGCGGTCTCCGCCGCGGCCGTCGCCGCCGTCGTCTTCGTACCTCTGGTGCTCATCGATCGTGCTGCCGCGGGCTCCACGACCGGAAGTCTCCCCCTCGGCACGACTGCGGCCTGGCCCCGCTACGTCGACCTCGACTTCGCCGACGCGCGAGGCGCGTACGCGGTGACCGTGGGCATCTTGGCCGGCGCTGTCGTCTCGTCGCTGATCAAGAAGGTGCTGTACCGCACGGTACTGCGCAGCTACATCGGCGCCCCCGCCTCGGAGGCGTCGGAGAACCGCTGGCGCGGCCTCCAGGCTGTCGCGCACTATCCGATCGCCGTGGCCGGCGGCACCGCGACCGCCATCGTGCTCTTCCTCCACCCCACCGACGACTACGACGATCCCGCCGACACCGCGATCGTGATCTTCGCGGCGATCACCGCCGCGCTCGTGCTGCTCGGCCTGTTTATGCTGTCGTCGGTGTGGAAGTCGGGCGACGACCCCCTCTACGACTCCGCGCTGCAGCGGGGCGAGGTGGGCGATCTCCACAAGACCTTCGCCGTGCCGGACCGCAGGAAGCGCACCCCCAGGCGCCCCAAGCGGCCGCGGCAGAACCACTAGGCATCCACCGGTCGGTTGACCGCAGAACCCACCGATGCGCCACTGTTCCCGGCGGGCGGCGGAGGGCACAGTGGAACCATGACGAAATCATCAGCCGCGGTCAGCGTTCGCGACCTGCGCAAGTCCTACGGCAAGCTGAACGCCCTCGACGGCGTGAGCTTCGACATCGAACGGGGCGAGACCTTCGCGCTCCTCGGCCCCAACGGCGCCGGCAAGAGCACCGCGATCGAGATCCTCGAGGGCTACCGCGACCGCACCTCGGGCGAGGCGACCGTTCTCGGCATCGACCCCGGCCACGGCGGGCTGGCCTGGAAAGCCCAACTCGGCATCGTGCTGCAGTCGACGGGCGAGAGCGGAAACGTCACGGTGCGCGAGCAGTTGACCCACTTCGCCGGCTTCTACCCGAATCCGCGCCGTGTCGACGAGGTCATCGCCGCGGTCGGGCTCGAGGCGAAGGAGAAGACGCTCATCCGCAAACTCTCCGGCGGCCAGCGGCGGCGCGTCGACGTGGCCCTCGGCATCGTCGGCAACCCCGCACTGCTCTTCCTCGACGAGCCGACCACGGGCTTCGACCCCGAGTCGCGCCGCCAGTTCTGGGAGCTCATCCGCTCCCTCAAGAACGAGGGCACCACGATCCTGCTCACCACCCACTACCTCGACGAGGCCGCGAATCTGGGCGACCGTGCCGGCATCATCGCGGGCGGGCGGCTCATCGACATCGGCACCATCGACGCCATCGGCGGGGCGGATGCGCGCGTGCCCGTCGTGCGCTGGGTCGAGAGGGGCGTCAGACGCGAGCAGAGAACGAGTCAACCCGCCTCCCTCGTGGCCGCCCTCGTGCGCGAGAACGGCGGCGTCGAGCTCGACGGGCTAGAGGTCGTGCGGCCGAGCCTCGAAGACATCTACCTCGAGCTCGTCGCCGCGTACGAGCATCCGGCCCCTGAGCCGACCCCGGTCCCTGACCCGACCCCGGCCCCTGAGCCTGTCGAAGGGCCCGACCCGTCGACGAGCTCGGCGACCGACCTCTCGAAGGAGAACGCACGATGACCGCCATCACCATCCCCTCGCTTCCCGCCGGCCGCACGCTGCGGCTGGGCGGCAGCCGCATCGTCAACGAGGTACGCGCCTACTTCCGCCAGGGCGACTCGGTGTTCTTCACCTTCCTGTTCCCCCTGGTCATGCTCACGATCTTCTCGACCGCCTTCAGCAACCAGTCGTTCGGCACGGATGCCTCGGGGGCCGACGTCTCCGCGGCGACGTACTACCTGCCGGGGATGCTCGCCGCAGGACTCCTGCTCAGCGGCCTGCAGAACCTCGCCGTCGACATTGCGAACGAGCGCAGCGACGGAACGCTCAAACGCCTCGCGGGCACTCCCCTCCCGGTGGTGAGCTACTTCATCGGCAAGATCGGGCAGGTGCTCGTCACGGGCGCGGCGCAGGCGGCCCTGCTGCTGATCGTCGCCGGTCTGCTCTTCGGGGTCGCACTGCCGACGGAACCCGAGGCGTGGCTCACCTTCGCCTGGGTGTTCCTGCTCGGTGTCACCACATCCGCGGTGTTGGGCATCGCCCTCAGCCGCCTGCCCCGCACCGGCAAGAGCGCCACCGCCGTGGTGATCCCGATCACGCTCGTTCTGCAGTTCATCTCGGGGGTCTACCTGCCGTTCAGCCAGCTGCCCGAGTGGCTGCAGAACGTCGCGAACGCGTTTCCGCTGAAGTGGATGGCGCAGGGCATGCGCGCCGTGTTCCTGCCGGAGAATTTCGCCGCCGAGGAGCCGGGCGGCGAATGGAACCTCGTCGGTGTTCTCATCGCGCTCGTCGCGTGGCTGATCGTCGGACTCGTGGTCTGTCGCCTGACGTTCCGCTGGATCCGCAAGGATAGCTAGATGGGCAGTACGAAGTGGTGGGATATCGCGGTCGTCTCGGCGGCCGCGATACTCTGCGTGCTGCTGGTCGTCAACGGGGCCGAGGGCAGCGAGCTGCTCGGCGCCATCGGCGTGACCGCGGCCTTCGTGGCGGCCTGGTTCTTCGTCGGCCGAGGCTCGACCGAGGGCGAAACCCGGGCCGTGATCGGTGCGGCGCTCGTCATCGTGCTCTCCGGTGTGGGCACCGCGATCAACCCGGGCATGGCGACCATCCAGGTGATCGCGTTCCCGCTGCTCTGGTACTACGCCGGTTCGCTGCGGAGCGCCATCGTCACCAACACGATGCTCGCGGTCGCCGTGGGCGTCGGCTACACGATCGCCCTCGGCGCGACCGCCGACGTCTTCCTCGAGGCGACCCTGATCGAGTCGATCTCGCTCGCCGGAAGCATCGCGCTCGGACTGTGGATCACCCGCATCTCGGTCGAGAGCGAGTATCGCGAGCAACTGCTCGTGCAGCTGCGTGAGACGCAGGCGCAGCTCGCCGCCGTCAGCCGCGACGCCGGGGCGCTCAGCGAACGCGAGCGGCTCGCCCGCGAGATCCACGACACCATCGCACAAGACCTGACCGGACTCGTGCTGCTGACCCAGCGCACACGCCGGGAGCTGCTGAGTGGCAGCCCGACGGTCGGGGAGACCCTCGACCTGCTCGAAGACAGCGCCCGCTCCGCCCTCGCCGAGACCCGGTCGCTCGTGGCCGCGAGCGCACCCGTCGGACTCGCCGAGGGCGGCATCCGCGCGGCGCTCGACCGGCTCGCGGTGCGCTTCGGCCGGGAGACCGACATCGCCGTGAACGTCGTCGGCGAGACTCCGCCGCTCGACCGAGACACCGAAGTGGTGCTGCTGCGCTGCGCCCAGGAAGGACTCGCCAACGTGCGCAAACACTCGGCAGCCAGACACGCCGCCCTCGAGCTCGGCTTCGACGACGCATCCGTCACTCTGATCGTTCGCGACGACGGCGGCGGCTTCGACCCGGCGGCGGCGGGCGACGGCTTCGGGCTGAGCGGCATGCGCGACCGGCTCACCCTCGTGGGCGGCACTCTCTCCATCGACAGCGCGCCGGGCGAGGGAACCTCGCTCACGGCCACCCTGCCGCGCGCGGCGGTGCTCGCGTGATCCGGGTGCTCGTGGCCGACGACCACCCGATCGTGCGCAGCGGGATCGTCGCGCTGCTCGCCGCCGCCGACGACATCGAGGTGGTCGGCGAGGCCTCCAACGGCCGCGAGGCCGTCGACCTCGCCCTGTCGCTCTCCCCCGAGCTCGTGCTGATGGACCTGCGAATGCCCGAGTTGGACGGCGACGAGGCGACCGCGCTGATCCTCGCCGCGAGCCCTACGACTCGCGTCGTGGTGCTCACCACCTATGAGACCGACGCGAGCATCCTCACCGCGATCGAGGCCGGCGCGAGCGGCTACCTGCTGAAGGCAGCGCCGCAGGAGGAGATCCTGGCCGGCATCCGCTCGGTGGCACGCGGAGAGGTGGCGCTCGCGCCGTCGATCGCCGCGATGCTCGTCGGACGCGTGAAGACCCGCGCGATCACCCTGAGCCCGCGCGAGACCGAGGTGCTGGGGCTCGTCGCCCAGGGCATGAGCAACCCGGCCATCGCGAAGAGACTGTTTCTGGGCGAGGCGACGGTGAAGACGCACCTGCTGCACGCCTTCGAGAAGCTCGACGTGAGCGACCGCACGCGCGCGGTCACGAAGGCGATGGAGCTGGGGCTGCTGTAACCCCCGGTCGGGGCGGCTACAGCGAGAGCCCCACCAGCACCGGCTCGGGGTGCATGCGCACGCCGAACTCCGAGAACACGCGGGTCTGCACAAAACGGCCGAGCTCGGCGATCTCCGCCGCGGACGCTCCCCCGGTGTTGACGATCGCGAGTGTGTGCTTGCTCGAGATCGCCGCTCGCGACCCGGGCAGCGAGAAGCCGCGCGAGATGCCGGCCTTCTCGATCAGCCACGCGGCGCTGAGCTTCACCCTGAAGTCGGTCTGTGTGGGCGGGGCGGCCGGCTCCTCCCCGAGCGGCACGGCAACCGGGGCGGGCTCGGGTGCGTTCGCCCAGCGCGGCGTCTGCTCGGGCAGCGTGCGCGCGAAGTTCTCGCCGACGATCGGGTTGGTGAAGAACGAGCCGCAGCTCACCGAGTCGGGATCGGCCGGGTCGAGCACCATGCCCTTCGACGCCCGCAGCGCCAGCACGGTGTCGCGCACCGTCTGCAGCGCGACGCGCTCGCCCAACTCGACTCCCAGTGACGACGCGAGCTGCGCGTAGGCCACCGGGGCGCCGTCGCCGCTGCGGGTGAGCTCGAGCTCGACCGCCACGACGAGACCCTGCGTGCCCTGCTTGAGCGCCGAGGTGCGGTAGTCGAACCGCAGGTCGGCCGCCGTGAGGTGCTGCAGCTCGCCGCTCAGATAGTCGAGGAAGTCGATCGAGACGAGGCTCGACGAGATCTCCTGCCCGTAGGCGCCGATGTTCTGCACGGGTGCCGCGCCGGTCGATCCGGGGATCCCGCTGAGCGCCTCGATGCCGCTGAGCCCGTTGGCGACCGTGTAGGCGACGAGGGCGTCCCAGGGCTCGCCGGCCTGAACGCGCAGGCGCACACGGTCCGGGGCATCCGTCACCGTCTCGAGGCCGCGGGTGACGACGCGGATGACCGTTCCGTCGAAGCCGTCGTCGGCCACCACGAGGTTGGAGCCGCCGCCGAGAACGAGCCAGTCCTCGCCGCTGCCCCACACCTCTAGGGTCTGTGCGACGAGCTCGTCGGGCGTCGCGGGTGCGAGCATGGTGTGCGCCGGGCCGCCGACGCGCATGGTCGTCAGTTCGGAGAGTGTGGTCATGCCTCAGACCAGGCTGACGCGGGCTTGCGCCTTGCCCAGCACTGTCTGGTTGTCGAACGTGACGGTGAGGTCGATTCGGGCGACGTTCTCTTCGACCGCGCCGACCTTGGCCACGACGGTGACGCTCGCACCGGCGAGGGCGTCGACCGCGACGGGGCGGGTGAACCGCACCTGGTAGTCGAGCACCTTGCCGCTGTCGCCGATCCAGTCGACGACCGGCTGGATCGCGACACCCATGGTGAGCATGCCGTGGGCGAGGACGCCGGGCAGGCCGACGCTCGCGGCGACACTGTCGCTGTAGTGGATCGGATTGAAATCACCGGATGCCCCGGCGTAGCGAACAAGGGAATCGCGAGTGATCGAGAAGGTCGTCTCGGCGACGATCTCTCCGACGGTGAGCTCTTCGGTGGCCATTACTCGTCTCCTCGCACGACCAGTGTCGAGATCGCGGTCACCACGTGGGCGCCGGTCGCATCGACGATGGTGGACTCGGCGGTGATCATCGAGTGACCGCCGAGCGACTTGATGTTGGCCACGGCGAGGGTGGCGGTGAGCTCGTCGCCGGCCACGATGGGGCGCGAGTAGGTGAACCGCTGGTCGCCGTGCACAACACGGGTGAAGTCGATGCCGGCGTCGGGCTCGGCGAGCAGCTGGGCGAGCGTCGACTCCTGGATCACCACCGGAAACGTCGGCGGCGCGACGAGGTCGGCATAACCGGCGGCCTTCGCGGCATCCACATCGCTGTTGACGGGGCTCGTGGAGAAAACGGCGCGAGAGAACTCGCGGATCTTCTCCCGGCCTACGAGGTACGGGGCAGTGGGCGCGAACACGCGGCCCTGCAGTTCGGGGTTCACTGGCACCCTTGCGATTCTAGCCAGTTGTTCAACCACAAAACCCCGGTTGCATGTCTGCAACCGGGGTTTCGTTGGGGGTCTTGAGGGTGCTTATCTGCCTACTGGCAGGAGTCGCACTGCAGAAGATCCATCGGGTCAACGGGAACTGCGTAGCCGCCGACTGAATCGTTGTCGTTGTCCATGTGATCCTCCTTCTGTGTAGTCGAGATCGCGACTGCTTGCCGCGAGGGTTCTCACTATATAACGGGAATCACAGCTATGTCATTCCACTACATCTAGTGTTTCGGCGTGTCGCGATGATTAACATTCTGTGCCCTGCCGCCGACATTTGATGTACCGCGGGATTCCGCGGGAGTTGGGTCGGGAGACACTTTCTGGAAGCAATTTCTGGCCCCCGATCTGGGTGCGACGGCCCGGGTGTGTCGCGTCGCACGGCGTGTCGCGGGCGGGGCGCTGCTCGTTTGCGAGAGACGCGTGTTCCCGAGGCCCGGGAACATGCGCTTCTCGCAAATAGGGGCCTCGCGCCCTACCGGTACGACGCAGCGAGCCGCGCGAACCCCTCGTCGAGCGACACCGTCGGGGCCCACTGCAGGTCGGCGCGGGTGCGGCGCTGGTCGAACCAGTGGGCCGTCGAGAGCTGTTCGGCGAGGAATCGGGTCATGGGCGGCTCGTCGACGCCGGGACGCACGCTCCACACCGCCTCGATCACCGATCCGGCGGCGCGGGCGACCCCGGCGGGCACACTCCAGCGCGGCGCGGGCACACCGGCCGCCGCGCACATTCCCGCGATCAGCTCGGCGACCGGGCGCGGTTCGCCGTTTGTGATGACGTAGGCGTTGCCGTGCACCTCGGGCGCCCGCTCGAGGGCGGCGGCGATCGCAGACGCAGCGTTGTCGATGTAGGTCGTGTCGATGAGGGCGGCGCCCTGGCCGAGGAGCGGCAGGCGTCCGCGGCGGGCGCGCTCGACGATGCGCGCCACGAGCTGCGTGTCGCCGGGGCCCCAGACGATGTGCGGCCGCACCGCCACGACCGCGAGCTCGGGCGAGTCGGCGGCGAGGGCCAGCAGCTCGGCGGTTGCCTTGGTGCGGGCGTAGTCGCCGCGGGCGCGCAGCGGGTCGGCGGGGTGGGCGTCGTCGCCGACGATGGATGTTCCGGCGTGCGCCACAGAGGGAGACGACACGAACACGAAACGGCCGGCACCGGAGGCCGTGGCCGCTCGCAGCAGGCGCAGCGTGCCACCCACGTTGACATTCTCGAACTCGGCGGGGGCGCCGGCGAGCGAGACCTTGGCCGCCAGGTGGACGATGGCGTCGACCCCGGCGACGGCGTGGGCGACCGCGGTCGCATCCGTCACCGAACCCAGCAGGTCGGTGACTCCCGCCACCCCCGACGGGCGCCGCTGCAGCGTGCGCACCTCGTGCCCGGCGTCGCGCACCGCCGCGGCCACGGCACCGCCGAGCATGCCGCTCGCGCCGGTGACGAGAACGATCACGGGCGGGTCATCCGCCCGCCCGTGAGCACGTCTGCGGCCCAGACGCCCAGACGCACGCGGTCGATCTTGGAGTTGTGGCGGATGTCGGTGGGCAGGCCCGGCACCACGAGAACCGCGGCGATCGGCAGGTCGACGGATGCCCGCACGGCGCTCGCCATGGCCGACGTCGCGAGCGACGGACGGAACACGGGCGGCACGGTCTCGATCACGGCGACCAGCTGCTGCTCGCCGATCGGTCCGACGCCGACGAGTGCCGCGCGGGCGACCTCGAAGACCGACTCGAAGCGCTGCTCGGGGCCGACCGGGGTGACCACTCCGTCTTCGGTGACGATGATGTGCGGCAGCCGGCCCTCGACCCACAGGCGCCCGTCGGCGTCGAGGTGGCCGACGTCGCCCGTGCGGTGCCAGCGCTCTCCCGGAACGGCGCCGCGGCGCGACTCGCGCTCGGTGAGCCACAGCGAGTCGTAGTGGTCTTTCACGTGCGGTGCCGACACGACGATCTCGCCCGTGACGAGCGGCTCGTCGGTGAGGTCGCCCGTGGCGTCGCCCCACTCGTCGAGAGCGCTGATGCGCACGCGGGTCGATGCGGCGGGACGGCCGACGCAGACGCCGCCGGGTCCGCCGAGCGTCAGCGCCGCATCGCGGATGCCCTCGAGCGTGATGTCGGTCATCAGCAGACCCTCGGTCATGCCGTAGGGGGTGTGCGCGGTGGCGTTCGGCATAAGCGCGGATGCCGCGGCGAGCAGCCGCTCGGAGACCGGGGCCCCCGCGGAGAGGAACTCCTGCACGCTCGTGAGCGCCTCGCGGTCGGCGTCGGTGAGCGCGTCGGCCGTGGCGACGACGTTCGTGATTGCGGCCGGCGAGAGGAACACCACGGTGGCGTCGACCGCCGCGACCGCTGCGGCGACGGCCGTGGCGGTGAGGGTCTTCGGCGAGGTGACGACCATGTCGGGGGTGACCGAGCGCGCGCCGAGGGCGGGACCGAGCAGCGCGAACGGTGCGAAGCCGGCGACGAGGCCGGTGCCGACTCCGACCCCGTAGGTGTCGGAGAGCGCGTCGACGAGGGCGGAGAGCTGGCCGTGCGTGTAGACGACGCCCTTCGCCGGTCCGGTCGACCCGGAGGTGAACAGCACCGCCGCGGTGTCGTCGGGGGCCGGGAAGTCGGGCAGCTCCTCCTCGACGCCGAGGGAGACGAGGTCGCCGAGCGAGTAGGCCACGTCGAGCGATCGGCGCACGGGCTTGATGTAGCGGGCGGTGGAGATCTTCTGCCCTGGCCAGCCGAGCGCGGTCGCGGCGGCGAGTCCGGCCGGGGCGCCGATCACGTGGTCGGGCCAGGCGCCGCGCACGGCGCGGGTGAGCCCCTTGATGCCGAGACCGGCATCCGCGACGACCACGACGGCGCCGATGCGCAGGCACGCGTAGAGCACCGCGGTGAGGTCGGCGCCGGGCTGCACGAGCAGCGAGACCCGGTCGCCACGCTTCACGCCGACCATGACGAGGCCGGCCGCGATCTGGCGCACGCGCTTGGAGAGCAGCCGCCAGCTGACGACGGTGGGCCCGTCGCTGCGCGCCGGCGCCATCTCGACGAGGGCGGTGTCTGCGCTGTCGCGCAGCTGGTCGAGGTAGCGGAACAGCCCGGCCGGGTTGCCCTCGACGACGGGCTTCACATAGCCCTCGTCGAACCGGTTCGGGTCGAGGTTCTCGTCGTCCGGCGCCTCGACGGGCTCAGCGGCCGAGAAGCGGGACGGGTTGCCGGCCGAGGTGCCGAGGCTGCCGAGCTCGGTGCCGCGGTCGCCGAGCCAGGTGAGAACGGATGACGCGTAGTCGACGTCTTCGGCCACCAGGTGCCCCGCGCCTTCGAAGCGGTGCACGTCGGCGTGCGGCAGACGGTCGACGAGGTCGTCGAGGTAGAGGTCGCTGAAGATGGGGTCGTCGGGGCCCCACAACGCGAGCGCGGGCACGGCGAGGTAGCGCAGCGACTCGGCGATGCGGTCGAGTTCGGCGCGGCTCTCGTGCGACTCGTCGACGGGGATGTCGGCGACGAAACCGCCGATTCCGGCGCGTCGGGCGGCGTCGATGTAGGGCGCGCGGTAGCCGTCTTTGACGTCATCAGACAGCGGCGGGCGCGCGAGCGACAGCGTCGTGTCGAGAAACGCGGGAGTCGCGACCGTCGCCGCGCCCAGCACGCCGCGCAGCAGCGCGAGACGCAGCGGGGCGGGGATCGGCACGCCCTCGGGCTGGTGGATCGCGGTGTTGAGCACTGCCACGCCGGCGAGCAGGTCGGGGTGGTCGACCGCCCAGCCGAGGCTGACGACTCCGCCCCAGTCGTGGCCGAGCGTGATGACGGGGCCGGTGAGGCCGAGCGCCGCGGTGAGGTCGCCGAGGTCACGCACGCGTCGGGCGAGGGGGCGCGGCACGCCCGTGCGCTCTGAGAATCCCATGTCGAGCTGGTCGACGGCGATGACCCGCCATGCCTCGTGGCCCGCCGCCGCGGCATCCGTCGCCTGGGTCACGAGATCGCGCCAGAGGTAGCTCCACGTGGGATTGCCGTGCACGCACAGGATGGTGCCGACCGGCGTGACTCCGATCTCGGCGAGCCGCGCGGCGTTGTCGAGCAGATGCCACTCGTGGATGACGGTGAGACCCTCGCTCTCGGGGGCCGTCACGAGGCGCGAGAACGACGGGTCGAGACCGTCGAGTCCCGCGGGTGGAAGGCTCGCCGGAAGGGGAGCGGAACGCGGGATTCGAGAAGTCACCAGGCGATCTCCAACATTGCAGTATTGAGTCCGGAACCGACGCCCATAAGCAGAACGCGGTCACCCTTCTTGAGGTCTTCGGCCTCGTAAGCCAGTGTGATCGGAATCGACGCGGGGCCGATGTTTCCGAGCAGCGGGTAGGTGCGGGGAACCTTGGCCTCGTCGAGACCGGCGGCCTTGACGATGGCGTTGGTGTGCACGGATGAGACCTGGTGCAGGATGTAGCGGTCCATCTTGCCCCACGACCAGTCGCTCTTCGCCTCGTTCCAGGCGGAGACGACGAGTTCCATGCCGCCCTTGAGCAGCGCCTTCGCATCGGTGAACATGCCGTCGACACTGCCGACGCAGAGGTCGTTGAACTGGGTGGCGGCACGCGTGACGCCGCCGAGGATGCGGTGCCCCTCGGGGTGCGCGTCTGCGCGGCCGATCACGGCGGCGGCGGCACCGGAGCCGAGCGTGAGGCTGGCGAACTCGCTCATGAAGTCTTTGCGGTTGAGGCTGTTCGCCTCGAGCCGGTCGACGGTGTTGTTCTGGATCTCGTCGGCGTCTTCGCCCGCGACGATGACGGCGTAGTCGATCTGGCCGGAGTCGATGAGCGACGATGCGAGGCTCATGCCGTTGACGAAGCCGAGGCACGCGTTCGCGATGTCGAAGTTGAGGGCCGAGCTCGGCAGGCCGAGACCGTGGTGGATGCTCACGGCGACAGACGGCTCGAGGTTCTTGCGAGTCACGGAGGTGTTGATGAGCAGGCCGACCTGGTCGGGGCGGATGCCTGCCTGGGCCAGTGCACGCTTGCCGGCGGCGATCGCGGCGTCGTCGAACTGCTGGCCCTCTTCCCAGTTGCGGCGCTCGTAGACCCCGGCGACGCGCTGCAGCAGTCCCTTGGGAAGGTGAAGTCGCTTGAGGGCGCCCTGCAGCCGCTGGTCGATCGATTCCGACGTGGTGATACGTGAGGCAATCGTCGATGCGACTGAGAGCAATGCGACGTTCTTGTGCGTCGTCGTGGCGTTTCCGTCCAACGGATCTCCCTATCGAATTGTCAACTGGTGCGAGATGACAAGTTAATTATTGTCCTTCGCGAAGCTGACCGTTGACCGGGCGGGCGCTCGACCGGCCACAGAGACCGGGTCGGGCCCGCCGACCTGTCGCAAATGGGGCAAAACCGGGCCAGATCGCCCCGTTAGCGACAAGTCGATCGGCATGTCAATGGGGTGTGCGCAAGCACCGGTGCGCCGCCCGCGCCGCATGGTACTTTTGCCGGAATCGGCTGGACGCTTCGCGCGGCTTACCCGCGCGGGCGCACAACCTTCGTTCAATGACGAACACCTGGAAGGTCCGCAATGAAGAAACTCATCAACGCCCCAGAAGCCGTGCTCGCCGACGCCCTCGTGGGCATCGCGGCGGCACATCCCGAGCTCACGGTCGATCATGTGAACCGGATCATCTACCGCGGCACCCCCACGAGGGCCGGCAAGGTCGCGCTCATCTCCGGCGGGGGCTCCGGGCACGAGCCGCTGCACGGCGGCTACGTGGGCCTCGGCATGCTCGACGCCGCGTGTGCCGGCGAGATCTTCACCTCCCCCACACCCGACCAGATGCAGGAGGCCACCAAGGTCGCCGACTCGGGGGCCGGCGTGCTGCACATCGTCAAGAACTACACCGGCGACGTGATGAACTTCGAGATGGCCGCCGAGCTGGCCGAGGCGGAGACCGGCACGAAGGTCGCCTCGATCGTGGTCAACGACGACGTGGCCGTCGAAGACTCGACCTGGACCGCCGGCCGCCGCGGAGTCGGCCTCACCGTGCTGCTCGAGAAGATCGTGGGCGCCGCGGCGGAAGAGGGGCGCGACCTCGAGGCGGTCACCGCGCTGGCGACGCGCGTCAACGAGTCGGGGCGCTCCATGGGGATGGCGCTGACTAGCTGCACCGTGCCCTCGGCGGGCAAGCCGACCTTCGAGCTTCCCGACGACATGATGGAGATCGGCGTGGGCATCCACGGAGAGCCGGGCCGACACCGCGTCGCGCTGGCCCCGGCCGCATCCATCGCCCAGCAGCTCGTCGAGCCGATCCTCGCCGACCTCGACTTCACCAAGGGTCCGGTGATCGCGATGCTCAACGGCATGGGCGGCACCCCGCTCATCGAGCTGTACCTCATGTACGGCGAGGTGACGAAGCTGCTCGAGAAGGCCGGCGTCACCGTCGCCCGCAACCTCGTGGGCAACTACATCACGAGCCTCGACATGGCCGGCTGCTCGGTGACGCTGCTGCGGGCCGACGACGAGCTGCTCGGCCTGTGGGACGCCCCCGTGAACACCTCCGGCCTGCGCTGGGGCGTGTGACCGTGGCGGATGTCACCCTCGACCAGCTCGTCGACTGGCTGACCCGTTTTCGCGCATTCGTCACCGAGAACCAGGGCTACCTCACCGAGCTCGACTCGGCGATCGGCGACGCCGACCACGGGGCGAACATGGCGCGCGGCATGAACGCGGTGCTCGACAAGGTCGGCGAGCCCGAGACGGTCGACGCCCTGTTCAAGACCGTCGGCATGACGCTCGTGAGCTCGGTCGGCGGCGCGAGCGGGCCGCTCTACGGCACGTTCTTCCTGCGCATCGGAACGAGTGCCGGGCCGGTGACGTCGCTCGACGGCGCCGCCCTGGCCGCCGGGCTGCGCGCCGGATTCGAGGGTGTCGTCTCGCGCGGCAAGGCCGAGGCCGGCGACAAGACGATGGTGGATGCGATGGGCCCGGCCCTCGACGCCCTGGACGAGAGTCTCGGGTCGGGTTCCGATCCCGCGACCGCGGCCGCCGCCGCGTTCGACGCCGCGCAGCGCGGCCGCGACGCCACCGAGCCGCTCGTCGCCCGCAAGGGTCGCGCGAGCTACCTCGGCGAGCGCAGCGCTGGACACCTCGACCCCGGAGCCACGTCGACCGCGTTCCTCTTCCAGGCGCTCGCGGAGGCACTGGCTTGATCGGCATCGTCGTCGTCTCGCACAGCCGCGCGCTGGCGGACGCCGCGGTGGCCCTCGCGCTCGAGATGGTGGGCGGGTCGCCGCCGCCGATCGCCGTTGCCGCCGGGGCCGGCGAGGGGGTCACCGGCACCGACGCGATCGCGGTGGCCGCGGCGATCGACGAGGTGGCCTCCCCCGACGGCGTGCTGGTGTTTATGGATCTCGGCTCCGCGGTGCTGAGCGCGTCGATGGCGCTCGAGTTCACGTCGACCGACGCGGAGGTGCGGCTGAGCGACGCCCCGTTCGTGGAGGGTGTCGTCGCCGGCATCGTGCTCGCCGCGGCGGGGGCGAGCCTCGCCGACGCCGCGCGGGAGGCGTCGAGCGCGATGACCGCCAAGAACGCGCAGCTGGAGACGTCGCCGGAGCCCGCGGCCGAGGCATCCGTCGTCTCGAACGGCGCGGTCGACCTGACGCTCCTCAATCCGCTGGGCCTGCACGCCCGCCCCGCCTCGATGATCGTCGCGGCGATGGGAGGACTCGACGCCGAGGTCAGCATCACCGACACGGCGTCGCCGGAGCGGACCGTCTCGGCGAAGAGCCTCATGGGGATCATGTCGCTCGGCGCGGCGGGCGGCCACACGATCAGGCTGGAGGCGTCGGGGCCGGATGCCGCGAGGGCCGTCGACGCGATCCGTGTGATGGCCGGCGACGGGTTCGGGGAGCTGGAGTGACGGGTACGGCGCGGCAACCGCTGTCGTGCGCCGCCCGGGGAGAGCCGCAGGCCGCAATCGCTACGACAATTCGTGTTGCTACAGTCGGCAGATGAAACGGTCTCTGGCTCTGCTGCTGCTCGTGTGCGTTCTCACCGGCTGCGTAGGCGTCAAGGCCGGGCCTTCAGCACCGGAGGACGACACCTCGCCCACCTCGGAGAGCTCGCCTGCCCCGAGCGCACCGGTCACACCTCCCGCGGAGGAAGAGACCCCGGCGACTGGGCCCGCGCCGACGATCCCGCCGATCGTGGCGCCCAGGACCGGGAGCGGCACTCGGGGTCCGGCCGGCCCTCCGGCGAATAGAACGCCCGAGCAGACAAGGCCTGTGCCAGCGCCGGCGCCTGTCACCGTCACGCCTCCCGTCAGGCCCGAGCTCGGGTCGCCGACGCCCGGCGTTCCGGGCCTCGTAGAGATCGTTCTCGGCACAACGACCGACGAATCGGGCAACGCGCACAGTCTGGCGCTGACCGTCTCCCCGGCGGCGCGGAACGCGGTGCAGGCACACGGCAGAGTCTTCGCGGTGATCTCCGGGAGCAGCCTCGCCGTCTCGGGCGACGTGGCCGTCGGCGAATGGCGGCTCGCCGTCGACTCCGACGCGACCGGCGACGCGGCCCCGATCGTCGTTGTCAAGGCGGGTCCCGGCCAGACCGTGCAGCAGCTCGCCGCCGAACCCGCCGGGTACGCCGACGCCGCCGGATTGAACGACGACGTCGCAGCCATCTCGGCTCGGCTCACCGCGCTCGTCGCCGATGTGATCACGAAGGCCCAGGCACAGAACCCGCACGCCGCGTTCTATGCACCGCTGGCCGCGTCGCTGACCGACCCGACCTGGACGGGCACAGTCGTCTTCAACGCGACCGTGTCGACGTTGCCGGGAACGGTGAACGGTCACTCGACCGGCCCGCAGCCCGAGCCTCATACTCCCGTCGTGGCGATGGGCTTCGAGTCGACCTCTGGCGCGTACTTCGGCGTCGTCGACTACTCGCGGGACCCCGGGGCGGTGTCACCGGGAAGCATCCAGTATCTGCGAGCCCTGTTCGTGCGAGACGCGCTCACCGCGTTCGAACTGGGGTGAAGAAGTGGTAGCTGAGGCGGGGTACGATCCCGCGACCTCACGATTATGAGTCGTGCGCTCTAACCAACTGAGCTACTCAGCCATGTAGCCGCCGAGGCGACCAGCGAGCCCCCTGTGGGAATCGGACCCACTACCTCTTCCTTACCAAGGAAGTGCTCTACCAATGAGCTAAGGGGGCACAAAGCGATTTTCATCGTTTTGGCACCGTAAGAGACTAGCATCCGCCGGGCGCACTTCTGCACACGGCGGATGCGATGCCGCTACGACCCGCGGAGCGCCGTGATCGGTTCGATGTTCGATGCCCGGCGGGCGGGAAACGCGCCGGCCGCGAGACCGACGACCGCGCCGAGAAGCGCCGATCCGATCGCGAGCCACGGGTCGAGGATCGGCGTCCAGCCCTGGATCAGCGAGACGATGACGACCGCGAACACCCCCAGCGCCGAGCCGATGAGACCGCCGAGCAGGCCGATCACCACCGACTCGATCATGAACTGGCGGGCGATGTCTTTTCTGGTGGCGCCGAGGGCACGGCGCAGCCCGATCTCGCCGACACGTTCCATCACCGACAGCATCGTGACGTTGGCGATGCCGAGGCCGCCGGCGAGCAGTGCGATGCCGCCGAGGATGAGGAACACCACGTTGATGTCGGCCTGGATGTTGTCTCTCAGCGACGACTTGGTCGAGGGCGCCGTCACATCGAAGTTCTCGGGCGAGTTCGGCGACAACGCGATGGGCACCTGCCGCGCCACCACGCTGCCCGCGCCGACCGCGATCTGCACCTGCAGCTCGGCCGGGGCGCCCACCCCGAAATCGGTGCGGGCCGTGCCCATCGGCAGAATCACCGAGTCGAGCAGGTCGGAGCGCCGCTCGACGCCGTTGATGATGCCGATGACCGTGTACGAGGTCTCGCCGATGAAGATCGACGGCTGGCTGTCGACGCGGTTGATGCCGAGCTCGTCGGCGGCGCGCTCACCGAGCACGGCGACGCGGTCGCCGCGCAGGTCGTGCCCGGCGTCGAAGTAGCGACCGGTGACGATGTCGCCGCGCACGGCGGCGAGCAGCTCGGCCGTGGTGGCGACGACCGCCGGGCTCAGCACCGCGGGCGCCGACGGGTCGTTGACGGGAACGGATGTCACGGCCCGGTCCTGCACGTCGACCTCGGCCACGAGTCCCGCGCGTTCCACCCCGGCGAGTCGCTCGACGCGCTCCGGGGAATCCCACGGGAGCACCCCGGTCGCGCGCTCTCCGCCGTTGCCCTGCGCGGTCGCCGGCTCGACGACGACCTGCGTAGCCGCCACGGCGTCGAACTGGTTGGCGATCTGCCCGGCGGCAGTCTGGGCGAATCCCACGGTGACGACGAGCGACGCGATGCCCAGCACGGTGCCGAGCGTCGTCATGATCAGCCGGCTCGGCTTGGCGCCGATGCCGAAGCTGGCCTCGACCAGCAGGTCTTGCAGCGAGAAACGGTCGGCGCGCAGCATCGTCGGCGGCGCGCCCCAACCGGACTCTACGGCGGAATCGGCGTTGGCCGCTTCGGCGAGTTCGGCGAGCTTCGCCTTGCGCCCGAAACGCGGCAGCGAGAGCTTCACGAGAGCTCCTGCAGTCGACCGTCGGTGATGCGGATGCTTCGTTCCGCGCGTTCGGCGACGGCCCGGTCGTGCGTGATGATCACGAGGCTCAGGCCGTCGGCGTTGAGCTCCTCGAAGAGGTCCATGACCTCGCCGGAGGTCGTGGCGTCGAGGTTGCCGGTCGGCTCGTCGGCGAGCAGCAGTTCGGGTGAGCCGACGACGGCGCGGGCCACGGCGACGCGCTGGCGCTCCCCGCCGGAGAGGGTCCCCGGCACGAAGTCGACGCGGTGGCTGAGTCCGACGCGGTCGATCGCCGCCCGGGCGCGGGTCTCGCGCTCGGCGCGCGGCACCCCGCTGTAGAGGGTGGCGAGCAGCACATTGTCGAGCACGGTGCGGTGCGGCATGAGGTGGAATGCCTGGAAGACGAAGCCGATCTTGCCCCCGCGCAGCGCGGCCCGTTGCTCTTCGTCGAGCGCTCCGGTGGAGGCCCCGTCGAGGTAGTACTCGCCGACGCTGGGACGGTCGAGCAGTCCGAGCAGGTTGAGCATCGTCGACTTGCCCGACCCGCTCGGCCCGACGATCGAGAGGTAGTCGCCGCTCTCCACCCGGAGGTTGATCGCCTTGAGCGCCTGCACTTCGGGAGGCCCGGGAAACGACCTCGTCACGTCGATCAGCTCGACCACGGGGGGCCGGGTCATCGACCGACCACAACGAGGTCGCCCTCGGCGATCGCACCGTCTTCGGAGGAGATCTCGACGAACCCGTCGGCCGCGAGGCCGGTGGTGACCTCGACGAGGGTCGTCTCGTCTCCGTCGCCCGTGCTCACCTCGACGCGCGACTCGCCTCCGGGGCCGGCGGTGAGGGCGGCGAGCGGAACGGCGAGCACCGCGCCCGCGGTGGCGGACACCGGGATGCTGACGCGCACGTTGTTGCCCTGCAGTGCCGCGAGCTGCTCCGCCGAGAGCTCGGCGGGGGTGAACAGCACGGTGAACCTGCCGCTCGGCTCGGTCGAGCCCTCTGTCGGCTTCGCGGGCGCCACCGAGGCGATGGTCGCCGGATGCTCGCTGCCGTCGGGCATCGCGAGGACCGCGGCGTCGCCCTCTTTGAGCAGCTTGGCGTCGGCCTCGGCCGCGGAGCCGGAGATCACGAGCGTCGCGCCGGAGACGCGCATCACGGCGGCGGTGATCGTGGAGCCGCGCTGAACGGTGACCTCGTCGACGCGTCGCGGGAGGCCGGGCAGGTAGAGCACCTCGCTCGCGGGGAACGCGGTGAGCGCACCGTTCTTGGCGTCGGCGAGGGCCTGGTTCACCGCGGTCAGCCGCTGGTTGGCGGCGGCCACACCGGCGAGCTCGGCGCTTGTGTCGCGCGGCGCGGTGAGCTCGCTGCGCTTGACCAGCTCGAGGTCGATGATGTCCTGCAGGTTGGCGAGTTGCGCCGGAGTCGCCGGCGGGTTCTCGCCGGAGCCGCCGCTGTTGGCGTTGTCGACCGCGGCCTGCCAGTTGCGCTGCGCCTCTCGGATGGCGTTGTCCTGCGCGAGCCGCTCCGACTTCGTCGCGCCGCTCTGGGCGACGGCGAGTTCGCGCTGCGCCGCGGCGATCGCGTTCTTCGCGTCGGCGACGGCCTCGTTGGCCGAACGAAGAGCGTCGGCGCCGCCCTCCTCCGACGCGGGAACGGGGTAGCCGACCCGGTCGTAGAGCGCCGCGACGGCGGCGGAGGTGGCAGCGTCGTAGACGGCGGAGTCGAGGGAACCCGGATTGATGCCGATCGAGTTGAGCGCCTGCTTGAGCTGGGTGACGTCGGGGCCGGAGACTCCGACGCGCAGCGTGCGGTACACGGGCAGGTCGCCCGGCAGCACGATCACGGGGCGTCCGGTGACCTCGAGCGCCACGTTGCCGGCGCCGAAGGTCGCGCCGACCTCGGGCACCTGGCCGGTGACGACGGCGGGACCGCCGAGGTCGCCGGTCTCGATCTTCACCTCGACCGAGTCGGCATAGGTCGCGTCGCCGCGGATCGTCACGTCGTTGCCGAGCTCGCGGCTCTCGACGGGCACGGTGATGAGTCCGGCCTTGGGGGCCTTGGCGTCGGCAGCGGCCTGCCCGGGCGAGACGATGAACTGGCCGAGCGCGAGCCCGGCCACGAGCGACACCACGGCGACCGCGGCGACGACCCACATCGTGCGGTTGCCGCGCAACAGTCGGCCCCAGCCCTGCGAGCGCGACGGCCCGGTCGACTCTGTCGTCATCTCGAGGTCCGACCCCGGCTCGGCGTCGAGGTCGGTTCCGGGCTCGTTCGAGCGCTTGCCCAACGGAAATCTCACGGTCTACTTGCCCTGTTCTACGTCGGCGATCATGGCGTCGAGCTCCGACTTGTGGTCGTCGATGAACTGACGCTCGACGTCGAACTGCACCTCGAGCTTCTTGTCCCGGTAGTCGGTCTTCTCGGCGCACTTGAAGTCGGCGAGCGCCACAGCGATCTCGTTCTCGCGCAGTTCGGCGAGCTTCGCATCGTCGGGGGCCTCGGTCGCCGTCTCGTAGTAGGCGTTGGACGCATCGTTGACCGACATCATGGCGGCGTCCTGCGTCTTGAGGCCCGGGTAGCCGGCGTCGGCCATGCACGCGGACCACGCGGCGTCGAGCTTTGCCACCTTCGGGTCTTTCTGCAGCTTCTCCCAGACCGTGTTGAGCTCGTCCATCAGCGGCTTGTACTTCTCGCTCTGCGTGACGTCTTCGCCGTTGACCTCGTGCTGGGCGGCGCCCTGGCAGCCCATCGACTCCCAGTTGTACTCGCCGCCGTCGCCCTCTTCCATCGCGGCCATCTCCTCTTCGGTGGGGCCGGGGCCGTAGAGCACCTCGTAGTAGGCGGTCTGCTCGCCGGGCGAGAGGGCTTGCACGTAGGGCTGGTTCGGGTCGACGAACTCGCCCATCTGCTCGTTCTGCTCCTCCTGCTGTTCGGGCGTCAGGGTCATGCCGTAGCCGTTCGCCGAGACCCACTTCTCGGTGTTGCGGTCTTCCATGTCCTCCTCGGAGAAGCTCATGTACTGCGAGTTGTCGACGGGCGTGTACTCGAACCCCTCCTTGGCCATGCAGGCGGCCATGAGCTCCTCGGCCTTCTTCTGCTTGGCGATCTGCTCCTTCTCGTCGTAGCCGCCGTAGATCGCCTCGTAGTACTCGGTGAGAGGCGTCTTGTTGGCGTCGAGCTTGTCGCCGCCGCCGCCTCCACCGCCACTACAGGCCGAGAGCGCGAGCGTGGCCGCGACGGCCAGAACGATGGTGGTGGACAGACGCTTGCGCAAGGGAGACCTCCGGCATTGGGGGAAAAGGATGCTCGGATGGGCGCCGCTGACGACGCCAATCCGATAGTGCCTCCTACGCTAGCGAAGAACGGAAGGAAAACTCGTCATACCTGAGAATGATCTCGAGGGGGCGGGTCATCCGAAAGGCTGAGTCCAGTCGACAAATCCTCCGGAGGCGGCGCGGCACGAGGTCGTGTGCCGCCGCGGTTTCGCGCACCCGCGCGGTTTCACTTTCGGCGATTAGGCTTGCCCGCATGACTATCGCAAGCCAGTCCTATGCCGCGCCCGCAAACGCTTCCACTTTCGGAACCGAGTGGTGGCGCAGCGCAGTGATCTACCAGATCTATCCGAGGTCGTTCGCCGACCTAACCGGAGACGGAATCGGCGACCTGCCCGGCATCACCGCACGCCTCGACTCGCTCGCGGCCCTCGGCGTCGACGCGATCTGGCTCTCGCCGTTCTACACCTCCCCGCAGAAGGACGCCGGCTACGACGTGGCCGACTACTGCGACGTCGACCCTCTGTTCGGCACCCTCGCCGACTTCGAGGTCATGCAGAACCGTGCCCACGAGCTCGGACTGCGCGTCATCGTCGACATCGTGCCCAACCACACCTCGGATGCCCACCGCTGGTTCCAAGAGGCAGTGGCCGCTCCCGCCGGGTCGGTCGAGCGCGCGCGCTACATGTTCCGCGACGGCAAGGGCGCATCCGGCGAGCTCGCCCCCAACAACTGGGAGTCCGTCTTCGGCGGACCGGCCTGGACCCGCCTGACCGAGCCCGACGGCACCCCCGGCCAGTGGTACCTGCACCTCTTCGACTCCTCGCAGCCCGACCTCGACTGGCAGAACCCGTGGGTGCGCGAGCAGTTCCGCGACATCCTGCGCTTCTGGCTCGACCGCGGCGTCGACGGCTTCCGCGTCGACGTGGCGCACGGCATGATCAAGGCCGACGGCCTCCCCGACTTCACGCCGGCTCCCGGCGGCAGCATGGGTGGCAGCGGCGCGTCTGCAGAGGGCGTCTCGCTCGAGCCCGGCATCAGCGACCACTCCGAAGACCAGCCGACCGCTCCGTTCTGGGCGCAAGACGGCGTGCACGAGATCTACCGCGACTGGCACAACGTTCTCGCCGCCTACGACGGCGACCGCGTGCTGTGCGCCGAGGCCTGGGTCGAGCCGCTCACAAAACTCGCCCGCTGGGTGCGCCCCGACGAGATGCACCAGGCGTTCAACTTCAGCTACCTCGAGACCCCGTGGACGGGCCCGGCCCTGCGCCGCATCATCGACAACTCGATCTCGGCCTTCGCCGGCGTCGGCGCGCCCAGCACCTGGGTGCTGTCGAACCACGACGTCGTGCGCCATGCGAGCCGACTCGCCCTCACCGCCGAGAACCCGCAGGGCGCCGGCATCGGACCCGACTCGCTCGGCCTGCCCGACGCCGAGCTCGGTCTGCACCGCGCCCGCGCCGCGTCGGCGCTGATGCTCGGCCTGCCCGGCAGCGCCTACGTCTACCAGGGCGAGGAGCTCGGCCTGCCGGAGGTCATCCACCTGCCCGACGCCGCGCGCCAGGACCCGACCTGGTTCCGCACCAACGGAGAACGCTACGGACGAGACGGATGCCGCGTGCCGATCCCCTGGGAGGCAGACGCCCCCGCCTTCGGCTTCAACAGCACCGGCGAGAGCTGGCTGCCGCAGCCCGACGAGTGGGCGACGTACGCGCGCGACGCGCAGGTCGGCGTCGAAGGCAGCACGCTCGAGCTCTATACCGAGCTGCTGCGCCTGCGCCGCGAGAACGACCTCGGCATGGGCACGATCGAATGGCTGAGCGGATTCGGCGAGGCCGTTGTGGCGTTCAGCAACGGCAAGATCACCGTGATCGCGAACACCGGTCAGGTGCCCGTGGAGCTGCCGATCGGCTCGATCGTCGCCGCGAGCGGCCCCGTCGACGGCGGCGTCCTGCCCGCCGACACCACGGTCTGGATCGTCACCGCCGCCTAGCAGTGCGGCAGAGCCCGAGACCCCGCTGACGCACCGCGCAGCGGGGTCTCCGCATGTCCGGCGGCGCGCACTGCGGCCTCGACGCGGTCGCGAGGGCGGCGTGCCGCTACTCGGTAGGGCCGGGCCGTCGAGAGGGTGCTAGTTGGAGGCGTTCGCCTGCAGCCAGGCGAAGGGGTCGAGCACTACGCCGTCGACGTGCACCTCGAGGTGGAGGTGGGCGCCGGTGGAGGCTCCCGTCGATCCGACGAGTCCGATGAGATCGCCGACCTTGACGGTCTGGCCGGTCACGAGGGGGCTGGAGCCGCCGATCATGTGACCGTAGATGCTCTCGACCTTCTTGCCGTCGATGACGTGGTCGAGGTAGACGTGCTGGCCGAAGCTGCCCGAGAACTCCGACGCGGTGACGACGCCGTCGGCGATCGCGTAGATCGGGGTGCCGGAGCCGGGGGTGAAGTCGACGCCGTTGTGGTGGCTGGAGCAGCCACGGCACGGGGCGACACGGTCGCCGTAGCCCGAGCTGATCGGGGTGGCATAGGGGAACGGCCAGCGCACCGCGCCCGACGTCGGCGCGAACGTGTAGACGCGGGTGCCGTACTTGGCCCTGAGCACCTCGGCATAGGAGGTGACGGTGAAGGCGTCACGTGCGGCGGCTCCCACCGTGGCATCCGCCGCTACCTCTGCGGTCTGCACCGGCGCGGTCTTGGCCGAGACCTGCTCGACCGACGAGGTCTCCGAGGCGAAGGTGATGAAGGCGTTGGCGGGCACGGTCGTGCCGACGAGCAGCGCACCCGAGAAGAGCATGGCGCCGATCGACAGCAGGGTGGATGCCGGATTGCGTTTCGGGGAGCCGGCAGCTCCGGTTCGCTTCGAGCGCGGGAGCTTCTTCACCCGCAGCTTGGGCTCGGCGGCGACGCGGCGACGCTCGGTGCGCTCCACCCGGCGGCTGCCCTTGACGCGGCCCTTGCCGCTGACGATGGGGATCGCCTCGGGGTGCACGGGCGACTCGGGAGCCGAGAACAGGCTCAACAGGAAGGGATCGTCTGCCGGTGCCGACGAGACGGTGTCGTCTGCGAGTGAGGGTGCGACTCCCACGGGCTCTTCGACGGCGATCGAGTCGACGGGCAGTTCGGCCATGCTCGCCTCGACCGCGATGGGGAGGGAGGCGAAGAACCCGACGTCGGTCGGCTCACTCGATGTCGCGGGAGCCGCGGATGCGAGTGGCGACGGCGGCACGGGGATCGCGGGCACAGGTGTGCCAGCCGCCTCCATGGCCCGCAGCTGGCGCCGAGTGAGGGGAACGGTTGGTTCAGATGTCACGATGCGAGATACTCCGACTGCGAGAAGAATTCGGCGCGCGCGATGACCTCTGAAACTTGTGTCATTGCGGGTTTCTCCTCTAAAAAGGTGCCCGCCGGGATTTAACGGGGCTCTGTTCTTCGGGTAGTCACCTCGGTGGCAGATGGCCAAACGGGTAACGGATAGGTAAACGTTAGCTGCAAACGCATGGATCTGCCACCCCAGTGTGGGTCACACCCCGAGGTCGACTAATGCTCGCTCGAGGGCGGAGGCCAGCTCGGTCGGTGCGGCGAGCAGAAACTCCTGGCTCGCGGGGGTGCCGCCGAGGCCCACAACGGCCGCCCCGGCCTCCCTCGCGACAAGAGCGGCGGCGGCATGATCCCAGGGCTTCAGACCACGCTCGAAATAGCCGTTCAGACGGCCGGTCGCGACCGCGCACAGGTCGAGAGACGCCGTTCCGAACCGTCGGATGTCACGCACCAGCGGCAGCAGTCCGGCCACCACGAGACCCTGCTCGCCGCGCACCCTCGCGTCGTATCCGAACCCCGTCCCGATGAGGGCTTGGGAGAGCTCGGCGGCCTCCGCGACGCGAAGCTGCTGGTTTCCCGAGAAGGCGCCGCCGGCATCCGTCGCCGTGTACACCTCCCCCGACACAGGGTTCGTGACGCACCCCGCGAGGGCCCGCCAGGTGAGCGGGTCGGGGTCGCCCTCGACCACCGCGACACTCACCGCCCAGTGCGGGATGCCGTACAGATAATTCACCGTTCCGTCGATCGGGTCGACCACCCAGGTGAGGCCGCTCGTGCCGGCGCCCTCCCCGCCTTCTTCGCCGAGAAACCCGTCGTCTGGCCGCGCGTCGGCGATGAGCGAGCGGATGAGGTTCTCGGTCTCGCGGTCGGCGAGGGTGACGACGTCGACCGGGCTCGACTTGTGGTCGGCGATCTCGACCCCCTCGACGCGTCTGCGGTGCGCGAGCTCCCCCGCCCTGACGGCGATATCGCGGGCGAGGTCGAGGAGTTCGTCGTGAGGCATGACGTCTACGCTACCGGCCGCTCGATACCGCCTCGGGGCTCGAATACGTCGGGCCGCACAACGAATCCCCCAATTCTGGGGTGTCGGCATTTATGCCGACATGGTTGTACCCTTTTTGCAAGCGATAACTTGCCTGAAGTGATCGCCAGAGCTGGACCAGCCGAACCGCCTCTCCCTAGGTGGCGACTATCCACGCTGCTCCGCGCCCACCGACCCGAACGGCTGGCGCAGGGTGCCCGCTGCCGCTTCCCCGGTGCGGGCACCCGCACGCCCCCGCCGCGCTATACGGTCAGAGCGGGGTTCACGTAGAGGTCGGCGTCGTAGGTGTAGTTCGGGCCCGCGATCCCCATGAGCACGGCGTCGATGTTCGCATCGACGACCGTCACCACGGTCATCCCACCCGCCTGGAGGATGTCGAAGACGCTGGGGTTCGGGCTTCGCTTGACGACGCCGGGAGTTGCGAAGAAGTCGCCGCGGGCGCTGTTTCGAATGAGCATGGTGTCGTCTTCCTGTTGGTTGGGCAGTGTGGGGGTTCCGGTTCCCGCGAGCGGTGCGTCGTGGATCAACGGGCGCGGATTGATGGGTGTTCCGTTTTGGTGGATCTCGATGTGCAGGTGAGGGCCCGTGGCGAGCGATCCCAAGCCACCGAGATGGCCGACCAGTGCGCTGCGCCCCAACACGGTGCCGAGGGGAGCCCGGCCTGCGTCGAGCATGTGGATGTACCGGCTGCGGTAGTTGACCCCGGCGACCGACCCGTGGTCCACGATGACTTCGTTCCCCACTGTTCCGGTCTTCTGGGAGAGCACGACGACGCCCGGGGCGACCGTGTAGATCGGCGTCCCTTGTCCGGGCGGGGAGTAGTCGAGGCCGAGGTGGTACGTGCTGCATCCGGGGCAGGGAGGAGGTCTGTTTCCGAACCCGGAGTAGATGCTGCCCTGCTGAGTGAAAGGGTGGTTCCACGCGATGGCCGCGTGCGCCGGTGAGATCGACGGCCCGAACCCGGCGGCTTGATATGTGGCGAGCCCGAACGCCGCGAGCCCACCGGCCACCAACAGGTTTCGCCGGCTGTAACCGACGCCTTCGCTCGGCGACGGTGCGCACCCGTCTGCGGACTCGGCCGGACTCGGCTTCCTGTGCCAGATCATTCCACGATCCTGCGCGCAAATGGTCGGACCGGATAGTCGGCTCTTATGCCGACATGTGAGAAAAGATCGAGTGTGGTAGCCTGCCCAGCCGCGCCGCGGACAGCCGTGTCTCCGCAACGCAAAAGGCCCCGACACTGTCGGGGCCTTTTCCATTTCTGGTGGCGAGTGAGGGATTCGAACCCCCGAATGCGATGCAGTCTGATTTACAGTCAGATCCCTTTGGCCGCTTGGGTAACTCGCCAGGGCGCTTCCGTCCACATGTATTCATCTGACCGAAGGCGCTGAACAAGAATAGCGTGACTTTCGACTCATTAATTCACACCCGCCCTTTCGCGCGGGTCGCGCCGATGCGGGCCGATAGTATCGCTGTGCCAAGGGAGGTGTCGTCGCGTGCCGGGAATCAATGAAGTCGCTGTGCTCGCGGGGGTCTCCACCGCCACCGTCTCGCGGGCGCTGAGCGGCAACGGGCACGTCTCCGCGGCCACGAAGTCCCGAGTGAAGGCCGCCGCCGTGGAACTCGGCTACGTCGTGTCATCCAATGCATCGAGCCTCGCGACCGGCCGCACCAAGAACGTCGGCGTCGTCATCCCGTTTCTCAACCGCTGGTTCTTCAGCTCGGTCGTCGAGGGCGCCGAGCATTCGCTGCTCAGCCACGGCTACGACCTCACCCTCTACAACCTGAGCGGCAACGGCGACGAACGCCGCAGCGTCTTCGAGCACTTCCTGCTGCGAAAGCGCGTCGACGCGGTCATCGCGATCTCGCTCGAGCTCACGGCGAGCGAGGTCAGCAGCCTGCTCGACATGAACAAGCCCATCGTCGGGGTGGGCGGCCCGCTGCCCGGAGTGCGCACGCTGAGCATCGATGACGAGCAGGTCGCCCGGCTCGCGACCGAGCATCTGCTCTCGCTCGGACACCGGTCGATCGCCCACATCGGCGGCAACAACGACGTAGAGCTCGACTTCCACCTGCCGACCCACCGCCGCGTCGGCTACGAGGCCGCCCTGGAGGCCGTCGGAATCCCGATCGACCCCGCGTTGTTCGCCGCGGCCGACTTCACGCTGCAGGGCGGCTACCGGGCCGCGAAGCAGCTACTCGGCAACCCGCGCAACCGCCCGACGGCGGTGTTCGCCGCGTCAGACGAGATGGCGATCGGCACGATCCTCGCCGCGCGCGACCTCGGGCTGCACGTTCCGGGCGACGTCTCGGTCATCGGCGTCGACGACCACGAGCTCAGCGACTTCTTCGGGCTGAGCACGGTGGCGCAGTTTCCCGCCGAGCAGGGCCGCCGGGCCGTCGAGATCCTCATGGACCAGCTGCACCCCGACAGACGCGCGCCGGCGGTCAACATCCCGCTGCGCTTCGAGCTCATCGTGCGGTCGAGTACGGCCCGCCCCAGAAGTTAGAGGTCGCGACCGCGGCGGCGCATCCGCACGCCGTAGATGCTGCCCACGAATCCGACCACAACGAGAATGATCGGAACGATGAACGGGCCTATTTCCATGGTCCGATGCTAGCCGGTCGGCGCTACTGCGACTGGGATCGGTAGCGCGACCCGGCGGCCGCGATCGTGACGGCGTAGTCGGGATCGGAGTTGTAGGCGGCGATGCCCGCGTGCCAACCGCTCTCCGAGGCCATGTCGCCGCTCGCCCGGCAGAGATAGTTGGCGGATGCCATGGTGGCGTCGTCGACGTTCTGCGGGTCTTCGACACCGTCGGCGTTCGCATCGACGTGCCAGTTGCGCCATGTCTGCGGGATGAGCTGCATCGGGCCGACCGCGCGGTCGTATTCGGCGTCGCCGTCGACGGCGCCCTCGTCGGAGTCGGGGATGTGGTCGGTGGTCGCACCGTCGAGGGCGATCCCGTAGATGGGCGGCGTCGCCGTGCCGTCGGGGCCGATCGCCGAGCCGTCGTGTGTGCCGTGGCGGCTCTCCGCGAAGCCGATCGCGGCGAGCGTGTTCCACGACAGCCCGCAGCTCGGCATCTCGATCGCCTTGGCAAGCGCGACGCCCGCATAGGCGGCCAGGGCGCGCTCGGGGATCTCGGTGCTCGCGGCGGTTTGCGCCAGCCAGTCGGCGTCGACGAGCCCGGCGACGCCCGGGGCAGCGGGGACCGCGGCGGCGACCGGAGCGGCAGCGGGCTGCGCCCACGTCGGCGCGGGCAGCGAATCGACGCCGTCTCGAGGGGCGACGAGGGGCGTGAGCGCGAGAAAGGCGACGAGGGCGAGTACGAGAATTCCCGCACCGACCCCGATGAATATCCAGGGGTGACGACGGGCGGGCATCCCTCGTTCTACCATGGGGGTATGGCAGACCCCACATTCGACATCGTCAGCAAGGTCGACAAAATGGAGGCGGACAACGCCGTCAACCAAGCCCAGAAGGAAATAGCGCAACGCTACGACTTCAAGGGAGTCGGCGCATCCGTCGAATGGAGCGGCGAGAAGCTGCTCCTGAAGGCGAGCGCGGAAGAGCGCGTCAAGGCTGTTCTCGAGGTGCTCGAGGCGAAATTCATCAAGCGCGGCATCGGCCTGCGCAGCCTCGACGCCGGCGACCCCTACCCCAGCGGCAAGGAGTACCGCATCGAGGTGTCGCTGAAGAACGGCATCTCGTCGGAGGACGCGAAAAAGGTGAGCAAGATCATCCGCGACGAAGCGCCCAAGGGCGTGAAATCGCAGATCCAGGGCGACGAACTGCGCGTCACGTCGAAGAGCCGTGACGACCTGCAGGCGGTCATGGCGCTGCTCAAGGGCAAGGATCTCGACATCGCCCTGCAATTCGTCAACTTCCGCTAAGCCGATTCGCCCCGGTGGGGCCATTCTCGTCGCTAGAATTCGAAGCATATGGATAGCTTCGCGTGGTGGCCCACCGTCTTATTCGCGTTCGCTGTCATCGATTTCCTGATCCGGCTCACGTGTCTCATCTACGTCCCTCGTAACCGTCGACCGCAGACCGCGACCGCCTGGCTGCTCGCGATCTTCTTCCTGCCGCCGTACATCGGCGTCACCCTGTTCCTGCTGCTCGGCAGCCGACGCCTGCCCCGAGGGCGGCGCGAGAAGCAGGCGGAGATCAACTCGTTCATCACCGAGACGACCGAGGGCGTCGAAGACGTCAAGCACGACCACCCCTGGCTCGACCCGGTGGTGGAGCTCAACCGCCGGCTGGGCGCGATGCCCCTCGTCGGTGGCAACACCGCCAAGCTCTACGGCACCTACGACGTGACCCTCGTCGAGATGACGGCCGCCGTCAACGCCGCCACGAAGTGGGTGCACGCCGAGTTCTACATCCTCGCCTACGACAAGACCACCGCGCCGTTCTTCGACGCCCTCGAAGCCGCCGTCAAGCGCGGCGTCACGGTGCGCGTGCTGCTCGACCACGTCGCCGGGCTGCGAGCCACCGGCTACCGTCGCACCCTGCGCCGGCTGCGCAAGGCGGGCGTCTACTGGGCGCTGATGCTGCCCGTGCAGCCGCTGCGCGGCAAATGGCAGCGCCCCGACCTGCGCAACCACCGCAAGATCCTGGTGATCGACGGCAACGTGGCGTTCACTGGATCGCAGAACGTCATCGACTCGACCTACAATAAGAAGGGCAACCTGCGCCGCGGCCTCCACTGGAAAGACCTCATGGTTCGCTTCGAGGGTCCCATCGTCGCCGGCATCAACGCGCTCTTCATCACCGACTGGTACAGCGAGACCGACGAGCTGCTGATGCGCGAGGCGAGCACGGTTCCGCGCCCCCTCACCGAGCACTCTCTCGATGCGCAGGTGGTTCCGAGCGGGCCCGGCTTCGACGGCGAGAACAACCTGCGCCTGTTCAACTCGCTGCTCTACCTGGCGCAGGAGAAGATCATCATCACGTCGCCATACTTCGTGCCCGACGAGTCGATGCTCTACGCCATCACGACGGCCGCGCAGAGCGGAATCGACGTGCAGCTCTTCGTCTCCGAAATCGGCGACCAGCCGGTCGTGTACCACGCCCAGCGCAGCTACTACGAGGCGCTGCTGCGCGCCGGCGTGCGCATCTGGCTCTACCGGGCGCCGACGGTGCTGCACTCCAAGTTCTTCACGATCGACGACGAGGTCGCGGTGATCGGCTCGAGCAACATGGACATGCGCTCGTTCAGCCTCAACCTCGAGATCTCGGTGATGGTGCACGGCAAGTCGTTCGTGACCGACCTGCGCAAGATCGAGCAGGAGTACCGCGACACCAGCCGCGAGCTCTTCCTCGAAGAATGGATGCAACGCAACAGGGCCAGCGCCGTGCTCGACAACGTCGCCCGGCTCACGGCCGCCGTTCAGTAGGCCCCACCCCGCGCCCGGCACATCGTCTATATCCTCTGACCGGCACGGCACGCCGCGCAAGTCATTGTGCCGCCGAGAACCCGAATGTTATTCTCTTACGAGTTCGGGTCCGTGATCATGGAGGATGCGGCCCGCCCACCACCTGATTGCCGTTCGGCCCGAACTCGGACCGCGCGCCAAGCGAAAGCTGGGGCCCACAGTGTCCACTCTCTCCATCCTCACCCAGGGCGTCCCGGCCGCGGCCGTCGGCCTCGATGACACGTCGACGTGGTGGCTCGTCCTCGCCGCGCTGCTCGCCTGCCTGCTCGCCAGCGCCGGCGCCGTTCTGACCGCCGTGCATCACAGGAGGCAGCACACCCCGCGCTATCGCCGGCACTCCTCAACGGGCATCGACCACGAGTAGCCGCGCCAGCCACGCGCCTGCATGGGCGGCCGAGTGCCGCGACGTTCGCTAGGCGTTGGAGACGCGCACCATCTCGTCGCGCTCGACGACCTTGATGCGCGTGCGGCCCGCTGCCTCGCCGAGACCGAGCTCGTGCTGGTCGAGGTTGTGCCAGCCGTCGAGGTTCGTGAACTCCACGCCGCGATCGCGCAGCAGGTCGACGACCGCCGCCTCCTCGGGGTGCGCGGGCGCCCACCAGTTGGCCTGGTCGTTGAGCACGTGCTTGATGGTCTCCATCGCGTCGCTCTTGGTGTGGCCGATGAGGCCCACCGGGCCGCGCTTGATCCAGCCGGTGGCGTAGACACCGTGCACCTGCTCGTGGTTGTCGTCGATCACCTGGCCCTCGCGGTTCGGGATCACTCCGCGCTTCTCGTCGAAGGGGATGCCGTCGAGCGGCGATCCGAAGTATCCGACCGCGCGGTAGACGGCCTGGATCGGGATCTCGCGGATCTCGCCCGTGCCCCGGGTTCCGCCTTCGCCGTCGGGCTCGGTGCGCTCGTACTTGATCGACTCGACGTGATCGGTGCCCGTGATCTCGAGGGGCTTGGCGTGGAAGTGCAGGTGCAGGCGACGCGACGCCGCGCCGGTCTCGCGGGCGCGCCACTGGGTGAGCACCTTGTCGATCACGAAGACCTGCTTGTTGCTGGCGATCGCGGCCTTCGAGGCCTCGTCGTACTCGAAGTCCTCCTCGTAGACGATCATGTCGACGTCTTTCAGCTCGCCGAGCTCACGCAGCTCGAGCGGCGAGAACTTCACCTGGGCGGGGCCGCGGCGGCCGAACACGTGCACGTCGGTGACGGGGCTGGCCTTGAGTCCCGCATAGACGTTCTCGGGAATCTCGGTGGGCAGCAGGTCGTCGGCGTGCTTCGCGAGCATTCGTGCCACGTCGAGGGCCACGTTGCCGTTTCCGATGACGGCGACGGATGACGCGTCGAGGGGCCATTCGCGCGGGAAGTCGGGGTGCCCGTCGTACCAGCTGACGAAGTCGGCGGCGCCGTAGCTGCCCGGCAGGTCGATGCCGGGAACGCTGAGCGCGGCGTCACGGATCGAGCCGGTGGAGAAGATCACCGCGTTGTAGTGCTTCTTCAGGTCGTCGAGGGTGATGTCACGTCCGAAGCTCACGTTGCCGAAGAGGCGGATCTGGCCGGAGTCGAGCACGTCGCGCAGGGCGTTGATGATGCCCTTGATGCGCGGGTGGTCGGGCGCGACGCCGTAGCGGACGAGGCCGTAGGGCGCCGGGAGCTGCTCGAAGAGGTCGATCGATACGTCGAACTGCTTCTCTGCCTTGAGCAGGATGTCAGCGGCGTAGATACCGGCGGGGCCGGCTCCGACGATGGCCAATCGTAGTTTGGTCATGTTGGACGTGTTCCGTTCGTATTGGCGGTGAGATCTCGACAGGCTCGATCCCCGGTTCGGGCGGTTCAGTTAGTTGGAGCGTTCGACGACCGTGTCGGCGAATCGAGTCAGCGACTTCTTCACCGGGCCGTCGGGCAGCGGGGCGAGCGCGGCGACTGCCTCGCGCGCCCAGCGCCGGGCTTCGGCGAGGGTGCGGGCGGTGACCTCGTGCTCGCGCAGTTCGGCGATCGCCGCGTCGAGGTCGGAGTCGGCCGTGGCGCTGTCGTGGCCCTCGGCGATGTCGTTAACGTCGCGTTCGATGCGGCCGAGCAGCGCCTCCGCGGCGGCGTCGGTGAGCGCGAGCTCCCGCAGGTAGAGCAGCGGGAGGGTCGAGACACCGGCGCGCAGGTCGGTGCCGGGCACCTTGCCGGTCTCGGAGGAGTCGCCCGCGAGGTCGATGATGTCGTCGATGAGCTGGAAGGCGACGCCGATCTTCTCGCCGAAGGTGACGACGGGCTGCCGGTACTCCTCCGGGGCGTCGGAGGTGACGACACCGACCTCGGCCGCGGCGGCGATGAGCGACCCGGTCTTGTCGGCGAGCACCTGGAGGTAGTGCGCGATCTCGTCTTCGCCGTCGCGCGGGCCGATGGTCTCGTGCAGCTGGCCGAGGCAGAGTCGCTCGAACGTGTCGGCCTGCAGACGGATGACGCGTTCGCCGAGGCTCGCCACGAGCTTGCTGGCCCGGGCGAACAGCAGGTCGCCGGTGAGGATCGCGACCGAGTTGCCCCAGACCGCCTGGGCCGTCGGCACCCCGCGGCGCATGGTCGATTCGTCCATGACGTCGTCGTGGTACAGCGACGCCAGATGTGTGATCTCGATGGCCTTGGCGGCAGCGAACACCTGCTCGTTGTTGCCGTCGCCGAGCTGGGCGGAGAGCAGGGTCAGCAGGGGGCGCACGCGCTTGCCGCCCGCTTCGAGCAGGTAGCGGCTCGTGACATCCGCCATGTCGTCGGCGAACGACATCTCGACAAGGAGGCCCTCTTCGACGACGTCGAGTCCGTCTTCGATCTCCTTGACAAACCTGCGCTCGTCGCCCGACGAGAAGAGCTTGTCACCGAGCCCGAGCGAGGAGCTCAGGGTGTTTCGGCGACGAGCTACAGGAACGCTCGCGTTCACTCGCTGCTCATTTCTAGAAATCGTTTCTGCCGGGAGACCCATGCGGGACTCGTCGAAGTTACTGGGGCTGGACGGGGATGGAACGGGTGGTCGCGCTCTTCTTGCGCTTGGCGACCGAGGCGAGCACCGTTGCGTCCTCTGGTTTGCGACCGCGGTGCAGGGCGACCACACCGGCGGTGAGGTTGCGCCACGCGACGCGGGTGAAGCCGACGCCGCGGATCCACCGGCTGAGTTCGCCCTGGTCGGGCCAGGCGCGGATCGACTCGGCGAGGTAGTCGTAGGCCGCCGTGTTGGAGCTGGTGGCCCCGGCGACGAGCGGCATGACATAGCTGAGGTAGGCGTTGTACCCGGCACGCAGCACGGCGCGGGGCGGCTTCGAGAACTCGCAGATCACGAGGCGGCCGCCGGGCTTGAGCACGCGGTACATCTCGGCGAGCGCGGCCTTCGGATCGTTGATGTTGCGCAGCCCGAAACTGATGGTGACGGCGTCGAACTCGTTGTCGCCGAACGGCAGGTGCTCGGCGTCGCCCTCGATGAACTCGAGGTCGGGGTGGCGGCGGCGGCCCTCGGCCACCATGCCGGGAGAGAAGTCGAACGCCACGACGGTGGCCCCGGTCTTGGTCAGGGCGATCGAGCTGGTGCCCGTTCCCGCGGCGATATCGAGGATGCGCTCGCCGGGCTGCGGGTCGATTGCTCGCACGGTCGCGAAGCGCCAGATGGGCGCATTGCCCGCCGACAGAACGTTGTTGGTTCGGTCGTAGTGCTTCGCGACGCCGTCGAACATGTCAGCGACCTCGCCCGGTTGCTTGTTCATGTCGGCTTTAGTCACCCGTCAAGTCTAGTGAGTAAGGGTTTCCTTGTCTGAGGGTACGGCGGGGGTACGCTTGTGAAGTGAGTACGACTGTCGGATCCATCGCCCATCTGGCCGCAACGACAGTGCAGACGGACGACATCGGCCGCCTCATCCCCCTGATCGATCCCCGCGACCCGCTGTTGTTCGTGCGCCGCGGGCAGGGAATCGCGGGCATCGGCGAGGCCATGCGCCTCGAGTTCACCGGCCCGAACCGCATGACCGACGCCGCGGCCGCCTGGCGCGAAGTGCTCGCGACGTCGACGATCGACGACCCGCTGGGCATCCCCGGCTCGGGTCTCGTCGCCCTCGGCAGCTTCGCGTTCTCCGAGCATTCCGCCGCGACGAGCGTGCTGATCGTTCCCGCCGTCATCCTGGGCCGCCGCGACGGCGTCTCCTGGATCACCCGGGTGAATACGGATGCGCCCGTGCCCGCACCGCAGCCGTCCGGCGCGGAGTACAGAATCTCCCTCCTGCCGGGGCAGATGACGGCCGACGCCTTCGTGGCCGCCGTCGACACCGCCCTCGAGCGCATCCACGCCGGCGACGTGCGCAAGGTCGTGCTCGCCCGCGACCTCATCGGGCACCTCCCCGAGGGAAGCGACCTGCGCCTCGTGCTCGGCTCGCTCGCCCTCAGCTACCCCGACTGCTTCACCTTCGCGGTGAACGGGTTCATCGGCAGCTCCCCCGAGACCCTCGTGCGGGTGGACGCCGGCTCGGTGAGCGCCCGTGTGCTCGCCGGCAGCATCGGCCGGGGCTCCGACGCCGAGGCCGATCACGACGCCGCCGTGTCGCTGGCCACCTCGACGAAAGACCTCGACGAGCACCAGTACGCGCTCACCTCGGTGCTCACCGCGCTCGCGCCGCACAGCTCGACGCTCGCGACGAGCGACCAGCCGTTCACCCTCAAGCTCCCCAACCTGTGGCATCTCGCGAGCGACGTCGCCGGAACCCTGAGCGACGGATCGAGCTCGCTCGACCTCATCGCGGCGCTGCACCCCACCGCCGCGGTCGCGGGCGCGCCGACGCAGGCGGCCCTCGACCTGATCCACGAGCTCGAGCCCTTCGACCGCGGACGCTACGCCGGACCGGTCGGCTGGGTGGGCGCGAACGGCGACGGCGAGTGGGCGGTTGCTCTGCGCTCCGCACACGTCTCGCACACCGGCCGCGTCACCGCCTACGCGGGCGGCGGCATCGTCGACGGCTCCGAGCCCGCGCGCGAGCTGGCCGAGACGAAACTGAAGTTCCGCCCGATCGTCGAGGCGTTCGGCTAACTCGCCGCCAGCCGCGCCTTCTCGACCTCCACGTCGTAGTCGGGCCGCGGCCACTCGAGCTGCATCGCGCGCAGGGCGTCGAGCATCAGCCGTTGAACGGCGAGGCGCGCGAACCACTTGCGGTTCGCCGGAACGACGAACCACGGGGCATCCGTCGTCGACGTCCTGGTCACGGCGATCTCGTACGCCTCGTGATAGGCAGGCCAGAGCAGGCGTTCGTCGACGTCGCCGGGGTTGTACTTCCAGTTCTTCTCCGGGCGGTCGAGGCGGGCGGCGAGGCGCTCCCGCTGCTCGTCGGGGCTGATGTGCAGCATGACCTTCACGATCGTCGCTCCGGCCTCGACCAGCTCGCTCTCGAACGCGGCGATGAGGCCGTAGCGCTGCTCGATCTGGTCGGGGGTCGAGAGGCCGCGCACCCGGTGGATCAGCACGTCTTCGTAGTGCGACCGGTCGAAGACGCCGATGTAGCCGGCGGGCGGCACCTGAGACCGCACCCGCCAGAGAAAATCGTGCTTCTTCTCCTCGGCGGTGGGCGCCTTGAACCCGACGGCCCGCACGCCCTGGGGGTTCACCTGGCCGACGACGTGGCCGACGATGCCGCCCTTGCCGGAGGTGTCCATGCCCTGCAGCACGAGCAGGAGGCTGCGCTTGCCGCCGTTCAGGCTCTCGGCGAACAGCTTCTCCTGCAGCTCGGCGAACTCGGCGGCGCCCTCGGCGAGCTCGGCCTCCCCCGCCGCCTTGTCGCCGTCGAAGCCGGGTGTCGACTGCGGGTCGACGTCGGCGAGCACGAACCCCGGACCCACACGCAGCTGATCGCTCATGCGGCAAGGCTAGCCCCGTCCCCACTGAAACGTGTCCCCCACCAAAACGCGTTCCCCAACCAAAACGAAGGAGATGGCACTGTTATCGGCCCGAAATACGCGTTCCCGGGCTGCGTGGCCGAGATACTCCTTCGTTTTCGGCACACACCGGGGTCAGCGGGCGAGAAAACGAAGGAGATGGCACCGTTATCGGTCCGAGAAACCCGTTCCCGGGCCACATGGCCGAGATACTCCTTCGTTTTCAGCACGCACGCAGCACGCAACACGACGCACGACACACGACACACGACACACGACACACGACACACGACACACGCCACACGGTCAGCGGGCTAGCGGCACCTCGATCAGGGTGGGGGTGTCGGATGCCGTCAGGCCCGAGTCGAGCTCGCCCCGGTTCGCGAGGTGACGGTAGTCCCAGCCGTAGGCCGCGGCGAGCTGCTCGAACGACACGGACTGCGCCGTGAGCATCACCCGGTCGAGCGGACCGGAGGGCGCCGTGGATGCGACCTCGAGCGAGTCGAAGATCGTGCCCCCGCCGTCGTTGCCCACGATGACCTGCAGCCGCGGTCGGGGTTCGCCGACGCCGAAGAGCAACGATCCGGCGTCGTGCAGCAGCGTCAGGTCGCCGAGGAGCACGCGGGTGATGCCGCCGGCGCTCGGCCCCGCGACGCCCTGGCTGGCGAGCGCGACGCCGACACCCGTGGCGATGGTGCCGTCGATGCCGGCGAGGCCGCGGTTGGCATGCACGCGGATCTTCTTGCCGGGCACGACCCGGTCGGCCTCGCGGATCAGCCGGGAGGCGCCGAGCACGAGCCTGTCGTGCGGCCAGGTGACGCGCCACACGGCCTCGACGAGCGACCGGCGGGTGATCGGGGCGCGCAGTCCCGCGAGCACCTGTCGGGAGAACGCCGCCTGCGCCGCGGGCTCGGCGGAGATCGCGAGGTCGACGTCGACAGAGTCCTGCTGTTCGAGCAGCGCCCGCGACGTGGCGACCCAGCGGCCGAGCCAGGCACGCCCGATCGGCGAGGCGTCGGGCTCGCCCGTGACCCGCACCGCGTCGGCGAACGTGGCGACGGCGTGACCGGGGTTGTAGTCGTCGAACGCGGGCGACCGCACGACGACGGCCGAGACATCCGCCCGCTGGATGAGAGCGGGGATCTCGCGGCTGAGCGTGGGGTGGCCGAACACGATGACGCGTTCGATGCGGTCGCCGAAGTCGATCGTCGGAAGCATCTCGCGGTAGGCCACCACGAGGTTCGGCCCGAAGTGCGCGCCGCTCGAGACTTCGGCGAACAGCGGCGCTCCGAGCGCGCGGGCGGTCGCCTCGGCGACCTCTCCCGCGCCGTGCCCGGCGACGACGACCGTGCCCGGTGCCTGGTAGATCGGAAGTGCGTCGCCCGCGATGCGCGGCGGCGAGTAGACCGCCGGCTCGGTCTCGGGCGGCAGCGGCACGATCGCCGACAACGGCTCGACGAACGCGATGTTGAGGTGCACGGGCCCGGTCGTGATCGTCGAGGTGGCCGCGGCCGCGACGGCCTCGGCGGCGACGCGGCGTGCGGAGGCCTCCTCGCCCGACGACCCCGTGGGGGCCACGACGTCGAACGACGCGCGAACGGCGACGCCGAAGATGCCCGGCTGGGTGGTGGCCTGGTTGGCACCGATGCCGCGCAGCTCGACCGGCCTGTCGGCGCTGACCACGATGACCGGCACACCGGAATGGTGCGCTTCGAGCACGGCGGGGTGCAGGTTGGCGACGGCGGTGCCCGAGGTCGTGACGACGAGCACGGGGGCACCGGTCTCGACGGCGAGGCCGAGGGCGGTGAAACCGGCCCCGCGCTCGTCGATGCGCACACGCAGCCGCACACGGCCCGCGGCCTCCAGCTCGGCGGCGGCGAGCGCGATCGCCTGCGACCGCGACCCGGGGCTGAGGACTATGTCACGCACACCCAGTCGGACGAACTCGTCGAGCAGGGCGACGGCGAAGAGGGATGCGGGAGAGTTATTCCTTGGGCGGGTCATCGTCGAGTTCGGCGAGTTCCTGTTCGAGCCGGCGAATGCGTTCGTCCTGCTCTTCATCACGGCGGATGTTCTTGAGGAAGTTGGGGTCGTCGTCGGGGGCGACTGTGCGTCGCTCGCCGCCGGAGTCGGGTCGGGCCTTGCCGAGGAAGAACCAGAGCGCCGGACCGATGATCGGCAGGATGACTATGAAGAACCAGGCCGGCTTGTTGAGCGCACGAATGCGTCGCCGATCGGTGAGAGCCACATCGATCATGGAGTAGATCATGATCGCTATGACCACCACGAGCAAGATGATGAAGAACCGTGGACCCATGCAGTCAATCTTAGGCTTTGCGCTGCCTACACTTGTCAGGTGAAGCCATGGTTGTTATATAGCGTGATCCGTCTGTCGATCTTCGCGGTGGTTCTGGCGGTGCTGCTTCTGGCCCAGGTGCCGGGCTGGATCGCCGCGATCGTGGCCGCGCTGTTCGGTTTCGCCGTCTCCTACCTCTTTCTGGGAAAGCTCCGTGCGCCCGTCGTGCAGGGTGTCGCCGACCGCCGCAGCGGCAAGACTCAGGCGCCCACCGACGACGAAGACGTCGAAGACGCCCTCGAACGCAACGACTTTCTAGAAGGCGATGGCCCAGCCAAGCGCTAGCCCGTAGAGCAGGCCGGTGAGGCTCGTCAGCTGCAGCACGAGAATCAGCTCCTTGGCGGTCTTCGCGGTGAGCGCGATGATCACGGCGGGGAGCGCGATCAGCAGCGTGCCGTAGACGTAGCCGGCGTTCGCGAACTCGAGGGTGAACATCCCCAGGATCACGTAGGGCGCGAGCAGCAGAACCGTGAACAGGATGCGTGACGCGCGGTCGCCGATGAGCACGCTCAGGGTGCGCTTTCCGGCGAGCTTGTCTTGCTGGATGTCGCGGGTGTTGTTGATCACGAGAACGGCGACCGAGATCAGCCCGATCGCGACGGCGGCCAGCCAGCACTCGAAGCTGACGGTGCCCACCTGCACGAACATCGTGCCGGCGGTGGCGACGAGGCCGAAGAACACGAAGACGGCCACCTCGCCGAGCGCGTTGTAGCCGTAGGGCTTCTTGCCGCCCGTGTAGAACCAGGCCGCGACGATGCACACGGCGCCGACGGCGAGCAGCCACCAGTAGCCGGTGAGCACAACGAGGGTGATCCCCGCGACGGCGGCGAGACCGAAGAAGGCGAGCGAGACGGCGAGCACGGCCCGCGGGCTCGCGGCCCCCGACCCGGTGAGGCGCGACGGTCCGACCCGGTTCTTGTCGGTGCCGCGCACGCCGTCGGAGTAGTCGTTGGCGTAGTTCACGGCGATCTGCAGGGCCAGGGCCACAACGAGGCAGAGCAGCGCGCGAACCCAGTGCCAGCCCTCGTCGTTGTCGAACTGGTAGGCGGAGGCGGTGCCGAGCGCGACGGGCGCGATCGCGAGCGGGAGGGTGCGCAGTCGCGCTCCGCCGATCCACTCGGCCGCGCCGGCCTTCTTCACCGTGGCGACGCCGGGCGGGCGTCCTCCCGGGCGTCCGCTCTTGCCCGCGTTCTTGCCAGAACGGGCGGCGGTCACTGTCGTTGGCTTCTTTTTCGCATCAGGCACAGCGAGAGTCTAACCAGCGATGGCTGCACGGATGGCGACCCGATCCGGCTTGCCCGAGGCGAGCACGGGCAGCCTCTCGACGACGACGATCCGCGCGGGCACGGCGGCGCGGCCGAGCTTCTCGACCACGAGCGGCTTGAGTTCGGCGAGCGGATAGTCGACCGTCGCCACGAGCACGGGCACCTCGCCCCACTGCTCGCTGAGCTCGGAGACGACGACCGCGTCGCCGAGGCCCTCGACCTCGCGCACGACCCGTTCGAGCGCGCCAAGCGAGACCTTCAGGCCGCCGGAGATGATGACGTCGTCGAGCCGGCCCACCACGCGCAGCACCCCGTCGACGATCTCGCCGGCGTCGCCCGTGCGGTACCAGCGTCGGGCGCGGTCGGTGTGGAACGCCGCGTCGGTGCGCGCCGGGTCGCCGAGGTACCCCTCCGCGAGCACCGGGCCCGACAGCTCGATCTGGCCGTCGACGATGCGTGCCTCGGTGGTTCCGATCGGCACACCGTCGTAGACGCAGCCGCCGCTCGTCTCGCTCGAGCCGTAGGTGCGGGTGACGTTGAGGCCGAGTTCGAGAGAGCGTGCGATGAGCGCGACGGGCGTCGCCTGGCCGCCGACGAGGATGCGGTCGAATCGGCGCAGCGCGGCCAGTGCTCCGTCGGCGTCGATGAGCCTGGCCAACTGCGCGGGCACGAGCGAGGTGTAGCGCTGGGCGTGGTCCATGGCGCCCGCGGCGGCGACGAACGCGTCGGGGTCGAAGTGGCCGGGCGCGACCTGCACGGGCACCGTCTCGGCGGTCAGCGAGCGCACGAGCACGTTGACACCGGCGATGTAGGTGGTCGGCAGGGCGAGCAGCCACTGGCCGGGTCCGCCGAGTGCGGTGTCGGATGCCGCGGCGCTGGCCAGCAGCGCGTCGCTGGAGAGCGCCACCCGCTTCGGCGTTCCCGTCGAGCCGCTCGACTCGATCACGAGCGCGACGCGGGTGGGCACCGTGTCGGGCACGGGGCCCGCCGGCTCGCCCGCGAACACGGCCGGGCCGTCGCCCGAGAGCGCCTCGCGCAGGGCGACGAACATGCCGTCCTCCCCCACCGCGGTCAGCGCCCTGGTCATCAGTACTGCCAGGGGTAGGGCGACCAGTCGGGTGCGCGCTTCTCGAGGAAGGCGTCGCGGCCCTCGACTGCCTCGTCGGTGCCGTAGGCGAGGCGGGTGGCCTCGCCGGCGAAGACCTGCTGGCCGACCATGCCGTCGTCGACCGCGTTGAACGCGAACTTGAGCATGCGGATCGCGGTGGGGCTCTTGCCCAGGATCGTGTTGGCCCAGCGGTAGGCCTCGGTCTCGAGTTCGGCGTGCGGCACGACGGCGTTGATCGCGCCGATCTCGAGGGCGCGCTGCGCGTCGTACTCCTCGGCGAGGAAGAAGATCTCGCGGGCGAACTTCTGGCCGACCTGGCGGGCGAAGTAGGCGCTGCCGTAGCCGCCGTCGAAGGAGCCGACGTCGGCATCCGTCTGTTTGAACTTTCCGTGCTCGGCGCTGGCTATCGACAGGTCGCAGACGACGTGCAGCGAATGCCCGCCGCCGGCCGCCCAGCCGGGGATGACCGCGATGACGACCTTGGGCATAAAGCGGATCAGCCGCTGCACCTCGAGGATGTGCAGCCGCCCGGTCGACCCCGGTCGTTGGGCCTGCTCGGGGCCCGTTCCGTCGACCTCGTACAGGTAGCCGTCGCGACCGCGGATGCGCTGGTCGCCTCCCGAACAGAACGCCCAGCCGCCGTCTTTCGCGCTCGGCCCGTTGCCGGTGAGCAGCACGACGCCGATGGCCGAGTTCTGGCGTGCGTCGTCGAGCGCCCGGTACAGCTCGTCGACGGTGTGCGGGCGAAACGCGTTGCGCACCTCGGGCCGGTTGAAGGCGATGCGCGCGACGCGGCCCGCGTTGTCGTGGTGGTAGGTGACATCCGTCAGCGTCTCGAAGCCGGCGACCGGCTTCCACACGCTCGGGTCGAACAGGTCTGAGACGTCGGGCATGCACCCAGCCTACGAGTTGTGGTCGGTACCGGTCACTCCGCGCCCACGACGACGCCGACGATGAACAGCCCGACGAGGGCGAGCACGAACACCCCGGCGAGGGCGGCGAAGACGAGCACGACGGTGGCCGCGGTGCTGCGTCGCCGCCGGGGCGCCGTGTCGAGAGTCTGCATCATCGGCACGGTCGTGACACCGCCGAGCGCGAGTCGACGCTGGGTCTCTTCGAGGGTCTCCTGCGGGTTGCCGGTCATGGGGTTCACCCTAGACCCCCCATTGTGCGGCGAACATTGCGAGACTGGAGCCATGCTGGCAACGCTGACTGACATCCTGGCCACCGCTCGTGTTGTGTCGATCCCGTTGCGTCAACGGTTTCGCGGCATCGACACCCGCGAGGTCGTTCTCTTCGAGGGGCCGCAGGGCTGGACCGAGTTCTCGCCGTTCGTGGAGTACGGCGACGAGGAGGCCGCCGCGTGGTTGGCCGCGGCGATCGACTTCGGCTGGACCGAGACCCCGCCGCTGCTGCGCGACTCGATACCCGTGAACGCGACGCTGCCCGCCGTGGGCGCCCGGCTCGTGCCCGACGTGCTCGACCGGTTCAGCGGGTGTCGCACGGTGAAGGTCAAGGTCGCCGAGATCGGCCAGACGCTCGCCGACGATGTGCAGCGTGTCGCCGCGGCACGGTCGTACCTGGGTGCGGAGGGACGCATCCGCATCGACGCCAACGGCGGGTGGAACGTCGACGAGGCCGAGCACGCGATCCACGCGATGGCCGAGTACGACCTCGAGTACGTGGAGCAGCCGTGCGCCACCGTCGAGGAACTGTGGCAGATCAGACAGCGGGTGAAGTACATGGGGCTGCCGATCGCCGCCGACGAGAGTGTGAGAAGGGCGGATGACCCGCTCGAGGTCGCCCGGCAGGAGGCGGCCGACATCCTCGTGATCAAGGCACAGCCGCTCGGCGGCATCCACGCGGCCCTCGGCATCGCCGGCCAGACCGGTCTGCCGCTCGTCGTGTCGAGCGCGCTCGAGACCTCGGTGGGCATCTCGATGGGCCTGCACCTCGCGGCGGCGCTGCCCGAGCTGCCCTACGACTGCGGGCTGGCGACCGTGAGCCTGCTGTCGCTCGACGTCGCCGTCGACCCGCTCGTGCCGGTCGACGGGAGCATCGGGGTGCGCCGCGTCGTGCCCAACGGCCGGGTGTTCGTCGACTACGCGGCCGCACCCGACCGTGAGGCCTGGTGGCTGGCGCGCCTGGAGCGCGCCTTCGCCCTCCTCTCGTGATCACGGGGCCGTGGGCTTCTCCCAGTAGTCGTCCGTCGGATCGGGGATCAGCGCCAGCGACACGCTCACGCTGCGGTCGCTGAGCACACCCACCATCAGCATCCCTCGCCCCAGTCCGTCGGCGTCGACGGTGAGCACCCAGTCACCCGGCTCCATCTCGGGAATCACGAACTGGCCGTTGTCGTCGGTGAGATACGACAGGTCGGGTAGCGGGCCCGGCCCGTCGGTGACCACGACGGGAGCGTTGGCGACGGGCTCGCCCGTCACCGAATCGGTGACACGGCCCACGACCGTGCCCCGGCCGCGCCTGCCCTCCCGGCCGGCCCCGTCGGCTCCTCCCGACTTCTTGCCGCGCTTCGACGCCGTCGACTTCGACGCCGAAGCCAACGGGATGGTCACCTCGCTGAGGGAGTTCTCCCAGACATCGACGCTGGCCTCGCCCTTCGAGCCGTCGGGCGCGTTCGCACGGAGGCGCCACTGGCCCGGTGTGAGGTCGTCGAGCGCGAACCATCCGTCGGCGTCGCTCACCGGGGCGATGTCGGCGTGACTGCCCGGTCCGTGCACGATCGTGATCGAAGCATCCGGGATCGGCCTGTCGTCGCGAACGACGTAGCCGCACAGGTTTCCTCTCACGGTTTTTCTCCTTACCTCGTGTGCCCGCGTGTCGCGGGAGGCGGGCACCCCGCCTCCCGCGATGCGGACCTAGAGCTTGCTCCAGGCCAGCAGCCGCTGGGCCACGGCGGGGGTGACCCGCGTCGCCGAGTTGCCGGTCGCTGCACCGTAGTTGTGGATTCCCACCACGGTGCGCCCTCCGTCGCCGCGCTTGATGTAGACGGGCGAACCGCTGCCGCCGCCCGCCGTGTCGATGTCGTAGGCGAGGGTGAACGGGCTGACCGTCTTGATCTTGCGCGCCATGCCCCAGAGCTCGGCGAACGGCTTGTCCCCGTGGTAACCGGCCAGTACGGCGGGCTTCGCCACGAGGTCTTGCGGCGTCAAGGCGCCGAATCCGAAACTGCCGAGATTGCGGCCGTTGAACGAGCCCTGCGGCAGCACGATGCAGCCGTAGTCGCTCTCGGGCTTCTTGGCGTTCACCCAGCCGGCCACCGACCGCAACTGCGTCGACTCGGCGGTGCCGAACGGCCGTGCTGGCCCGTTCGCGCCGGGGATCACCTCGACCTTGCGCGCCCACCCGCCCTGGTTGTGCAGGTAGACGCAGTGCCCGGCGGTGGCGAGGGAGCGCGGCCCGATGAGGAACCCGGTTCCGCGGTAGACCGCGTTCGACGGGAAGGTGATGCGCAGCGCGCAGATCCGTCGCCACGGGATGTCCGTGGTGTTCTGGATGCGCACGCGGTCGTCCTTGCCGATGACGACCTCGAGCACCGCCACCGCCTCGTTCACCATCGACTCGTCGACCGCCTCCATGCCCGACTCGCCGCCGGGCCTGGCCTGCATGGTCTTGAGCAGCTGGGCGATCTGCGCGAGCAGGGCTCCTGCGCTGCCCGGGACGATCGCGCTCGGGGCACCCGGCGTGCGTGGCGCCGGCGCGCGGCCGAGCGCCGCCTTCGCCTTCGGCGACAGCCTGCTCTGGATCCCCTTGGCGATCATCGGGCCGACGGTCGAAGCGAGCGTCGGCACGAGGGCCGCGAGGAAGGGAAGGAACTCGGCGCCTTCGTCATTCGCCACGGCTCCGGCCTCGACCAGGACTTCCTCGCCCTGCGCCGACTCGGTGCCGGTCGTCGTCGACTCCTCGAATCCCTCGATGCCGCGCAGGTCGGAGACCGCGCTCTCCTCGCCCGCCTCGGCGCTCAACTCCGCCTGTGTCGCCTCGGCGAACTCCCCGGCGGGAACGCTCTCGGCAGACACCTCTTCGTTTCCGCTGGCGTCCGGGCGGCTCTCACCGGTCGGAGCGTCGCCCGCGACCTCCGTGGCGCTGTACTGCGCCGTCTCCGTGGGCCTGGGGGCGGCTATCGTGGTGCCGCCACCACGGAACTCGTCTTCTAGCCCTCCCGACGTCGGAGAAGCGGCCTGCGGCCGGCTCTGCTGGATCGTCGCGGTAGAAGCCATGTCATCGTCGTTCATGATGGTTCTCTCTCAATAGGGCACACCCCCGCCAGCCCGTGGGCGTGCAGATGGGTTGACCAAGGAGAGGTTCTCGTCGGGTCGAAGTAACCGGGTCTCGCTCAGCGTGGAGGGTCCGTCCGAAGCACCGTTGCATCGGTGGGGAGGATCACGCGGCAAGTGTTGGACGCTGGGGATACAACGTCGAGGACCGAGTCCTCAAGTCTTTTTTTGCACTTTGCCACAGTCGCGGCGGCACGCGCAAGGGGACAAATCCGGCCCGCCGGAGACCCGCTCAGAGGCCGCTGTAGGCGTGCAATCCCTTGAAGAACAGGTTGACGACGGTGAAGTTGAACATCACGGCGGTGAAGCCGATGATCGCCAGCCACGCCGAACGTGAGCCGCGCCATCCGCGGGTCGCCCTGGCGTGGATGTAGCCGGCGAAGATTGTCCAGATGATGAACGTCCAGACCTCCTTCGTGTCCCAGCCCCAGTACCGGCCCCAGGCGCGCTCGGCCCAGACGGCGCCGGCTATGAGCGTGAACGTCCAGAAGACGAAGCCGATGAGGATGAGCCGGTAGGCGAGGTTCTCGAGCCTCTCGGCGTTGGGCAGGGTGGCGAGGAACGCCATGCCCTCTCCCCCGCGCGCCTCACGCCGCGACTGCAGCAGCTGCACGACAGACAGCCCGCCGCCGAGGGCGAAGAACGCAGTGCCGAGGATGGCGACGAACACGTGGATGACGAGCCACGCCGACTGCAGCGCCGGCGGCTGGGGGGTCACCGCGACATAGAAGTTCACGGTCGCGAGCCCGAGGAAGACGAGGCAGAAGCCCACGATGTAGGCGCCGAGGAAGCGCAGGTCCTGCCAGAACTGCACGAGCAGGAACACACCGACGATGATCGCGGTGGCCGTGATCGCGAACCCGTACATGTTCGACCAGGGGGCGTAGCCGGCCGCGAAGCCGCGCAGGACGACGCCGACGGTGTGCAGCACCCAGCCCAGGATGGTGAGGCCCATCGCCATGCGCAGCGCACGCGAGCGCTTCGGCTGGGCGGCCGCGGGCGCATCCGCCGCCAGTCTGTCGACGAGCGCGGACGCACGGTTTCCGGATGCCGCGGCGAGCCTGCCCACGGGCTCCGACTCGGCCTCGACGGCGACGGGCTCGGCCGCCGACCTGCGCGCGAGGTCGACGGTGAACGCGATGAACGCGATGGTGTACACGGCCATCGCCGAGTACACGGCGAGGAGGGAGATCGTCTCCAGAGTCAGGGTCACGATTCCACCTTAAGCCCGAGTTGTTTGACATGCGCGGCCGCGATATCGGTGACCGCGGCCTCCAGACGAGGGTCTTCGCCGCGGGCCAGGCCCGCGTACTCGAGAGTCACTGTGCCGTCGGCCTTCTGCGTGGCCTTCACCCAGACGCGTCGGCGCGGGATGAAGAGCCCGGTGAAGAGCCCGGCGAGAATCAGGATGGCGAACGACAGCACCCACACCTGCGAGGGGTCGCGGTGGATGTCGAACGACGCGAACCGCTTGACGTCGGTGAGCTCGATCGTGCCGAGGCCGTTCGGCAGCTCGACGGTCTCGCCGAGCTTGAGCTGCAGGGCCGGGACCTCGGCGCCCTCGGCGTCGACCGCTCCGTCGCCGGCGATCGGCGTGAGCGGGTCGGTGTTGAGCTGGTAGACCGACCGGGGCACGCCGGCGTCGAGGCCCAGGTCGCCGGTGTAGACGCGCAGCGACAGCACGGGGTCGAGCAGGTCGGGGAACCCCGACGAGAGCGCGCCGCTGTCGAGCTTCGCGGCCGTCGGGTAGAAGAATCCGACGAGACCGAGCTGTTCGGCGAGGCCGTCGGGGATCTTCAGCACGCCGAGCGACGTGAGGTAGGTGTCCTGCGGCAGGAACGGCGTCGAATCGGTCCAGACGACGGTGCCCTCGGGATCGCGCACCGTCACGGTGGGCGCGTAGCCGTTGCCGAGCAGGAACACGTCGGTTCCGCCGATCGCGAGCGGCTCGTTGACCTTGATGTTGGCCTTCTGGTCGTCGCCGCCGGGGGTGGTGGTCGTCACGTAGGCCGAGTAGTCGGTGACCTGCCCGATGGCTTTCTGGTTGGCGAGCTCGTAGGTGGCCTCGAACTTGTCGAGGCTGATGCGGAACGGCTCGAGCACGTCGCTCGCGAAGAAGCGGCCGGGGTTGAACGAGTCGTAGTCGCCCAGCACGTTGACGAACTTCTGCCCCTCGACGACGACGCGCTGGCCGCTGTAGCCGAAGCTGCCGCCGATCGCGACGGAGACGAGGATGCCGACGAGAGCCGTGTGGAAGACGAGGTTGCCGGTCTCACGCAGGTAGCCGCGCTCGGCGCTCACCGAGTAGGAGGTTGCACCGGTCCCTGAGCCTGTCGAAGGGGTCGAAGGGTACAGCTCGGTGCGGTAGCCGCTGCGCTTCAGCTGCGCGCGGGCGACGTCGATGGCGGATGCCGCATCGGTGTGTGCGTCGACGCTCGTGTACCCGGCGAGTCGGCTCAGGCGTGCCGGGGTCTTCGGCGGGCGCGCCCGCAGCGCGCGGTAGTGGTGCACGCTGCGCGGGATGATGCAGCCGATGAGCGAGACGAACAGCAGCAGGTAGATCGACGAGAACCAGATCGACGTGTAGGTGCTGAACACCTGCAGGCCGTCGAGGATCGGATACAGGTCGGGGTAGTCGACCTTGTACTGGATGACGCCGTTCGGGTCGGAACTGCGCTGCGGCACCAGCGAGCCGGGGATCGACGCGAAGGCGAGCAGCAGCAGCAGGAACAACGCCGTGCGCATGCTCGTCAGCTGACGCCAGAAGAAGCGGAGGTAGCCGACTACGCCGAGCTGCGGCTGCGCGACCGACGGGTCGACCGGCGCCGAGTCGATGTGGTCAGAGGGGCGTGACGAAGACATTGATCATCGCTCCTAACTGACTCATCCACTGCGACCACAAGCCTGTCACCATCAGCACACCGATGATGACCAACAGCGAACCGCCGACGATATTCACCACGCGGATGCGCTTCTTCACCCAGGCGACGGATGACGCGACCCAGCCGAACCCGAACGCGACGAGCAGGAACGGGATTCCGAGGCCGAGCGAGTAGACGATGCCGAGAATGACACCCTGCCAGGCCGATCCGCCGTTGAAGCTGATCGCGGTGATCGCCGCGAGGGTGGGGCTGAGGCACGGGGTCCAGCCGAGGCCGAAGACGATGCCGAGCAGCGGCGCCCCGGCGACTCCGGTCGCCGGCATCCAACTCACCTTGAAGTCGCGCTGCATAAACGTGAACTGTCCGATGAACACCAGCCCGAGCAGGATCACGATCACGCCGGCGAAGCGGGTGATGGTGTCGCCGTAGACGAACAGCCAGGTGCCGAGAGCGCCGAAGGCGGCGTTTGTGGCGACGAAGACGAGGGTGAATCCGAGGATGAACAGGCTCACCCCGAGCAGGAGTCGGGAACGGTCGCGGCGGCCGCCGTTGCCGCTCAGGCCGCCGACGTAGCCGAGGTATCCGGGAACGAGCGGGAGGATGCAGGGTGACAGAAACGAGAGCAGTCCGGCGAGGAGTGCGATGGGCAGCGCGATGATGAGTTGCCCGTCGCCGACGAGCTCACCTACTCCCGGCACGCTCAGCCGTCCTCGGCGAGGGTGTCGTTGATGAGCGTGCGCAGGTTGGAGGTGCCCTCGATGCCGCCGAGGATGCGCGACGCGACGCGACCCTCCTTGTCGATCACGAGGGTCGTCGGCACCGCGTTGGGTGCGACCGTTCCCGAGAACGCGAGCAGCAGGTTTCCGTCGTCGGCGTCCATCACCGAGGGGTAGGTGATGCCGAACTCCTCGGCGAAGCTCAGCGACTGCGCCGCCTGGTCGCGCACGTTGACGCCCAGGAAGCTCACGCCCTCGCCCGCGAAGGAGGCGTTGAGCTTCTCGAGGTCGGGCGCCTCGACCCGGCACGGTGGGCAGCCCGCGTACCAGAAGTTGAGAACGAGAACCTCGCCCGCGTAGTCGTCGGAGCTCACGGTCTCGCCGGAGTCGGTCTCGCCGGCGAAGCTCACCGGCGCCTCGCGGTCGGCGGGCGCGATCTCGCTGACGGTACCCTCGCCCGAGATGTAGTTCTTGGTGGTGCCGGCCGAGTACTGGTCGGCGAGCGGGTCGTTCGAACAGCCCGCCAGAAGGGTCAGCGCGGCGACCGCTGCTGCGGCGGAGAGAAGGACGCGCTTCACACTGCTCCAAAATCGACGGATGCTGCGAGCAAGTCTTTCGCAGGATCCTGATAGTTGACCTCGACGAAACGGTCGCCCTCGCGCTTGAGGGTCGTGATGCTCGAGAGGGTGCAGCGTCGTTTGCGCGGGTCGTGGTACAGCTTCATGTTCTTCACCGAGCGCGCGACCATAACGATCGGCATCTGGTGGCTCACCATAACGACCTCGCCGCCGTCGGCCGCGGCCCACGCGTCGCCGATCGCGGCGAGCATGCGCGCCTCGACGCTCACGAATGGCTCGCCCCAGCTGGGCTTGGTGGGGTTGACCACCCAGGGCCACACCTGCGGGCGCAGCAGGACTCCGGGGCCGAACTCGAACTTCTTGCCCTCGAACTTGTTCCACGGCTCGATGATGCGGTCTTCCGTCACGATCGGGAGGCCGAAGTCGGCCGACCACGGGGCGGCTGACTCCTGCGCACGCTGTAGCGGGCTCGCGTAGAGGGCGGTGATGTCGCGCCCGGCGAGGCTCGCGGCGGCCGACGCCGCCATCCGGTGGCCCAGTTCGGAGAGGTGGTAGCCCGGAATGCGTCCGTAGAGGATGCCGTCGGGGTTGAACACTTCGCCGTGGCGCACAAGATGGATGAGGTTCGCTGGCATGGGGCAATTCTACGTACGGTGCCGCTGGGAGGTTGGCGCGAGCCCGGTTTCGAACTGGGCCGCACACGGCCTTGTTCAACCAGCGAGGAATGTAAACTCGCGGGGTGACTGAACGCACCCTCATCAAAGACCTGGCCGCGGCATCCGACGGCCCCATTTCTGTATCCGGCTGGGTCGAGACGGTGAGGGATCAGAAGAAGGTGCAGTTCGTCGTGCTGCGCGACGAGTCGGGCGCGGTGCAACTCGTGCACCCCCGCATCTTCAACGACGACGGCACCCCGGCCGAAGACGCCATCGCCGAGACCATCTCCGGCCTCGCCCAGGGCACCTTCCTCACCGCCGGCGGCGAGCTCAAGCACGACGAGCGCGTGAAGCTCGGCGGCGTCGAGATCAAGCTGGCCGACCTGACCATTGCCGCCGAGGCGATCCCCGAGACCCCCATCGCCGAGGACTCGAGCGGCGACAAGCGCATGGACTGGCGCTTCCTCGACCTGCGTGTTCCCAAGAACGCCCTCGTCTTCAAGATCCAGACCACCTTCCTCCACGCGCTGCGCACCTACTGGGTCGAGCGCGACTTCGTCGAGATCCACACCCCGAAGCTCATGGCCTCGGCGAGCGAGTCGAAGGCCGAGCTGTTCGAGGTCGACTACTTCGAGGGCAAGGCCTACCTGTCGCAGAGCCCGCAGTTCTTCAAGCAGATGGCACAGCCCGCCGGCTTCGGCAAGATCTTCGAGGTGGGCCCGGCATTCCGCGCCGACCCGTCGTTCACCTCGCGCCACGCGACCGAGTTCACCTCGGTCGACACCGAGGTCAGCTGGATCGACAGCCACGAAGACGTCATGACCCTGCACGAAGAGCTGCTGGTCGCCGGATTCCAGGCCGTCAAAGACAAGCACGGCGACGAGATCAAGGCCCTGTGGGACGTGGATGTCACGGTGCCCACCACCCCGTTCCCCCGAGTCCCCCTCGCCGAGGCCAAGCGCATCGTCGCCGAGCGCGGCTACGAGGTCCCCCGGGCAGACGACGACATGGACCCCGAGGGCGAGCGCCAGATCGCCGCGTGGGCCAAAGACACCTACGGCCACGAGTTCGTGTTCCTCACCGACTACGCGTCGAGCATCCGGCCGTTCTATCACATGCGTCACGAGGGCGACGAGACGATCACCAAGTCGTACGACCTCATCTTCAACGGCGTCGAGATCTCCACGGGAGCGCAGCGCGAACACCGCATCGACGTTCTCATCGAGCAGGCGAAGCAGAAGGGCCTCGACCCCGAGGAGCTCGACTTCTACCTCGACTTCTTCCGCTACGGCGTGCCGCCGCACGGCGGATTCGGCATGGGACTCAGCCGGGTGCTCATGCTGATGCTGCACCTTCCGAACATCCGCGAGGCCACGTACCTCTTCCGCGGCCCCACGCGTCTGACCCCGTAGTCGGCTCTGCCGGATCTGTTTACTTTCATAAGGCAGGATGACCCCTATGTCCAAGAAAATTGACTCAGCACGTAAGGGCCTCACCAAGGCCCTGAAGAAGCATGCCGAAGTTGTCGGAGCGACCGCCGTGTCGCTGAAGAAGGCGCAGCGCGCGGCGGCGGAAGTGCACCTCGCGGCCATCGCCTACGTCGCAGCGGTCGAGGCGAAGACCGGGCTCACGAGCCCGTTCGGCGACGCCCTGCAGCCCGGGCTCGACACGTCGACGATGGACTCGCTCACGGCCGAGCGCGACGCGCTCGCGAAGAAGCCGCACAAGAAGTAGCGCGGGGGCCGTCCGCTGGCCCTGAGCCCGCCGGCCCCTGAGCTTGTCGGCCCCTGAGCTTGTCGAAGGGCGCCAGTTTGGGACAACGGCTACTGCGCGCGCTGTAGCCGTTGTCCCAAACTGTAGCCCTTCCGAGCGGACGGGCTGACGGGCGGGCAGAGGGACCGAGCGGACGGACCGCTGACGGGCGGGCCGAGCGACGACTGCCCGGCGACCCGCCCGGCCCGCTCAGTCGGCGCTGAGGACGCTGTCGACCGCGAAGTCGACGTTCGAGCGCGACGCTACGAGCGGCCGGATGATCTGCGTCGCGGCGACGTGGTCGGGGTGCACCTGGTAGGCCTCGAGTGCGGCGAGCGAGTCGTAGTCGGCGATCAGCACGATGTCCCAGTTGCTCTCCGGGTAGGCAGAGTTGGTGCCGACCTGCAGCGTCAGGATCTCCGGGATGACCGACGGCAGCGCGGTGAGTGCGGCCGTGATGGTGGCGGCCTGCTGGGCTCGAGCCGCGGCATCCGCGCCGTTCAATTTCCAGCTGACGACGTGTCGGATCATACGGATGCCTCCAAGAGAGCGTTCTTCAGCCGCACCGGGTCGATGCGCCAGATGTTGTGGACCTTGCCGTCGATGAGAACCACCGGGATCTCTTCGACGTACTTCTCGTACAGGTCGGGATGTTCGAGTATCGACAGCTCTTCTACGCGCACGGATGCCTCGGAGCCGAGTTCGGCCACGACGCCGTCGACCACCTCGCGGGCCACCTCGCAGAGGTGGCAGTCGGGCTTGCTGACGAAGGTGAGCTGGATCTCTGGCACCCGTCGAGTCTACCGAGACGCAAAAAGCGCCAGCCCATGCGGACTGACGCTAAGTGCTGAGAAGTAGGTGTCTACTTCTTGTTGCGACGCTGGTGACGAGTCTTGCGAAGCAGCTTGCGGTGCTTCTTCTTCGCCATACGCTTGCGGCGCTTCTTGATGACTGAACCCATGGGTACCTCACTGGTTACTGAATTAGACCGACCCGGTCCGATTCGGAACCGCGGAAAAATGTACTGCGTAAGTCTAGCGCAAAGCGCTG